>Ga0302323_100001661_pt1 | contig 18132 bp, 11 predicted proteins | sample Fen_T0_3_FD_201950 | JGI IMG/M metagenome (GOLD analysis project Ga0302323, IMG submission 201950) | Peat permafrost microbial communities from Stordalen Mire near Abisko, Sweden - Fen_T0_3 | ecosystem: Environmental > Terrestrial > Soil > Wetlands > Permafrost | place: Sweden: Abisko... | reverse complement strand
GTAAGCGTCCGGCGGAGGACCCCATAGGCGCGGAGGGAGGAAAATCATAGACTGTTCGTAATGGTGACTACTACGACCGAGTTGATAATAGATACCGGAGAGAAGCGTGACCGCTTGGGCAGACGTGTGACGCCAGCGAAGCGACGAGCGGAGTTGGTGCGCGAGTACCAAGAGAGCGGCTTGACGCAGGCGGAGTTTGCCCGACGGGAAGGCGTGAAGTATCCGACGTTCGCGCATTGGGTGCAGCGAACGCGCAAAAAGGAGGCGCCTGGCAAGCCGTTGGTCCAGTTTGCACAAGTGCGATTGCCGACGGCACCGGCCCAGCCAACGCCGCTGGAAGTGCGCCTGCCTGACGGGACCATCGTGCGGGGGAACCAGGCCAAAGATCTTGCCCAACTTGTCCGCGCCCTGCGCAGCTGAAGCGATGCTGGCGTTTCCGGCAGCGATCAAAATCTTCGTGGCGGTGCAACCGGTGGACATGCGCAAGCAGTTTAACGGACTGTGGACCGCGGCGTCCGAGCAACTCAAAGAAGACCCTAAAAGCGGTGCGGTCTTTGCCTTCATCAACAAGGACCGCACGCGGCTAAAAATGCTCTACTGGGACGGCACAGGCGTGTGGGTCCTGGCCAAGCGCCTGGAAAAAGGACGCTTCAGCTGGCCCAGCGGCACAGACCGCACCAAACTGCCACTCGCACCGGAAGCGCTCGCGCTTTTGATCGGCGGGATCGAGCTAAAGCACGGATCACTCAAGCCCTGGTACGAACGATAAATTATCCAAATAATATTGGAACATAGTCACAGGTTCGTGTTCTGAGGTGGCGCGATGCCGCCCGTGGAAAAAGTTTACGCCGAAAACCTCGAACTCAAAAACGAGAACGTAGCGTTGCGTGCGCAAGTCGACTGGCTCAAGCGCCAGGTCTTCGGCCCAGGCAAAAGCGAAACGCTCGACCGGCTGCAAACGGTGCTCGCGATCGAGGAAGCCGACAAAGCTCAAGCCCCGGCCAAGACCGAGACGATCACCTACGAGCGCAAAGTCGCCGCGAAGGAAAAGCGCCCTCTGCCCGCTGAAACCTTCAAGGACCTGCCCGTCGCCGAAACAATCGAGATCGTCCCCGACGAAGTAAAAGCCCAGCCCGAGCTCTACGAAAAGATTTCCGAAGAAAAGACCTTCGAGGTGGACATCGTTGCGCCGCAGCTGGTCAAGCGTGTGATCATCCGCTCGAAGTACCGCCACAAACTCAACCGCGCCCTTCCTCCCGTCATCGCCCACGCACCGGCCAGGCCGGTGGCAGGTGGTTATGCCTCGGCCGGCCTGCTCGCCTGGATTGCGCTCTCCAAGTACGTCGATCACCTGCCGCTCTATCGACTCGAAAAGATGTCGGCCCGCTGGGGCGCCACGCTCTCGCGCCAAACCATGGCCGACTGGATCGCGATTACTGCCGAGTGGCTGGAACCCATCTACAAAACGATGCTCCGCCGCCTGCTCGCCGGAAATTATCTCCAAGCCGATGAAACCCCGATCCGCTGCAACGACCCCGATGAAAAACGCGGTGGCACGACCGAAGGCTGGCTGTGGGTCATCAGTCGGCCCGGCGACGATGTGGTCTTCGACTGGCGCCTCTCCCGGCGCCACGGCGAACTCACGTCATTGATCAACGGATACACCGGCATCCTCCAGTCGGATGGCTACGGCGCTTACGCCTCGCACGCGAAACAACACCCCGGCATCACCTGGGTCGCCTGCTGGGCCCACGCCCGCCGCCGCTTCTTCGAGTCCCAGTCCGAACATCCCAAAGCCGCGGCACTGATCCTTCGTTTGATCGGAAGACTCTATCAAGAAGAACGCGAGTGGGACGCCGCCGGCGTATCCAAAGATCAACGACGCGAACTGCGTCAGGCTCACTTTGCCCTGCCGCTGCGCTGGCTCAAACGCATCGTGCTTGGCTTGCGCGAACGCGTGCTACCCAAGTCCGGACTCGGCAAAGCCTGCGACTATCTCCTCGGCCACTGGACACCGCTGAGCGCCCATCTCGACCACGGCGAAACCCGTCTCGACAACAACCTCGTCGAAAACGCCATCCGCCCCTCAGCCATTGGGAAGAAAAACTGGTTGTTCATCGGCCACCCTGACGCCGGCCAACGCTCGGCGATCATCTACTCGATCGTCGTCTCCTGCCAGCGCCACGGCAAAGATCCCCACGCCTACATGAAGGACGTGCTCTCACGCCTGCCCAAAATGAGCACCAAAGACGACCTCACACCATTGCTTCCGATTAACTGGCAACCAGCGTAATCCTACGAACCGCTTCGTAGTCACGGTTCATAATGGTCACCATTACGAACCTTCCTGAGCAGAGGTCGCTTCAGATCTGCCGCCTCTACGCTCTGTGTCAATGAGGTCCTCCGCCGGACTCATACAGATAAGGACGCGATTGCGTACGATGAGAGTGTGAGTTTTGTGCGCAGCCGATTTTTGATCGTACGTATTCCGACCGGAACGGGCGTATGATTTTCCGCCGACCAGTGGTCGTAAGCTGGTTTTTGGGTCCTTCCTGTACGATCAGAGCGCAGCAATTAGGCCCAGCCGTGCTTTCGTCGTAAGCGTTTCGGCCGGGGCCGTCGTACGATTTTGAGCCACACTGCCATCGTACGCCTACGACGGCAGCGGCTGGTTTGTCATCAAACGATGGATACGTTTACGATGCAACGATTGTCTTCATGGCGCCAAATCGTTTGAAGCACCTACACTTTGTCCCGCTCTTAGGCGTCGGAGGCAGTCGGGCCAAATTAGGAGTGACGTTTACTTCATCGGTCATTTCGCGTTCTTAACGCGGGTTAAAATCTTACAAATCGTTAGCCCCACTTCACCGCGTTAGCTTGAAATGGAAGAACTCGGCTGAACCTGCGTTTTGGTTTTCTGGAACGGTTGAGGCAAACAAGCCGATCTTCGCACCCACCCACATGCTGCTGGTGGCTTGGAAATATTCACCGATCGTTTTGTAGCGATCGCCGTCATGGCTGAATGAAAACTCGCAGCCTGCGCCCGGGCTCACGTGGACTTTCAGAAATACCGACGCTGAATCTGCGGGCAATTCGACCACGGTTTTTTCTAAGCCGCCTTTCTGTGCTTGTTGGCATGTGCGCAAAACCAGCCGCAGTCCGCCAGCTTGTTTAACCAGCCCCATCCACGCGTAGTCATAGCCGAAGATCATGAGTCCGGCGTGGTCGCCATCAGCGTTGGAGGCAAATTGCAGTTTCACCGTTGCCGTAAACGCTGGTCCGGGAAATTTCTGCATGAGTAGATGCGGAGCGTTCCAATGGCTATCCGCCGTGGGCAACGGTACACACTGCAACTTGAGCGTTGCTGCTTTTTCGTTGAGCGAGAGCCACTCTTTTTTTGGATTCGCTTGCCACTGCCATTGTAGTCCGACGGGGCAGCGATCGAAGGCGTCGGACATGACTGGCACCGCGAGCGACTGTATGGGCAAAATCGGTTTTTTGTGTATAACTACAGGTTCACCTTTGGTGTCGTTATCGGGATCAATGCCAATGACAGGCCAACCGTTATCAAACCAGCGCATGGGCTGAAGATGCACAACACGTCCATAAGCCGGGAGTTCCTGAAAATGAAAAAACCAGTGCTCCCCTGTTGGTGTGTCGACCCAGGCGCCCTGGTGCGGACCATTAATCGCAGTTGTGCCGCGATCCATAACGATGCGTGGCTCGTACGGCCCAGAGATATCACGAGCACGGAAGACGGCCTGATAGCCTTCGGCCACACCACCGGCAGGAGCGAAAACAAAATACCATCCGTTGTGTTTGTGAAATTTTGGGCCCTCGATCGTATGCCAACCCGGCATTTTATTGCCATCAATAATGATCTTTCCTGCATCGGCGACGCTCGTGGCATCTGGCGAAAGTTTATGCAATGTCACAAGGTTGTTGATGCCAGAGCGACTACGCGCCCAACCATGGATCAGGTAAACCTGTCCGTCATCATCCCAAAGCGGACATGGGTCGATTAAACCTTTGCCGGCTTTGATCATAACAGGCGCGGACCAGCGATTGCGCGGATTATCTGCCGTAATGACATAGATGCCGAAATCCGGATCTGGATAGAAGATCCAAAATTTGCCGGCGTGGTAGCGTATTGATGGAGCCCATACGCCTTGGCCGTGACGTGGTTGCGAAAAATGATCCTGCGGGATCAGAACGGAAAGCGCATGGTTGACCAGAGTCCAATTAACCAAATCGCGAGAATGCAAAATCGGCAGACCTGGCACGTGACTGAAGCTCGACGCTGTCATCCAATAGTCGTCCCCCACTCTCACCACGTCCGGATCGGAATAGTCGGCATAAAGCACGGGATTTCTGTAATTACCGTCGCCGCACTCGGCGGACCAGGGAAGTTCTGCATCTGAGAACGAAACTGAGTTAGTCTGGCTCATGGAGTGAAAGAATGTGTGAAAATTTAATGTGAGCCCTCGGGCTTCCACGCATCGGGACCCGCGAGCACGATTGCAGGCGCTAGCATAGCGGCTTCTTCTGCGGTGAGCTGGCGCGCCCAGCTCACACGCTTAGCGAAATCAGCGCCGTTGCCGATATTGGAATACTCGGCATAACGTGCAGTTTTCTCGCGGTTGTTCCAATTTTGCCAGCCCTCGGAGCGAATGACATCGGAAATTTCACAGTTAAGAAAAACCGTCATTGCATAGGCGCGCCAAGGGCGTCCAAGAAACGTATGAACGTCGGGTTTTACGCCAAAAATTTTGCAGTGTGAAAATACTAAACCATACGGCTGCTGTTTGGGTGTCGAAGCAGCGGTTATGTAACCGTTGCCATCACATCGAATCGTACATTGGTCGAAAAATGCCGTCGCACCTCCAAAAATAAAGTCCGTCGCGCCTGCGATAAAACAATTTTCGAAATACTGGCGGCCGCGATTGACTAAAATCGTGTCCTGCCAGCCAAGAAAACGGCAGTTGCGAAAAACTATACGATCGCCATCGACGCGCAGCGCGAGCGCCTGCCCAACTGGACCTGCCGTATTTTCAATCGTCAGATTTTCCACCGCAAAATCATCGGCGTCGATCTGCATCGTGGCGGTCCGAAAGGTCCCAATTGGTCGACCATCTGGTCCAATGGTTTTTGCTGCAAGCGACGCCGTGATCCTAGTCGTTTCTGCATTTTCGCCAAGGAGGCGGATGTGCCCTCTCTCACGTTGGACGTAAACAATCTCATTGTACGTTCCAGGCTTGATGAGAATCGTCCAGAAGTTGGGTGGATCGGCTAGTTGCGGCGCAGCACTAACCGCCTCTTGCACGGTTTTGTATTGGCCAGTGCCGTCCGCCGCCACGACGGCGTCCGCCGCGAGGATTGGGTTGGCAGCAGCGAAAGCGAAAAGCGCGCAAAGATAAGCGAATTGGAGCGAGCGCAGTTTCATGAAACGACAATAAATCAATTTGTAGGTAATGGATGTCTTTTGAAATGCTTTCATTTTTTGCCAATCGGTTTCAGGTTAGGCCCAAGCATGACGGTTTCACCTGCAGCGGGTTGAATCTCGACAGTGGTTAAGCCGCAACGGAGCTTAGCTGGATTACCGATTAGGGACTTCAGCGTGATCGAGATAATTTTACCTTCACGCCAGCTGAAGCTGAGTTCGAAACCACCACGAGCGCGCAAGCCGACTACAGAACCTGCCGACCAGTTCGAAGGAAGAGCGGGCAACAAGACGATTTCATCGAGGTGACTTTGCAGAAGCATTTCGCAGACTCCGGCCGTTGCGGCAAAATTACCGTCGATCTGAAATGGCGGATGAGCATCGAAGAGATTCGGATAGGTACCGCCACCTTTCTCCTTCTTCGCCGAGTCGTCGGTTACGTACTTTAATTGGCGCTGAAGAATCGCGTAGGCGTGATCGCCATCGAGAAAACGGGCCCAATAACAAACTTTCCAGCCAAGCGACCAACCCGTGCCGTCATCGCCACGGAAGAGCAATGACTGTTTGGCCGCCGCAAAAAGTTCAGGTGTTTGCGGACGAATTTCATGACCAGGGAAGACGCCCCAGAGATGCGAAACGTGACGGTGATTATTCTGTGGATCATCGATATCCTGGAGCCATTCCTGCAGTTGCCCGTGCTTACCGATTTGATTCGGCGCGATTTGGTCGCGTAACTTCCAAAGTTGGGCGGCAAAGTCTAGATCGATTTTAAGCGTTTCGGCTGCGGTGGCGGTGGAAGCAAATAGCGCACGAATGATCTGGTGATCCATCGTCGGCCCCATGACTAGACCGCCCTGTTCAGGCGAGTTTGAAGGGCCGCTGATCAACCAGCCGGTCTTCGGATCGCGTACAAGATAATCGACGAAAAACAACGCCGAGTCATGCAGGATTGGATACGCACGTTTGGCGAGGAATTCGCGGTCTCCGGTGAACAAATAGTGCTCCCAAAGATGACGGCAGAGCCATGCCCCGCCCGTTGGCCAAATCCCATGATTTGAAGCGTTGATCGGAGCCGTACCGCGCCAGAGATCGGTGTTATGATGTAGGACCCAACCGCGAGCCCCGTATTGTGCGCGCGCCGTTTCGCGACCACTTACGACGAGGTCATCGAGCATAGCCCAGAGCGGTTCATTGCACTCGGCGAGATTGGCCACCTCAGACGGCCAATAATTCATTTGGAGGTTTATATTGGTCGTATATTTGCTGCCCCAGGGTGGCGAAGTCCTGTCGTTCCATATGCCCTGCAAATTTGCAGCCTGATCGCCGGAGCGACTGCTCGAAATCAGAAGGTAACGGCCATACTGAAACATGAGAGGGATGAGCGAGGGGTCTGCTGTTTTGTCCGTAGCCATGATACGAAGATCCGTAGGTTGGGCAGCAACAGACGATGTACCGAGATCGAAGCTGACTCGGCGAAACAGTGCGCGGAAGTCGGCTTGGTGCCTTGTTAATAGTTCGTCGTAACTGCGCGCTGATGCCGCCTGCATCGTAGCTGCGGCAAGCACCTCAGGATCACCACTGATGTCGCGATAATTCTTGAAGCTCGTGGCGGCCGTGACGAGCAATGTGACACTGTCGGCTTTGTCGACGTTGATGCCCGCAGGTGTGACCGTGACTGTACCGCCTTGCGCGAGCACGCGTACAAGTGCGGCAAACTTCAATCCATCGCCTGCTACACGACCGGTGACCAACAAGGTGTTGGCATCGAGAGAGCGCGCGTAGGTGCCGCCATGCGGACAGGCCAGCCTCAGGGCAAAGCTAAGACGTGCCGTATCATTAGTAGTGATACGCTGCACAAGCACCTGATCGGGATTACTCGAAAACGCACTGCGTGTGTAAACCACATCGCCAATCTGGTACCGCACGGTTGACAGCGCTCCGTCGAGGTCGAGTTCGCGCCGGTAGCCAGTCGGCTCTTCGTGTCCTTTGAACTGGATTAGCAAGTCGCCCAGCGGCTGATACATTTCCTGATAGAGCGGCACACTCATGAACTCGCGCATCGCGAGATCTTCGGCCTCTTTCTGTTTTCCCTCGGCAAGTAGGTGGCGGATTTCGGGCAAAAACTTGACCGCACCCTCGTGTTGATAGGCGTGGGGTTGACCTGTCCAAAGCGTGTCTTCGTTGAGTTGCAGACGTTCTTCGGCGACTCCACCGAAGACCATCGCACCAAACCGGCCATTACCGATGGGCAATGCCTCGGTCCAGTGAACAGCAGGTTGGCGATACCACAACGTGAGTGGATTTGTCGGTGATGGTTCGGTCGAGGGCACCGGTGGCGTGGCCTTGAGCTCGATTTTGCCGTCGAGTACTTCGTGCAGCCACGCGATCATGCGAGCGTCATGGTCAGCAGACGTTTTATTCCAATCGGTCAGACGATGCGGTGCATCGCGGATGATGAACATATCACAGCGCACGCCGTTGGCGCGTAATCGCGACTGGAAGTTCAGCGATTGTTGCAGTGGCACGGTTTTGTCCGCGTCTCCATGCAAAATGAGAAATGGCGGCGTGCGACCTTTGGGATGGATCTGATTGATCGGTGAAGTCTCACGTAAGATCTTGAGTGCTTCAGGCGTAATGTCTTTACCAATACCGTGAAGGTTTTGCAGTGAAAGACTGATGCCCCCACGAGTCGGGAGCTCCTGCTCGAAATCGGTCACAGGCGCGTAGCCGACGGCAGCTTGCACGCGGGTGTCCTCGTTGGTTTGCAGAGCAGCGAGAAGCGCAAGATGTCCACCGGCGGAATGGCCGAAAATCGCGATGCGCTTTGGATCTCCTTTGAACTCGGTCGCATGGGTTTTCACCCACCGAATCGCGGTCTGCACGTCGTCGAAGCACGCGGGCCATCGGTACTGCGGCGCTAGACGGTAATTAACGGAAAACCAGGTGAACTTTGCTGCCGTCAAAGGCTGAAACCAAGGGCTAATATCAGCACCGATGTTGGGTTTTTCAGCGCCTTTTTTATCGCCGCTACTCCAACCGCCACCGTGAACCAAAATGGCAATCGGGAAAGGACCTTCGCCGTCCGGTATATTTACGTCGAGCAAGAGCGGCACGCCGTTTGCCTGACCGTACTCGATATCAGTTTTGAGTTCGGCGCGAGTGACGATTGCGGCTGCGATGGTAGCCGCAACGAAGCAGAGAATTCTCAACATGGCATCGTCCTATTTTTTTAGCTCAGTCGATTGGCCAAGTCGTGGCACGAGAATCTGGATGGCTGCTAGCGAGATCAGGTACATCCCCGCGTAATAGGCAAAAACCCAGACATAACTTCCTGTCTTCTGCACAATCATGCCCGTGATCGCGCTCATCACTGCGGCCATTAGGTATGAAACGAATCCGCCCAAACCCACAACTGAGCTGATCGCACTTTTCGGCATGGTATCGCCTACAACGCTGAAGAGATTTGCCGACCAGCCTTGGTGCGCAGAACCTGCCAGACCGACAATCAAAACCGCCAACCACGCAGTACCGGCATAGGGCGCCAAGCAGACCGGCAACACGCACACAGCGCAGATTAACAGCGCCAACTTGCGTGACTTATTCACTGTCCATCCCTTCGCCATCAGTCGCGCGGTCATCCAACCGCCGCCAATTCCCCCAACCGCGGCCAACACGTAAAACGCACTTGTCCACCATGCCATCGCAGAAAAGCTCAGTGCAAAATTTCTCCGCAAAAAATCGGGAAGGAAAAAACCATAGAACGGCCACGCGGGACCGGCTAAAATTCCAGCAATAAGATACGCCCAAACTGCCCGATATCGCATCAGCTGCAGCCACGGCACTTTTACGACGACCTCTGCCGGCGCCTGATCTGATCGAATATATTCCAGTTCGGCGGCAGACAGCCGCTGATGTTTCTCCGGCGCTTCATAGAGCCACGCCCACGCGATGAGCCAAAGAAAACCCGTCGCACCTGTAACGTAAAACGTGGTTTGCCAACCCCAATGATCGTTCATCCACCGCACCGCAATCGGGCACAAAATTGCTCCAGCATTGGTGCCGGCATTAAACCATCCGGTCGCAAGAGCGCGCTCCTTAACCGGGAACCATTCAGCGACAGTTTTAATCGCCGCCGGAAAATTGCCACCCTCAGTCAAGCCGAGCGCAACACGAGCGCCCATGAATCCAAAAACGGTCAGCGGCGCGGCAAACGTTGCCATGATTAACGTTTTCTCAGCCCAATCAAACCACGGGTAATGGAACGAAACTCGGGCAGTCACATCCAGAAAATTGCAGAGCCCATGTGCACATGCTGCAAAGCTCCATAAAAATACAAACCACGGCAGCGCGCGTTTAATTCCTAATCGATCTACAATCCGACCGCCTAAAAGATAACCAAACGCGTAGGCGAAATTGAACGCGGCTACGATGTAACCGAAATCAGTGTCGTTCCAGCCGAGCTTTTCGCTGAGCGGTCCTTTGAGAATCCCAATTACATTACGATCGATGTAATTTATCGCGACCGAGAAGAAAAGGAGCGTGCAGATCGTCCAGCGGAATTTACCTCCAGGGGTGACCTTGTTTTTATGCGAAGAGGTAGCGGGGTTATTACTCATTGTTCGGTGTCTTAAGGGGCAGGCAGAGGTGACCTAATCAGCAAGCGTCCGATTAACGACACGCGGACAATCATCACAAGGCGCATTTTATCGGGAGCAAACAGCGCATTGCGCACATCGTTGACTCGGGCCAGGCGAAATCGCTGCGAATCTTTGAGCCGGTTCAAAGTGGTGACAACAACGTACTGCCATCACGCCACGCGCCGGAAAGCAATACTTCGTGCGGATCGGTCGGCACACCGCGTTCGCCGCGATGCAAAAGTCCGATCAGCATTTCCACCGCCAATGCCCCGAGTTTTTCAGCACCGCAACTCACCCCGGCGTGTCCAAGTTCGGGATGGTCATTCACTAAAGTCGCCAAGCCTACGTCAGCAGGCACGTTCAAATTCAGTTGGCGAAGCCATGAAATGACAGGTTGGGCGTGGGTCACGAGAAGCGCGTCAGGTTTGTTTTGCCTGAACCAGGTCTGGAAAAGCTTCGGCAGGTCTTTGTCCGGCTGATAAAAAAACGGCAGTACGCAGTCGGACATTTTTAGTCGAAGCTGCTGCTGCAAAAAGGCGCCCAACCAACGCTCACCGACACGTGGGCTATCGTTGGCGTCAGAAAAAACAAAACCGATGCGTTTATAGCCGCGCTGAATCAATTGGTCCATCGCCTCCACCGCGCTTGAATAATAGTCTTCGGCGACACGATGAAGCGTGGGGTCTCGCAAAGTCATGCCGAGCGTGACGCAGCTAAAGTTATCCCAAAGCAATTGCATGGATTGTTGGCCAGGTGGCAAACGCCCGATCAGCAGGCCGTGAATGCCACGTGCAGAAAGAATTTCGCAAAAACGCACCGGCGTCATGTTGCGTTCGCCAAGCCAGAAATGCTCCAACTTGTAACCAAGCTCATGCGCACGATCCGCCGCACCCGGGAAATAATCCGGCCGATCGTGATACTGCGGACGCCAGCCATACCGCGTGGGATAATTCGTGACATAAGCCAAAACAAGATGGCTGGCATTCCGCCCCGTTCGGCGCGACTGCATGAGAGCGGCGATGAGCGGATTAACGCGATAGCCCAGTTTTTGCGCGAGGGCCTTGATCTGTTTGCGCACAGGCTCGGAGATCCGTGGATGATCGCGCAGAGCCAATGACACGGTCGAGGGATGGACACCTGCTTTTTTGGCGATATCTTTTAGATTTGGTTTTGCCGGCATGGGGTAAAGCGAGAGTGAAACTAGCCTAGGCGCTAAGGGAAGGCCGGCTGGTACGCATTTTCTCGCGATAGGAGTAAGGTGTCAGCGTCGTTTCGCGTCGAAAAGCAGTACTGAGGTAGCTCGCGTTTAAAAAGCCGGCCAGTTCAGCGATCACCGCAATCGAAAGATCGCTGTCAATCAACAGATTCTTTGCACGCTCGATGCGCTTGCTCACGATGTGGTGATGAGGTGAATGGCCAAGGAGTGTTTTGAAACGCCGGTCGAAAAGTGTTCGGGAAACAGGCACGGCACGTAGAACGTCGCTCACGTCGATTCCTTCACAAGCGTGTTCGTCGATATAGCGTAACGCTGCCGCGATTTTCGGGTCCGCTACTGCGGAAGCGTCGGTTGATTGGCGCTCTACCACTCGAATCGGCTCGATATAGTGCGTCAGCGACGCGAACCGTTCGCCATGCATTAAACGGGAAAGCTGCGCGGCCGCTTCAAAGCCAGTCAGCCGTGCGTTGGGCAGTACGCTGGTTAGCGGCGGATTGCAGAGGTGGCAAAGCACCTCGTCGTCATCAACGCCGATCACCGCTATTTCGTTTGGCACATCAAGGCCACATAGCTGACAGGCTTCGAGCACCTGAAGCGCACGATTATCGTAGCAGGCAAAAACTCCGGCCGGGCGTGGCAGATTTTTTAGCCAACGCGCCATCCCGCGTAATTCAGAGTCAGAGCCCTGACGGTCTGAGCTAGCAGCGGATTCCTTGTAGATGCGGCACGGTTGTGCACCCTCTATCATGAGACGGCGAAATTCTTCCTCGCGTTGACGCGACCAGACAAAGCGCCGATCCCCGATGAAAGCGAAATTTCGCAGTCCCCTGCCCTTCAAGTGCTCAACGGCCATCCGCGTTACCACGGCGTTGTCGATACTAACGCGTGGAAATTCAGAACTCGGTCGTTCGGCGCTGACGTCGACAACGGGAATTTTTGACCGTCGCAGCGCCGAGGCCGCTTGCCCTGAATCGACGCGAGCGATGATGCCATCACCTTCCCAGTCGGCGAGCCAACCGGGCAATGGCGCACGCCGTGCCTGTTCGGTAAAACGAATCGACCATTTTTCGCTGCTCTTCTGCACCCAATCACGCACGCCGTACAGCAAGTCGCGACCGTAGCGGTTCGAAGTCTCGATCAGTAAGGCTACTTTGAAGACTTGCGACATGCTGACCAACGTGCGCTAGCGTGGTGCTAGAAAAGAAGCGAATGAGATCAGCGTCGGTCGAAGACGGGGCGAAGTGTTACACTCAAATCATCCTGCACGCTTTGGAGTTTTTTGTAGACGCTGTTAGCCGACTTATTCGGTTGGCAACGCGTCGACTCCTCCACTGCTACAAAGCGCCTCGTTAGGTCGCGCAGCGCAGTCTTGAGTCCGGCCGCACGATCGGTGCACCAGGCCGCCTGCAATGCTCCGCCGAGCGCCGCACCTTCGTCTTCTTTCATAGCGACGACTGGCACTCCAAAAACGTCCGCCGCAATCTGGCGCCAAACGGGGGTCTTCATACCACCACCCGTCACACGAATTTCCTTCGGACGGATTCCAAGTGCGCGCAGACGCATCAAGCCATAATTCATACCAAGCGTGGCGCCTTCCATTGCGGCACGCAGGAAATGCCCTGGGGTGAATGTACGGCGACTCAAGCCGAACAAATTGCCAGTACCATTCGGCACGGACGGAGTGCGTTCACCTTCGAAATAGGGCAACAGCACGAGGCCGTCTGCGCCCGGCGGCGTCTTGAGAACGTCTTCATCGTATTGGCGAAGATCACGTCCAAGCAGCCCGCGCATCATTTCGGTCGCGGTGGTCACGTTCATCGTGCAGAGCAGCGGCAACCAATTGCCGGTCGAATCGCAAAATGCTGCAATCTCGCCATCTGGATCGGTGACCGGTGTGCGACTGCAGGCATAAATCGTTCCGCTGGTTCCGAAGCTCGCGCTGACGATGCCGGGCTCAACGTTACCTGTGCCAATGGCGCCCATCATGTTATCGCCACCGCCGGCGCTCACCAGCACGTCTGGATTGAGGCCGAACCTCTCCGCAATCGCCGGGCGGATATGCCCCGCCGGCTCGTAGGCCGCGATGAGTGCCGGCAACGTTTCCATAAGACTGGGGTCGATCGCTCGAACTGCTTCCTTGCACCAAGTGCGCTTCCGAACATCGAGCAGCGCTGTGCCAGACGCGTCGCCATGTTCCATCGTGTAGTTGCCTGTCAGATACCAATTCAGGTAATCATGTGGCAGAAGGACGTGAGCTAGGCGTTTGAAATTTTTCGGCTCATGGCGTTTCAGCCAGAGAATTTTTGGCGCGGTAAAGCCGGGAACGAAACGGTTTCCAGTCTTACGCAGTGCAGCTTTTTCGCCACCGAGTTTTTTGGTGAGGATCGCACACTCCTCGGAAGTCGATGTGTCGTTCCACAATTTCGCCGGGCGGATCACTTCGCCTGCGGCATCGAGCGGCACAAAACCGTGCTGTTGTCCGGAAATGCCGATGGCGCGTACGGCGGAGCGGTCGACTTGGTCGAGCAAGCCATCCAGGACCTGTTCGAGTGCGGAAGTCCAATCTGAAGGGTTTTGTTCTGAATGGCCCGCGGGTAAACCCTCGATCAAGCTGTGCGAAGCACGTGCAGTGGCGAGCGTCTCGCCAGTTTCGCGATCAAGGATGATGCCCTTGGTGCCTTGGGTTCCACAATCAATACCAATGAAAAGACTCATGAGAGTGCAGGGTTATAAATGAGACGGGGTGTGATTGGCCGCGCGCAAAGACGAAGCCACGGAGCAAGTTTGTCGGCCGGAAACGCGAAGACAACGCGTGTGTTAAAAATCAAAATATAAATAGCAAGAATTCGATAGTTGGCAAGGCAACAGAATGGTATCCTGATACCACTCCCCCAACCCAATATGTCCAAAGATTCGCATTTCCCGAATATCGGCACAATCGCCTACGAAGGCCCGCGCACTGAAAACGCCCTCGCCTTCCGTCATTATAATCCCGCTGAGGTGATCAACGGCAAAACGATGAAGGAGCACATGCGCTTCTCCATCGCCTACTGGCACGCCTTCCGCGGCGTGGGTTCCGATCCATTTGGCCCAGGCACCATCGTCCGCCCGTGGGAAACAGGTAAAGACGCCGTCTCTATCGCTAAACAGCGCATGGATGCCGCCTTTGAGTTTTTCACCAAGATCGAAGCGCCCTTCTGGTGCTTCCACGACCGCGATATCGCTCCTGAAGGCGCCACGCTCGCTCAGTCGAACAAGAATCTCGATCAGCTCATCGCGCACGCCAAGAAGCTCCAAAAAGCCACGGGCGTGAAACTTCTTTGGGGTACAGCAAACCTGTTCTCGAATCCCCGCTTTATGTGCGGTGCTTCAACTAATCCTGACGCCCACGTTTTCGCTTACGCTGCCGCTCAGGTGAAGAAAGCACTCGAGGTTACTCAAGAACTCGGTGGCGAAAACTACGTTTTCTGGGGTGGCCGCGAAGGTTACGAGACTCTGCTTAACACCAATCTCAAGCGTGAGCAGAATCACTTGGCCACGTTTATGCACATGGCAGTCGACTACGCCAAGTCCATTGGTTTTAAGGGCCAGTTCCTTATTGAGCCAAAACCGAAAGAACCGACCAAGCACCAATACGATTTCGACGTCGCTAGTGGCATCGCGTTCCTTCGCACCTACGGCCTCGACAAGTATTTCAAGTTCAACATCGAGACCAATCACGCCACGCTCGCCGGTCATACTTTCCAGCACGAAATCGAAGTAGCGGCTTCTGCTGGCATGCTCGGTTCGATCGACGCCAATACTGGCGATCTGCTGCTTGGCTGGGATACCGATCAGTTCAACACCGACACGAAGGAGCTCACTCTCGCTATGATTTCGATCTTGCGCGCGGGCGGACTCGGCACGGGTGGCTTTAATTTCGATGCAAAACTGCGTCGTCCGTCAATCGACGCGGAAGATCTCTTCCACGCTCATATCGGTGGTATGGACAGCTACGCTGCCGCCTTCAAAATCGCTCGTCGCATCCTCTCCGAGGGTAAGTTCGAGAAGTTTGTCGCCGACCGCTACTCAAGCTTCGACACTGGCTTCGGCCGCGATATCGAGAAGCGTAAGATTGGCTTCAAGGAATTGGAAAAACTTGTCCTCACCAAGCTCGGTGAGCCTACGCTGCGCAGTGGAAAACAGGAATACCTCGAGAACCTGCTTAATACCTATCTTTACTGAGCATTTCCCCTGATATTTAGTAGTTCTACTTTGAGCGCCGACGCAAAAACGTCGGCGCTTTTTCGTGGGTTATGCCCGCAATACCCTATATCGGTTTGACTATCCGGTAGCACACTGCAACGACACGTGTCCTAAGACGTTATTATGTTTACCCTACACCCCTTGGTACTGCGCGGATTGAGCGTGCTGGCAGCGTTCAGCTTTGTTTTCAACGCACTTCACGGAGCTACTCCTCCGACTCAGCAAAACGGTCTTCTATTTTATTTATCAGGCGACAACGCCACGATGCCCGACTATTCCGCGGCGGGGACGAAAGAACCGAACTTCCAAAAAGAGATTTCGCTGATACGGGATGGAGCCAAAGGAGCCGCATTGAGCTGCGGCAATACCCAGCTGCTGTCCTATTGGGCGCCCGGAAATATCTACGCACAACGCGGCACACTTTCCTTTTTCTGGCGCTCGCGCGAGCCCGTCGGCCCGACGGAGTTCCCGATTTTCCGAGTCAGTTATGCCGATCATTCCAGCTGGGACATGGTTTGGCTTCGTATCGATTACAATGGTCACGGTTTCGACGCGTTCGTAACCGACATTAACCTCGCTCGTACCCGGGTGTCGGTGCGATTGGAACCATTTCCAAAGCCTAATGAATGGATTCATATCACACTGGCGTGGGATGAAACACAGGGGATCCGTTTTTACGTCAACGGCCGGCTCGCGGCTGAGCAAAAAGCTTCCACGCGTTACGATGCCGCACTCGATCAATTCGGTCCACACTCGCGCATCATCAGCCCGTATCAAGTTCAGAGTGACTACAACTTCGTCCGCGGCGGCGATATCGATGAAATTCGCATTTATGATCGAATGCTGTCGGACGAAAACGTTGCCACCTTGGCTAAGGGCGATGCTCCGACCGCTCTGCCCGCTTTGCCTGTTCGTAACCTAACCGACATGCAGGTACGCGACGAATGGTATTTCCGCTATGGCTGGAATCGTCCGAACGATCCTCCGCCCTATCTCGTCGGCTCGCATGTGAGCATTCGCAAGGTCGAGATTCACGACGCTTACGACTTGAAACGCTGGTGGTGGAAGGCTTGCGACGGCATCCGTGAAACCACCTGGCCTGGCGTGTACAACCGGTCGCGCCTACCTGGTCGGAACGACTATTTTCAGCTTCCTGACTGGGATTGCTACGTCGAATCAGGCCAGTCCATTACCTTCACGCTCCCGAACGAGCCATGGAATCACGTCGAGATTTCAGGAGCTCCTGCGGGTGTGATGGATTTGGTGGGCACCAACGGAAAACGCAGTGAAGCTCAACGTCTTTTCGCACGTCCGGCCGGTCAGGAAAGAACCGTCCATCACCTCCGCACCCCTGTCATCGGCGGAGGAATGCGTTTTACCAATGAACGGCAGGAAGATCCTATTGGCGAAATTAGCGTTTATCATGTTACCGAAGGAGACGAACCAGCTGGCACGTCTAAGATTTCTTATAACCTCGCTCCAGTCGTGCCTAAGGAGAAAAGTCTGAAGCCCCTGGTTGCCTATATCGCCGGGCGTTTCGCGCCCGACGAACGCGCTACGCTCGTGGCTCAACCGACTCTGGTGGCCTCCAAAGTCGCTTCCAAATTGGTTCCTGCTTTGCCGCTCGTGCACATTTTGATTCCCAACGATGGGGGCGATAAGGCTCATCAACTCGACTCGGTGAATGGTGGTCTCGACGGTATCGCGCTGGAGCTACCTGCGCTTAACTGCAAACCGACGCATGGCGAGCTGATCGCACTCAACATCCAGATCAAGGACCCACTCTGGCCTTTGCGCGACATGCTCGACTTTACGTTCAGCGTAAAATCAGGCGAGGCTAAGACACTCTGGCTCGACCTGCGCGACCGTGTTTTGCCGGAAGGTAAAGCGCTTTATCTGACCATCGCGAGCGCGAGCCCTGATTTTAGCGAGTCTTCGCTTTCGGGCGCCGAACTCCGTCTTGTATTTAAATCCAAGGAAGCTGCCCGCGCGGAACATGAAATCGATCGGTTTACTCAGGCGCGAGATAGCTACGCGATGCTCGTGGAAGAGCGCCCGCGAAGCCCCAAGTTCAATCTTTGGAACCGTTTTGAGGGCGACATTAAAGACCTGATGCGCATCAGTCCGAACCATGTCCCAGGTAAAAGTTACTATGATTTTGCGATTTCAGAGAAGACGCCTGAAACCAAACAACCTGCTCCGCCGCCCGGTGTGCCGCTTTGGGCCTTTCGGCAGGTTGAGCTACTCAAACAGGTAGACTATTTCGTCAACTGGTGGATCGATAATCGGCAGATTGCTTACGGCGATTTTGGCGGCGGCATCTCGGATGATGTTGACCTAACCAATACCTGGCCAGGTGTCGCTCTCATGGGCTTTGCCCCGGATAAACTTAAGAACTCCGTCCATGCGCTCCTTGAGGCCGCCTTCACCAATGGAATGTTCACGAATGGGCTTCCGACCATCCAGGCGGACTATTTGCACAGCTATGAGGAAGGCATCAATTGCCTCGGCCAAAACATGATCCTCGATTATGGAAACCCGAAACAAATCGAGCGCGCTATGGAAACCGCTCGTGGAGTTAACGGTATCACCGG
>Ga0302323_100001660_pt1 | contig 18132 bp, 15 predicted proteins | sample Fen_T0_3_FD_201950 | JGI IMG/M metagenome (GOLD analysis project Ga0302323, IMG submission 201950) | Peat permafrost microbial communities from Stordalen Mire near Abisko, Sweden - Fen_T0_3 | ecosystem: Environmental > Terrestrial > Soil > Wetlands > Permafrost | place: Sweden: Abisko... | reverse complement strand
ACAAGTACGGTGCGTTGCTGATCTTCGACGAAGTGAAGACCGGCGCCAAGCTCGGATGGGGCGGTGCTTCGGAATACTTCAACGTCATGCCCGACATGATCTGCCTGGCGAAGTCGATCGGCGGCGGATTGCCGCTGGCTGCCTTTGGTACGCACAAGCGCGTCATGGACCTGATCTCCGATCACAAGGTCTTCCACGGCGGCACCTACAACACGAATCCGGTTTCGATGGCTGCGGGCATTGCGACATTCCGCGAAGTCCTAACTCGCGAGAACTACGCGCACGTCGACAAACTCAGCAAGAAACTGACCGATGGCTACCGGAAGATCGTCGCCAAGTCCGGCCTGCAAGCTTACGTGGCGAGCGCGGGCGTCAATGGGGCGCTCATGCTCTATCCGCAGGAGATTCGCAACTATCGTGACTGGCTGCCGATCGACGTCGACCTGTGGCGGCACTACTGGTTCGCGATGGTCAACCGCGGAGTGATGTGCCAGCCCTACTGGTGGGACGAGCAATGGACCATCTCCGTCCAGCACACTGAGGCCGACATTGATAAGCACCTGGCGGCCTTCGACGACATCTCTGCCTCGCTCGTCGAAGCACAACACGAGCGGATGGGAGCGGTAGCCGCGCACTAGATTGTGTAGGGACGGGCGCCCTCGCCCGTCCAAGCCGGGCGAAGCCCGGCAGCATACTAACGATTGAGTCATCGGATCATCGAGTGATCGGGTCATTGAGATCCGAGAACACGAATGATCCGATGGCTCAATGACTCAATCGCCCGATGACTCGATGATCCGATGACCCAATCACCCGACAACCAGCCACACCTCAAGCGCGTTCTCGGACGCTGGGACCTGGTGTTGCTGTTTGTCGTCGCCGTCTTCAACCTGAACGTCGTCCCAAGCATCGCGGCTAACGGCGGTGTCACCGTTTGGCTCTGGATTATCTCTCTTCTTCTTTTCTTCTGGCCGCAAGGGATCGCCGTCATCGAGTTGGCCCACCGCTATCCCGGGGAAGGCGGCGTGTACTTGTGGGCGAAAGAAGTGTTCGGCGACTTCCACGGCTTCCTTTCCGGCTGGTGCTACTGGACCAACAACATGCTCTACGTGCCGACCGTGATGCTCTACTTCGTCGGCGTATCGGTGTTCGCGCTCGGCCCCGGTCACGCCGGCCTGGCCGACAATAAGAACTTCGCAATGGGGGCGTCGGTCGCGCTGCTGGCTGTTCTCACGGTGCTGAATATAGTCGGGCTGGGGGTTGGGAAGTGGCTCAACAACCTGGGCGCCATTGGGACGTTCCTCGCGGCCGCGGTCCTGATTGGCCTGGGAATCACCGTGTGGTCGCGCTTCGGCACGCCGGTTACCGCCGCCGATTTCCGTATTCCCGCGGAGCCCAGGTTTGTCTTGAATTCCTTCGGCGTAATCTGCTTCGGCTTGGTTGGACTGGAACTGGCCTCCGTGATGGGTGACGAAATTCGCGATCCGCAAAGGACGTTGCCCGGTGCCGTCGCCTGGGGCGGGATGATCTCCGGCGCGCTTTATATCGGAGCTACCCTCACTTTACTGGTTGCGGTCGGCAAAAATGACATCAGTGTGCTGCAGGGAATCGTGCAGGCAGTCAGCCACATGGCGGGAGAAGTCGGCGTGGCGTGGGTCATCACTCCATTCGCGGTCATGCTCAGTCTCTCGATCGCGGGCATCGGTTCGGCGTGGATGGGGGGCTCGGCGCGCATCCCCTTCGTCGCAGGCCTTGATTCCTACATGCCGTCCTGGCTGGGGAAAGTCCATCCAAAGTACGCGACGCCCCACGCCGCGTTGATCGTGCAGGCGGTCGTTTCGCTCATCCTGATCGTAATCAACTTCACTGCGTCCGGCGGCGTGCAGGAAGCTTTCCAGACCATGCTGTCGCTGGCTGTGGTTCTGCAACTGGTGCCGTTCCTGTACGTATTCGCCGCGCTGCTGAAATTTGCCTTCCGCGGAGATATGGCCGGTGCGCGCTACCGCCGCGGAACGCTTATCTTCGCCGGCCTCAGCGGCTTTCTCACCACTGCGCTGGGAATTGCCCTGGCGTTTTTCCCCGCGAAGCAGATCACATCGATCTGGAAGTACGAAATCAAGATGTTCGGATTCACCGCATTCTTTCTCGCCCTGGCCGCGTTCTTCTTTTTTGTGTACGGCCGAATGAAAGCAGCGCGAACCTCGCAGGTAGAAAGCGTGGAAGCAGCAAGATCCACGTAAGGACGGACGCCCTCGTCCGTCCGGTCGGGCGAAGCACGACAAGGGAAGGGCACGACTTCAGTCGTGCCACAGAGTTGCAGATATGATGCGGGGCTTTAGCCCCGAGGTAACAAAGCAGGAGGTTCTTATGCCCGGTGGAATCAAGACCGAAGTGAAGACTTACCAGATGTTCATCAACGGCGAGTGGGTCGCGAGCAAGACGAACAAGACGTTCCCCGTCTACGATCCCTCAACCGAAGAAGCGATTGCCCAGGTCCCCGACGCCAACGCCGAAGACGTGAATCGCGCCGTCGCCGCCGCGAAAGCCGCTTTTGAAGACGGCCCGTGGGCCACGACTACCGCCCAGGAACGTGGCCGCGTGCTTTTCCGCCTGGCGGAGAAGATCCGCCAGAACCAGCCCATGCTCGCCGAACTGGAGTGCCGTAACACCGGCAAGCCGATTGTCGAAGCCGAGTACGACATCACCGACGCCGCTACCTGCTTCGAGTACTACGGTGGCCTTGCCACCAAAGTCGTCGGCTACGTGAATCCCGTCCCCGACAACGCCATGAGCCTCACACTAAAAGAGCCGGTCGGTGTTACGGGGCAGATCATTCCTTGGAACTACCCGTTGCTGATGGGTGCATGGAAGCTGGCGCCAGCCATCGCCGCCGGTTGCACCTGCGTGCTGAAGCCGGCCGAGCAAACGCCGCTCACCGTGCTCGAAGTGGCGAAATGGTTTGACGAGGTCGGTCTGCCCAAGGGCGTAGTCAACGTGATCACCGGCTTCGGTGAAACGTGTGGCTCGCCGCTGGTCAAGCATCCTGACGTGAACAAAATCGCCTTCACGGGGTCGGCCGCGGTCGGCAAGATCATCGTGAAAGAAGCAGCCGACACGGTCAAGCGCGTGACCCTGGAACTCGGAGGAAAGTCGCCCAACATTTTCTTTGCCGACGCCGATTTCGAAGCTGCCATCGACGGCGCGCTCTTCGGCGTCTTCATCAATCAAGGCGAAGTTTGCTCGGCCGGAAGCCGCATCCTGGTGCAGAAGTCGATCTACAAGAAGTTTGTCGACGCCATGGCCGAGAAGGCGAAGACCATCAAGCTCGGTCCGCCCCTCGAACGCGAAACGAAGATGGGCGCGCTCATCAGCAAAGAGCAGTACGACCGCGTGCTTTCGTATCTGGATATCGGGAAGAAGGAAGCCAAGGTTGCTTCCGGTGGCGGCCGCGCGGAGAAATTCGCCAAGGGTTACTATGTACAGCCCACCATTTTTTACGATGTGGACAACAGCGCCCGCATCGCGCGCGAAGAAATCTTTGGCCCGGTCGCAACCGTCATTCCGTTCGACGACGAAAAAGATGCCTTGAAAATTGCCAACGATTCTCCTTACGGCCTCGCCGCTGCTGTCTGGACGCGAGACATTTTCAAGGCCATGCGCACGGTGAAGGCGCTGCGCGCCGGCATTGTGTGGGTGAATCACATGCAGCCGACGTACGTCGAAGCGCCGTGGGGCGGTTACAAGCAATCCGGCTTCGGCCGCGAGCTCGGGCCGGGGGGTATCGAGGAATATCTGGAAACCAAGCAGGTTCACATCAATCTGAACGAAGCTCCGATTGGGTGGTACTGAAAAAGCAGTTCTCAGATCCCGGTTCTCAGTTCTCAGTAAAACCGTGGCCAGTGTTGGCCGAGAGCTGACAACTGAGAACTGAGAACTGAGAACTGAGAACCTATTTATGCCTTCCATTCAACTCCGCACTCAAATTCCCGGGCCGCGTTCGCAAGCGCTGATGGCGCGCCGCAACAAGGCTGTTGTGCAAGCGGCTTATCACGCCACGCCGGTCTTTGTCGCGAAGGCTGAAGGCGCGGTTGTCGAAGATGTCGACGGCAACCGGCTGATCGATTTCGCCGGCGGCATTGGCTGCCTTAACACTGGACATCGCGCGCCCGCCGTCGTTGAAGCGGTTCGCCGGCAGCTCGATCGTTTTCTGCACACTAGTTTCAACGTGCTGCCCTACGAAAGCTATGTCGCGGTTTGCGAGAAGCTGAACTCGATCGTGCCGGTCAAAGGCCCGAAGAAGACGCTGCTCGTCAACACCGGCGCCGAGGCTACCGAGAATGCGGTCAAGATCGCGCGCTCCTATACCCGGCGCCCGGCGATCATCAGTTTCGAGGACGCTTTCCACGGCCGCACCTACATGGCAATGGCGATGACCAGCAAGACGCATCCGTACAAAGCGGGATTCGAACCGTTCCCGGGCGAGGTCTACCGCATCCCGTACGCGTATTGCTATCGCTGCTCGTACTCGATGAAGTATCCGTCGTGTGAAGTGCATTGCGCGAAGCACATCGAAGACACGTTCAAGCGCGTGGTGGCGGCTGAGACCGTGGCCGCCGTCATCGTTGAGCCGATTCTGGGTGAAGGCGGATTCGTCACGCCGCCGGCGGAGTTCTTTCCGACGCTCTCCGCGATTTGTCGCAAGCACGGCATTCTCCTGATTGCCGACGAGGTTCAAACCGGCTTCGCCCGCACCGGCGCGATGTTTGCCTGCGAGCGACTGGGGCTGGAGCCCGACCTGGTCTGCATGGCCAAATCGCTGACCGGAGGCTTGCCGATGGCGGCCGTCACAGGACGCGCCGAGATCATGGACACGCCCGGCTCGGGCCAACTCGGCGGCACATTCTCCGGAAATCCAGCGGCCTGCGAAGCGGCCCTCGCGGTGCTCGACATAATTGAGAAAGAGAACCTTTGCGCCCGCGCCAACGCGCTCGGCGAGCGTTTTCGCAAACGCGCTGCCAAGTGGCAGTCGCAATGGGAACTGATCGGCGAAGTTCGCGGTCTGGGAGCAATGCAAGCACTGGAACTCGTGCGATCGAAGGCTACCCGCCAGCCCGCTGACGAAGAGACTAAGCAGGTGGCACAATATTGTTACGAGCATGGGCTGGTGCTGATCACTGCTGGCTCCTACGGCAACATCATTCGCCTGCTGATGCCGCTGGTCCTGACCGATTCGCAAATGGACGAAGCCATGGACGTGCTGGAAGCCGCCTTCGCGGACGTCGCCGAGGCGTGTGTAGGGACGGGCGACCTCGCCCGTCCAGGCCGAGCGTAGCTCGGCACCCGACTTTGAGCGGAACGTGCAGGCGCGAACCCGCACCAGCTTGGATGTTTCAGTGTGCATGGGAGGCGCATTGCTGCGTCTTCGATATAAACGTTTATTCTTCGAAAAAACGAAAGGCATTCCAGGAATGACAGTTGCAGCACCGCCGACCACCAAGATCCCGCAATACATCAACGGCCAGTGGATGGACTCGCAGGCCTCCGACTGGCAGGACGTCCTCAATCCCGCGACTGGAGAAATTCTCGGTCGCGTTCCGCTACCCGATGCCGCCGAAGTTGCCCGCGCCATCGACGCCGCGTCTGCTGCCTATCCCGAGTGGCGCCGCACCCCTGCCGAAGACCGCATTCAGCCGCTCTTCAAGCTGAAGATGCTTCTCGAAGAGCACCTCGACGACTTCGGCCGCATTATCACCCAGGAAAACGGCAAGACCCTCGCCGAAGCCAAGGCTGAGATGCGTCGCGCCATTGAAAACGTCGAAGTGGCCTGCGGTATTCCCATGATGATGCAGGGTTACAATCTCGAAGACGTCGCCCGTGGCATCGACGAGATCATGATCCGCCAGCCGCTGGGCGTAGTCGCAGCTATCACTCCCTTCAATTTTCCGGGCATGATTCCGTTCTGGTTTCTGCCGTACGCCATCGCCTGCGGGAACACGCTCATCGTGAAACCGTCCGAGCGCGTGCCCCTCACCATGAAGCTCGCCTTCGAGTTGCTGGAGAAGACAGGAATTCCCAAGGGCGTAGTGAACTTAGTCAATGGCGGCAAAGTCGCGGTGGATACTCTGCTCGATCACCCCGCAGTCCGCGCGATCAGCTTTGTCGGATCTACGCCCGTCGCGAAGTACATCTACGCGCGTGCCGGAGCGAACGGCAAGCGTGCGCAATGCCAGGGCGGCGCCAAGAACTACGTCATCGTCCTGCCCGATGCCGACATGCAGATGGCCACGCAGATCATTTCCGACAGCGCTTTCGGATGTGCCGGCCAGCGCTGCCTCGCCGTCTCGGTTGCCGTGACGGTTGGCGACGCGCAGAAGACTTTCCGCGACTCGATCACCGAGGCCGCCGCCAACCTCCGCGTCGGCAATGGGCTCGACGAAGGCGTGCAGATGGGGCCTGTCATCACGCGTCAGAGCAAAGACCGCGTCCAGAGCCTGATTGGTGTCGGCGCGAAAGATGGCGCCAAAGTCGTGATCGACGGCCGCAATCCGAAGATCGCGAAATACGAATCCGGAAACTTCGTGAAGCCAACCGTCCTCGACGGCGTTCCCGCATCGAGTGAACTCACGCATACAGAGATCTTTGGCCCCGTGTTGAGCCTCGTGCATGCCAACGACCTCGACGAAGCCATGAATTTTCTCGCCGCGAGTCCGTTCGGCAACCAGGCATCGCTGTTCACATCGAGCGGATCGGCTGCGCGCCGCTTCCGCTACGAAGCGCCGGCGGGCAACGTCGGGATTAATATTGGTGTAGCCGCGCCCATGGCGTACTTCCCGTTCAGCGGCTGGAAAGACAGCTTCTTCGGCATCATGCACGGCCAGGGCCGCGACGCCGTCGAGTTCTACACGGAAAAGAAAGTCGTCGTCGAGCGCTGGGCCAAAGAGCACAGCCGCAAGTTCTAGCAAGAATTACGCAGGGACGGCCGCCCTCGGCTGTCCAGCCGAGACTTATCGAGGTCTGAGGAATCATATGACTACTGCCATCGACACGCCCAGCATGACTGGCCAGCAAATCGTTGACCTAACCAAGAAGCACACGCTGTTCGAGTGGTCGGCGCAATCCAAGGTCGATCCCATCCCCGTCGCCCGCGCCAAGGGCATCTATTTCTGGACGCCGGAGGGGAAGCGTTTCATCGACTTCAACAGCCAGCTCATGTCCGTCAACATCGGACACGGGGACGACCGCGTCATTAATGCCATCCACGAGCAGGCGCATACTCTGGCATACGCCAACCCGTTCATGGCGACCGAGCCGCGTGCCCGGCTAGGCGCCAAGCTCGCCGAGATCACGCCCGGCGACATCGACACCTTCTTTTTCACTAACGGCGGCGCCGAAGCCAATGAGAATGCCATCAAGATCGCTCGCTTCTTCACTGGACGCCACAAGATCATGGCACGTTATCGCTCGTATCACGGTGCGACCGCGGGCGCGATCAGCCTGACCGGCGACCCGCGCAGATGGGCCGCTGAGCCCGGTATTCCGGGCGTCGTGCGCGTGCTCGATCCTTATCACGGCATCGAGCGCGGATGGGAATCCGCGGAATCTTCGCTCGCCATGATCGAGGAAACCATGCAGCTCGAAGGCCCACACACTATCGCGGCGTTCATCCTTGAAACGGTCGTCGGCACGAACGGCATTCTCATTCCACCCGACGGCTATATGCAAGGCGTTCGCAAGCTCTGCGACAAGTACGGCATCTTGATGATCGCCGACGAAGTCATGGCCGGCTTCGGACGCACGGGCGAGTGGTTTGCCATCGACCACTGGAAGGTTGTGCCGGACCTCATCTGCATGGCAAAGGGGCTCACTGCCAGCTATCTGCCGCTGGGCGCGGTCGGCATGCGTCATCACATCGCGCAGCATTTCCAGGACAAGGTCTTCTACGGCGGACTAACTTACAACTCGCATCCCATGGGATGCGCAGCCGCGCTCGCCACCATTCGCGTCTATGAAGAAGACAAGCTGATCGAGAACACCCGCAAGATGGGTGCGATCATGAAACACTTGGGGACGGACCTTCAGAAGAAGCATCCGTCGGTGGGGGCGGTGCGGTCGATTGGACTATTCGGCATCGTCGAACTCGTCCGCAGCCAGAAGACTCGGCAGCCGATGGCTCCGTTCAACGGCACGTCGGAAGAGATGGCCGCGCTCGGAAAATTCTTCCGCGAGAACGGGCTCTACACCATCGTGCGCTGGAATAGCTTCTACACCAACCCGCCGCTCTGCATCAACGAGCAGCAGTTGCGCGAGGCGTTCGCCATCATCGATAAGGGCCTCGACATTACCGACCAGGCGGTCAAGGACTAGCCGCCAGTAAGGCTATGTCGCCCTCGGGCAGGGGATGACGGACCCCTGCCGAGCACTGCCTTCCAGTTGTCCTCCAGCGTACAATGATTGCGGGATTTCGTCAGCGTTATGAAACAGGAGGCTTCATGCTCAGGCCTTTACTGCTCGTGTCTGCATTACTCGTCGCGGCGTCCGCGTCCGTTGCCCAGGAAAACAAGGCCCCAGACAGCAAGGCTCCTGAAACCAAGGCTGCCCCGGAAGATAAGGCTGCGGCCAAACCCACGACCCCAGCCTACCAACCGGTTCCGGTCGGGGCGTCGCGGGAGGTGAACCCGGTGAAGTCCACGCCGGAGTCCATCGCCGTGGGCAAGAAGATCTTCCGCTACGACTGTGCGCTGTGCCATGGCGACAACGGGAACGGTAAGGGTGATGCATCCAAGGACATGAAGGTTCCCGACCTCACCGATCCTGCGGCGCTCAAAGACCGTACCGACGGGGATTTGTTCTACCTCATCAAGACCGGGCATGGCGATATGCCACCCGAAGGCAATCGCGTCAAATCCGAACAGATGTGGGACATGGTCAACTACGTCCGCTCGCTGTCCAAGAAGAAAGCGCCTGCCGAGGAAAAACCTGCCGAGGAAAAACCTGCCGAGGAAAAACCCGCCGAGGAAAAACCGACGAACTAGCTCTCAGCTGTCGGCTCTCAGCTCCCAGTGATGGCTCTTAGCTTCGAGCTTCGAACTAATGCGTCTGGCTTGCTCCCCATCTTGTCATCCTGGGCGAAAGCCGAAGAGGCTTCCCTGAGCGAAGTCGAAGTTCGATTTGATCTGCATCGACCCGCCCTTCAATTCAAACCACAACTACGAAGTCTTCTGGGAAGCCGCGCGACTGTCATCCTGAGCGGAACATGTCCGCACGTGAAACGGGCGGACTTGTGGAGTCGAAGGATCCCTACTCCCCCTGACGGAAGAGGTAGGGATCCTTCGATTCCCCAGGAATTTCGCTTCACGAAATTCTTGCTTCGCTCAGGATGACAAGACACGAGAGGTCACTTCGCCAGCCGGTTGTATTTCCTCAGTACCTCCCGCAGTTTGTCGTGGGGAAGTGCGATCACGGTGCGATCGTTCGCGCCGGTCATGGTTTCAGCGGCGACCATGGCGTTGATTACGGCTTCTTCGACCGCCTGAACGGTGGCGAGGAAGATTGGGTCCATCTGGTCGTTGGGCAGCATCTTCAAATCGTGGACTCCCTTCGGCCCAACCGCTCCCGCGTTGGCGGTGGAGAAGGCGATGAAGATGTCGCCGGAGCCGTCGCCGGAGTAGCTGCCGTTGCGGCCGAGTCCGAGAGACGCGCGGCGGGCCACGCGCTTGAGTTGCGTGGGGATGAGCGGCGCATCGGTGGCGACCACGATGATGATCGAACCCACGTCATCTTTCCAAACCGTGTGCTCGGAAATTTCGTGGCCCACAGGAACGCCCGCGATGCGGAGTTGCTCGCGCACACCGTAGTTGCACTGCACCAGCACGCCGATGGTGTATCCGCCGGATTTCGCGTCAAGCACGCGCGAGGCGGTGCCGATACCTCCCTTGAATTCGTTGCAGACCATTCCTGTTCCGCCGCCGACATTGCCTTCCTCGACTGGGCCCGCGTGCGCGGAGTCCAGCGCGTGGAAGACGTGCTCGGGCTTCACGTGGAATCCGTTGATGTCGTTGAGATAGCCGTCCCAGGTTTCGGCGACCACCGGCAGCGACCAGAAATAACCTTCCTCGTCAGGCGGGCCGCGCTTGACCTTCCAGGCAATGACCGCGTCGCGGACCACCCCGACACTGTGCGTGTTGGTGATCATGATGGGCCCGTCGACGAAACCGGAGTCTTCGACCCAGGTGGTCCCGGTCATCTCGCCATTGCCGTTGAGGGTGAACCAGGCGCCGAAGACAGCGTCCTTGGAGTCCTTGCCGCGGGGAAGAACGGCGGTGACGCCGGTGCGTACCGGCCCATCTCCGACCTTGAGCTTGCCGCTGCCGGAGATGAGCGTGGTGTGGCCGACTTCGACACCCTTCACGTCGGTGATGGCATTGTTGGGGCCGGGCGCGCCGTCAAAGGGGACGCCGAGATCGCGGGCGCGGGGCTTGGTTTGGGCCAGGGCAAAGCTGCCGATGAGAAGAAGGAGAAATGGGAGCAATCGTAGTTTTGTCATGGTTCGGTTCGGGGATAGCACGGGCGCAGTATAAAGCATCGAAGCGCGGAGGGCTGGTTTACAATCGGCACCAGTGGGGGTCAGGGAGACGACATGGAGAACTGGAAGCGGGCGGTGATTGCGGGTTCGGCAGGGGCGGCGGCGATCCTCATGCTGAAAGGGAAGCGTCCGGCGGGCGTGCTGGTGGCGGGAGTGGGACTGGCGGTGCTGGTGTCGGAGTATCCGGAGAAGTTTGAGAAGATCCGCGAGGAGATTCCGTCATACGTGCGGCAGGGAACGCGCTTTCTGGATCTCGCCATGAAGATTGGGACCAAGGTGGGAGAGTTTGCCGAGAGCCGCGGGCGGAGTATGTGGGACGAACTGGCGGAGAGTCGCGAGTAGCGTGTCGCGAGTTGCGAGTCGCGAGTGTACACCCCACTTCATGACGACGGGTATGAGAGGGTAGGGATCCTTCGACTCCGCAATGCGACTCGCAAGCTCGTTGCATTGCTCCGCTCAGGATGACAAGGGATAGAGTGTTAAGTCACTCCGAATGACAGCTCGGATAGTGCGAGTGCTCAGTCGATGCCCAGCTGTTTGCGGGCGTCGGGGCTGAGGCGTTCGGGGGTCCAGGGCGGGGTCCAGACAACGTTGACGGTTACGTTGCGGACGCCGGGGAGTTGCTCGACGCGTGATTTGACCTGTGCGCTGATGTTGACGTGCTCGGGGCAGCCTTGGGCGGTGAGAGTCATCTCTATGGCGACGTCCTGTTGCTGTTCGGGGACGGATTCGAAATTCACGCCGTAGATCAGACCGAGGTCCACGATGTTGACGGGGATCTCTGGATCGTAACATTGGCGGAGCGCGGTGAGAACGTCTTCCTGAGTAAGGGGCATAGGGTTTAAAAATTAGATCATGGCACTCGATCCGGAGTTGCGAAAAAAGCTGCAGATCTTTCTGGTCGGCGCCATCGTGCTGGCTGGCGGACGCACGGCCTACATTGTCTATGAACGGCATCAAGAGCGGAAGGAGGCGGAGCGGCCGAAGCAGGAGAAGGCGCTGAGTGCGGATTTCTATGTGCTGCCGAAGAAACTTCATGCGCACGATCTGAAATCAGCGCGGGAATTGACCAAGCAGCCGGTGTGGGTGAAAGTTGGCTACGGGTATACCTACTATCCGTATGATCCGGCGCGTCATAAGACTGATTTTGCGCATGAAGTGGGAACGCTTGGGCCGCTGCAGAAGCTCGAGATCCGGGACGTGATTGCAGAGGCGGCTCCGCACGGCGAGGGCGCAAAGCAAGTGCTGGCGAAATTTGATCTGGATGGCAAGCCATACGTGGTGCCGATCGGGGTGGAGAAGGACGGAGACTACAAGATCTACGCCGACGACATGTTCTTCATCGAGGATCCGCACGAACTCTACAAGCATTGGCCGACGGAGATTTGGACGGCGATTGAGAAGCATGAAGTGCATCCCGGGATGAGTGAACTGCAGGCGGATTTTGCAATCGGGCTGGGTGTGCCGGGTTCGGGGCCTTATGGGTCGAGGACGCTGAAATATCCCAATGGCGGGAAGGCGCTGGTGATCGTGTTCCAGGACGATAAGGCTACCGAGATCAATCCGGGGTCGTGAGCTACAATTCCTGGCATGAGACGAGCAATCTCGCTGGCCGGTTTTTCCCTTCTTTTCTTTCTTCTGATTCAGCCGAGTGATTCGGCGCGCGTCGCCGCGCATGGCCCGGAATCTGGTGTTTACCCAACTCCGCGCACGATGCGGGTGGACTACTACCACACCGGCAACTCCAAGGAGCAATGGTTCAGTCTGGATCGGGTGGTACTCGAGCCGCTGCCGTGGCCCGGAAATCCTGCCAAGGCGATCGACGAGAGCCAACTGGGAAACTACCTGTTTGAAGTGCGCGAAAAAGATGGCGGCAAGCTGGTCTATTCGCGCGGCTTCAATTCCGTATTCGGCGAGTGGAAAGACACGGAAGAAGCGCGTCACGGGAACCGGACATTTTCCGAGTCGCTGCGCTTTCCTAGTCCGGCGGGCCCCGTAGAGGTATTGCTCAAAGCTCGCGACGCAAGCGGCTTCCACGAGGTCTGGAAAACCACGGTTGATCCCAAAGATAAGTTCGTTGATCCTTCCCGGCCGCCATCTCCCGGCCCACTCATCGAGCTACAGAAGTCGGGCGATCCGGCCACCAAGGTCGATCTCCTCGTGCTCGGCGATGGCTACACCGCCGCCGAACGCGGGAAGTTCGAGGCGGACGCGCGCCGTTTCGTGGAGACGCTGTTTGCCGCCTCGCCATTCAAGGAGCACAAGAAGGATTTCAATGTCTGGGGGCTATGTCCGTCGTCGCATGAGTCAGGAATTCCGCGCCCCTCCACCGGCATCTACCGGCGGTCCCCGCTCGGGACGACCTATGACACGTTCGGCACCGAGCGCTACATCCTGACCACCGAAAATCGCGCCCTGCGCGACGTGGCCTCGTTCGCGCCTTACGAGTTCATCGAGATTCTGGTGAACGGCAAGACCTACGGTGGCGGAGGAATCTTCAACCAGTACGCAACCGTCGCGATCGACAACATGTGGTCCGGATATGTCGGCGTGCACGAGTTCGGGCACCACTTCGCCGCCCTGGCGGACGAATACTACACCTCGGACGTCGCATACCTTTCGCCCGACAAGAAGACCGAACCGTGGGAGCCGAATGCGACCGCTCTGCTTGACCCCGCGAACCTGAAGTGGAAGGACCTGATCGAAAAGGGAACGCCCTTGCCCACGCCTTGGGACAAAGCGGAGTTTGAGGATTTCGAGCGCGGAATCCAGAAGCAGCGCCGCGAATTGCGGGCGGCAGGGAAGCCAGAGCAGGAAATGGAGGAGCTGTTCCGCAAGGAACGCGAGAAAGAAGACGTCATGCTCGGCGGCCAGAAATACGCGGGCAAGGTCGGCGCGTTCGAGGGCGCGAACTACGAGGCGAAGGGGTACTACCGCCCGGAGGCGAACTGCATTATGTTTACGCGGCACCAGACGTTTTGTGCCGTGTGCCGGCGGGCGGTGGAGCGGGTGATCGGGATGTATGCGGATTGAGGCGAGTATTTAGCCGCAGAGATCGCTGAGGACGCAGAGCAATATGTGCCGGAACTCTTAGATTCTTGTCATTCCGAGGAGCGGAAGCGACGAGGAATCTGGAGTCGTTCGGCGTGCATGCAAATTGCAGATCCCTCGCTCCGCTCGGGATGACAATTCAGTAAGTTAATCAACAAGCTTTCAAAATCAGGTGGCGCCGGACGAAGTCCACAACCTCCGGTGTGACGTATTGCGGAGGGTGAATTGTGAAGGTGGGGCGGTCGATCACCGGCTTCAGTGAGACGCGTTCCCATGCTGGATTGGCGGAGTCTTCAACTTCGTGCAGCAGCACTGCATCGGCTCGGTCGAGGAAGGTCTGCGCCGAGCCTTTGAAGTCGGCGGTCCGCGGATCCAGGACGGTCAGGTAGAGATCGGGCTTGAGGAATCGCAGAATGCTGTTGGATTCGATGATGACGTTCTCGGCTCCGGCCAGGATCTGGCGGACTCGGGGCATGGCTTCGGCGAGACGTCCTTGCTGGGTGCGGACCCACCAGGAATGGGCGGCGCCGGCGGCCAGGAAACGCGAGCTATCGGATTCGCCGGAGCGGTTTCTTTCTTCGGACACGGCCCAGGCGTGGTCGGCGGTGGCGCAGTCACAGGCTTTGCCATCGGCGGAGCAGATGTCGTGCCCATGTTGCGTGATCTTGAGGGCGGTCCAGCAGAATTCGGGCAAGGCAGAGATCAGGCCGGCGACGACGCTGGTTTTGCCAACGCTGCGGGAATGGCCGCCGATGACGAGGATGGGCATTCGGCTTTGCTCCAGGCTCTTATCTCTTGGCTTTTAGCATAGAGCTCGTGGGCTCGGAGTCGTCGCAGATGCGTTCGGTGTCAGCCGTTCTTCTTGGCCGACCGAGACAAGAACGCTAATTCCTTAAGATACTCCCTCAAGGGACGCGCGGGAGTGCCCCAGAACACGACGCCCTTTCCTCGGACTACCTTCTTCGGCAGGATGCCGCTTCCTCCGCCGAGAATGACGCCTGCTTCGATGTGGGCGTGATCGCCGATTCCGACCTGTCCGCCCATCACCACGTTATCTTCGACAACGACGCTGCCGGAGAGTCCGGTCTGCGCAGCGATGACAACGTCCTGACCGATCTGGCAGTTATGTCCGATGTGGACGAGGTTGTCGATCTTTGTGCCGCGACGAATACGAGTCTCGTCGAGCGCTCCCCGGTCCACGGTCGAGTTGGCGCCGATCTCCACGTCGTCTTCGATCGCCAGGCGTCCGACTTGGGGAAACTGCTCGTAGCGTCCGGTTTGCTGGTCGCGGACGTACCCGAAACCGTCACTGCCAAGCACGGCGCCCGCCTGCACGACCACGCGATCGCCGAGCGTGGCGCCGGAATAGATGGTGACGTTGGCGTCGAGGCGGCAGTGGCTCCCGATTTCGACACCGTCGCCGATAACGCAGCCGGGGCCGATAGCGGTGTCGTCGCCGATCTTAACCTCCTCGCCGAGCGTGGCGCGGGGGGCGATTGCGACGTTTTTGCCGAGGCGCGCCGTGGCGGCGACGATCGCCGAGGGATGAATGGTGGGCTGGCGATCATCCGAGGCACGGAGCAGGTTCGCGGCGCGGGCAAACGTGAGGCGCGGTTGCGGAGAGATAAGGACGGATTTGCCGGAGGCGGTGGACGCGAAATCTCCCGCGATGATGGCCGCGGCGGGAGAGGCGAGAGCGGCGTCGAGGTGTTTGGGATCGTCGACGAATACGAGGCTCTCAGCATTGGCGGATTTCAGGCTGGAGACGTGGGTCACCGCGATGGAGCCGTCGCCGAGGAGGTGGCATCCCAGATTTCCCGCAAGATCCCGGAGAGTTCGTTTCATGGTTCTCTATTGTCGCGTTAGAGGGCAGGAGGCGCAAATACTGTGCTCCCATGCTTTGATCTCAGGCCCGGGGGACAACCTGCTCTTTCGCCCCTCCGGGGCTCTCGCATTGAACACGCTGTAACCCACAGCTTGCGCCGTGGGCTGAATTCTTGCGCCGCCCCGCGGCTGAAGGCAAGAGCCAAAAGCTAAAGGCTAAAGGCCAAAAGCCAAAAGCCAAAAGCCTGCTAATACAGCGGCGCCTGGCCTTCGGGGCGGGTCTTCCATCGCCGGTGCACCCATAACCACTGGTCGGGATAGCGTCGGACGTAGGCTTCGATGACGCCGGTGAATCTCGCCGTGTTGGCTACGATGTCGGCCTGATCGTCTCCGGTGCGGACGAGTTCGACCGCGGGATCGAAGCGCAGGCGGTACTTGCGGAGTTGCGAATCCCAAACCGTGAAACCGGGGACCACGGCAGCGTCGGTGCGCAGGGCGATGCGGGCGAGTCCGCTGGCGGTGCACGCCGGGATCCCGAAGAAGTCCACGAACACGCCTTGCGGGGGTGTCATGTTGGTGTCCATGAGGATGCCGACGGTCTGTCCGGCGCGCATGGCGGCGAGCAGGCCGCGGACGAAGTCGTCCTTGTCCACGGTGCGATTGCCGTGCATGGTGCGGTAGCGCTCGATCAGGCGATCGACGTAGGGATTGTCGAGGGAGCGCATCACGATCGAGAGCGGGTGTCCGTTCAGGGAGTGGGCGAAGGCAGAAAGTTCCCAGGCGCCAAGGTGGCCGGTCAGAAACAAAACGCCTTTGCCCCGGGCGTAGGCACGCTCAAAGTTTTCGAACCCGTCGTACACGACGACGCGGCTGACGTTTTCGCGGGTGTAGCTGGGGAACAGGCAGAACTCGGCGAGCTGGCGACCGAGCGAGATGTATTCTCCGCGAAGAATCCGGCGGCGATTGCGCGGGCTCATTTCGGGGAAGGCGAGGGCGAGGTTGCGCATTCCGACGCGGCGCAGGCGTCCGTGAATCAGGTAGACGAGGAGGCCGAGAGCGACACCCTTTGCGCGGGCGAGGGGGCGCGGAAGCAGGCCGACAGCCTTCACCCACAGCCAGACGATCCAGTATTCGAGACGTTCACGCACTGTGCGGGAGTGTAGGGGTTGGAGGGAGTGGTCCGCAAGCGCTGTTCTGCACGGGAAGCGAAGGGAGACGCGGCAAGCCGCGTCTCTACGTGAGGTTGGGCGAAGCTAAAGAGTGGCGGGCGAGGTCCCCTTCGACTGCGCTCTGGGCGGGCCGCGCCCCATGATTCTGAAAACTACTTGCTTTCCGCGCTTTTCGCCCACTTGGCCAAAGTGCTCAGGAACGGATATGCGGCCTGGGGGGCATCGATATTTCCCTGAAGCGATGTTCTAAAGGGCACCATGCGGCTGTAAAAGTCGCGGGTGCTGTCTTTGTCCTGCTTGATGACGGCGCCGGAGAGCTCGAGGCCGGCAAAGATGCCGCGGGAACGGGAGTAGGTCAGAACCTGCGCTTTCATTTTCCAATCGGTATCGGCGGCCGCGTGGCGTCCAACCGGCCCGGCGGCTGCGCTGGCGTCGGCGCCGAGCTTGAATTTGCTGGAGAGCAGGTTATCCATGCCGTTCTTGTTCATGATTAGCATGACGACATCGGTGGCCTGGCCGCCGATCTGCAAGCCGAAACTGCCGCCGCCGATGGTGAAGAAGGCGGGCGCGCTCCAACCCTTCGGAGTGCGGCAACTGGCGACGCCTTTGCCATAGCGGCCGCCGAAAATGAATCCCCCGTTGAGCAGCGACGGAACCACGGCAACGCACTCGGCCGACCCGAGAACCTCCTCGGGAATGCCCTTGTCCGGGGCACCCTGGATTTCATCGAGCACGGTGGCGGCGGACTGGATGCGCTGGACCGCCTTGGTGTCTTCATCAGAACAGAAGAGGGCAGGCGTCAGAAAACAGCAGAGCAGGAGCAGAACCAGGAACTTTCGCATGATGCCTCACACAAATTGGGAGTGACTCAATTGTATAGGATGCAAGGAGATGCGAAAGGACGGAGGTTAAATGGAGTCAACAGCGGTAAGCTGGGGGTAAAGGACAAAAAAATCGGGGCTGAAGGTGGCGACCCTAATCTCCACTCCCAACCCCGTCTCCCAGGTTCTGTGGTAGGTGAGGCGAGTATGCGGCAAGGTGGGTGGGGACGGCAAGATTACGAGGGTCACTGTCCGAGGGTAACTTAGGAGAATCGGACGCGCGAAGCACGTTCCGGGAAACGGCGGGCAGGGTGCCCGCCGCACAGCCGGCGTAGGCGCCGGCGCTACAGCTACCTCGCGCTCACCAGGGAATGCGTGATGGCGTGCACGGAAAGAGCAATCCGATTCTGCACACCGACCTTGCGCATCAACTTGGCGACGTGGGCCTTCACCGTGCGCTCCTCAATGCCCAGGGCAGCGCCGATCTCTTTGTTGGAACGCCCCACCACCAGCATCTCCAGCACTTCCTTCTCACGGTCGGTGAAGGTGACGCGGCCGGCCGGGAAGATGCGTCCGGGAGAAGAGGTCACGCGCTCAATGAAAATGGAGAGGACGTGACGGGGGGCCCAGACCGATCCCTGGTGAACAACGCGGAGCGCCTGGATGAATTCAGCGGGCGAAGCGG
>Ga0302323_100001659_pt1 | contig 18132 bp, 13 predicted proteins | sample Fen_T0_3_FD_201950 | JGI IMG/M metagenome (GOLD analysis project Ga0302323, IMG submission 201950) | Peat permafrost microbial communities from Stordalen Mire near Abisko, Sweden - Fen_T0_3 | ecosystem: Environmental > Terrestrial > Soil > Wetlands > Permafrost | place: Sweden: Abisko... | reverse complement strand
TGTTCGACGTCGTGGCTTCCGTGATTCGGCCGTCCGTCGTCAGGAAGATCGCGTCGTCGGCGCCGGCCCGTTCCGCCTCGATGCGGGCGTAGACGAGCTCCACCCGAGATGTCGTCTTGATGCCCGAGATCGGCGACTCGGCGTCGCGGTGGATGCTGCTGGTGATGAACCGCTCGCCCTGGTGCAGTGCGCGCGCGGAAGGCAGGACGAAGGGCCACGCCTGGATGGCCACGCTCGCGCGACCGCCGGCGTTGGGCGCCACTCCGCGGCTCGGATCGAAGCCGCGGCTGACCGTGATCCGGATCACGGCATCGCCCGGAGGCTCAACGCCGTCATGTGACCCAGGGCCGTCCCAGCCTTCGGCTGCCAGCAACTCGGCGATTCCGGCGGCCACCGTGGCGTCGTCGAACGGCAGCTCGAAGGCCAGCGCCGTCAGGCTTCCATGCAGTCGCGCGAGATGGTCCGCGAGCTCGATGGCCACACCACGGCGAGCTCGCAAGGCTTCGAACACGCCGTCCCCGAGCTGGAAGCCGCGGTCGTACACGGACAAGTGGGCGGCGTCAGAGGGGAGCAGCCGGCCGTCGAGCCAGACCATCGATGCGGCGGGTCGAGTCACGCGTTTCTCCGGAATGGTCCTCAAATGAGGCGGGGCGCCCAGCCGAGGGGGAAGCAGGACGCCCCATGAAACGGATGCCGGCGGGAGGCGGCGATCCTCCTTGCGGGGTTTCGTCACCTCGGTGCTCGATCGCGGGGACGACCGGCCGCCCAGTCCGTCCCGGGCATGATAGATGGGCACGGCAATCGAGTGCAGGTGGCGGGCAATAAAGAGCGGCCCCGCGGGAGGGGGCCGCAGGGCCGCCGGGGAATTTGGTTTGGCCGTTGTGCGCCGACCGTCCCGAAAGCTTACGCCCCGAAACGAACCGACGCACCAACAGTTTTGAGCAACGGCGGCGGCGCGGAGGAGTACGCCGCCGCCTTCTGATTTCGGGCGAGTGTCAGGCGCCGGCGGCCCCGGCGTCCAGGCCGCCCTCAGCGGCTCCGAGGAGTTCCTCGGGCTCGCCTTCGATTGTGATCCGGGGGACCCAGCGCAGGAAGCGCGGCATCCACCAGTTCCACTCGCCGAGCAGCTTCATCAGCGACGGCAGCAGCAGGCTCCGGACCAGTGTCGCGTCCACGAGGATCGCGACGGCCAGACCGATGCCCAGCTCCTGCATGATCGCCAGCTGGATCGTGAAGAAAGCCCCGAAGACGCAGACCATGATCGCGGCGGCACTTGTCACAGTGCCGGCGGTGATCGTGATCCCCTTGACCACGGCGTCCGTGGACGCGAGGCCGCGGTCTCGAGCTTCCTTGACCCGGGTCAGGATGAAGACGTGGTAGTCCATCGAGAGCCCGAACAGGATCGTGAAGATCATGGCCGGAGCCCAGGCTTCCACGACGTTGGGCCTGATGCCGGTGATTTCCTTGAACCAGCCCTCCTGGAACAGCACGACCAGGACCCCGAAGGCCGCGCCGGCCGAGAGCAGGTTCAGGATGATCGCCTTGAGCGGGATGATGATGGAATGGAAGGCCACGAGCAGGAGCAGGAAGCTCATGCCCAGTACGAAGACGATGACCAGCGGCATCTGGCCGCCGTACCAGTTGGCGTAGTCCATCGTGTAGGTCGCCTCGCCCGAGACGTAGACCTTGGTGCTCGCCAGCTGTCCGAAGTAGCTCGGAACGACGGTTGAGCGGAATTGCCGGGCGGTCTCCCAGTTGGCGAGGTCGTTCGCGGTGCCCGGAAGGGCTGCCTCGATGTCGGCCACGGTGCCGTCTCCGGCAACTGAAACCTTCGTCGTCGTGGCGTTCACGCCGGCGACTTTGCCCTGCTTGAGGGCCGTCGCGAACGTCGTGATGGCTGCCTTCGTGTCGGGCTTGTCGGCGTTGGTAACGATCACTTCGATAGTCAGGTCACGGCCCTGAGGCCACTTGTGACTGATGAGATCCCACGCCCGGACACCTTCGACGCTGTGAGGCAGCGTGGAGACGTCGCTCGTAGTGGAGCCGAGCTGCAGCTTGGAGACCGGGAGCGCGACGGCGATCAAGACGGCGGCTGCCGCAACCGCGGCGAGTACCGGCCTGTTTGTCGCGGCTCGAACGATCGTGCCCCAGATACCGCGCCCCTCGCCGCGGTCGCGGGCGAGAACCGGGATGCCGAAACGGACGACCCAGCGGTCGAGGATGGAGAGCGTCGCGGGCAGGAAAGTGAGGCTGCCCAGGACCGAGATCAGGACGACCGAGATCGAACCGATGGCGATCGACTTGAAGACGTCGTCGTCGATCAGGAGCAGTCCGCCGAGCGAGATCATGACCGCCAGGCCGCTGAAGAAGACGGCCCGGCCGGCAGTCGAACTGGCGACTTCGATCGAACCGATCTTGCCGCGGCCCTGCCCGTCCTGCTCGCGCAGCTGGGCTCGGACCGCCTGCCAGTGACCGGCGAAGATGCCGCTCAGCATGCCGAAGGCGCTGACCGTGCCGCGGCCGCGTTCGGTGCGGAAGCGCGATATCACGAAGAGCGAATAGTCGACCGCGACCGCGAGGCCGATCAGTACGACGATCTGGCCCGCGTATTGGCTGACCGGGGCGACGAGCTGGCTGTATATCCCGACCAGCCCCATGGCACCGGTGATGGCGCTCATCGCGAGGACCAGCGGCACGAGGGCCGACACGAACGATCGCGACGCGACGAGCAGGATCAGGAACGTGACGAGCAGCGTCGGGAGAAGCAGCGCGTCGAGGCTGTTGTTGACGTAGTCGCCGAAGTCGGCATTGATGAGGCGGTTGTTGAAGGCGTACAGAGTGAGGTTCGGGTATGACTTCGTGAACTCCGCCGCGAGCGGCCTGATGGCGTTTGCCTTGGCCGTGGCTTCATCGTTGTCGCCTGAGATCAGGGCGGTGATGATGGCTGTGGTGCCATCCGCCGAGAGAACGCCCGGCGCCTGCTCGGGGCTCGCAAGTGCGAGTTGGTACGGGTCGACCGCGAGCGGAAACTTGCTTGCCGGGTCGGCATAGAAGACCGGCACGGTCTTGTCCTGGTAGGTCGTCGTCAGGGCCATCAGCCGCTGGGTCATGTCGCTGATCGCCGCCCGGTTAGCCGGAGTGTCGAGCTTGCCGCTCGGGTTCGACACGATGAGGTAGAACGATTCGGTGGTGAGCTTGCTTTTGACGTTGGCGTTGGCGTCGCTATATGCGTTCCAGCCGACCTGCGACTCGCCGATCGTCTTGCCCTTGTCCATGAGGGACTGCGCGCGCTGCCCGCCCAGGAGCATGGCCCCGACCATGAGGCCGGCGATCAGGACGAACCACGCGGCGAAGACCGGGTAGCGGTGGCGAGCGCTCCAGACCGCGACTCTCACGGTCCACGGTTCGCGTTTCAGAACGGCCTCGCCGTTCGGGATCTCCCTTTCCATTGCTTGTCTCCTCCTCAAGGCGCCGCCCGGCGGCGGCGCCTGCTCTCTTGCGGTGTTACGCCGTCGCGGCGACGGCCGGAATGGCCATCACGGGCGTGGCGGCGGCGGCGCGCTGGCCGTAGTCGCGGATGCGCCCATCGCGCATTCGGATGACTCGGTCGCAGGCCTCGCCGACTTCGGAGTCGTGGGTCACGAGCACGATCGTCTGTCCGTGCTCCCGGTTGAACTCGCGGAACAGCGCGAGAACCTCTGCGCTGCGGTCGGAGTCGAGGTTGCCCGTCGGCTCGTCGGCCAGGATGATCTCGGGCTTGTTGACGAGCGCCCGGGCGATAGCGACGCGCTGCTGCTCGCCGCCGGACAGTTCGGCCGGCTTGTGGTCGGCGCGGTCGGCGAGGCCGACCAGGGCGAGGGCGTCGAGCCCGGCCTGCTTGGCCTGCTTGCCTCGGATGCCGGCGTAGTCGCAGGCAAGAAGCACGTTCTCGAGGGCCGTGAGGGTCGGGACCAGGTTGAAGTCCTGGAAGACGAAGCCCATGCGGCGGGCCCGGATCTTGGTGCGGGCGTTGTCGGAGAGAGTGGCCACGTTCTCGCCTGCGAGGTAGAGCTCGGGCGCGGGGCCGTGGTTGGGATCTGGGGCGTGGAGCAGGCCCAGGATGTGCATCAGGGTGCTCTTGCCGGATCCGGACGGGCCCATGATCGCGACCATCTCGCCGGACTCGATCGAGATCTCGACGCCCTTGAGGGCTTCGACGGTGTTGCGGCGGCTCAGCCGGTAGGTCTTGCGGAGGTTGCGTCCTTCGAGGATTGCCATTGTCTTGTCTCCTGGGCGGGCCGCTCGCGGCCCGCGATGTCTTTGGGTTGGTACTGGTGCTTGGAGGTGTGGTCGCTACTCGTATCGGAGTGCGGTCACCGGGTCGAGACGGGAGGCCCCGAAGGCCGGGACGAAGCCCGCCAGGGCGCCGAGGCCCGTGGAGAAGCCGATCGCGGTGAAAGCCGTCTGCGGCGTCAGCAGGAAGAGGACGTTGCCCGAGGAACGGCCCATGTCGTTGAAGAGGTATGTCAGGGCGGCGCCGATCGCCAGGCCCAGCAGGCCGGAGATCAGACCGATCGCTGCGGACTCGGCCACGATCTCGCGGCGGATGCGCCACCGGGATGCCCCGATCGCCCGCTTGATCCCGATTTCGCGGGTCCGCTCGGCGACCGACATGGCCATGGTGTTGACTGTGGAGAGGCCGCCGACGGCCAGGCTCAGGAGGGCGATGCCGAAGAGGACCGCGCTGAACACGGAGCCGATCGCTCCCAACTCGGCGTCGAAGTCCTTACCCGTCATGACTGTGTAGCCGGGAACCGCCGCGTCAATGCGCTGCTTGAGCGTTTCGGGCGATACACCCGCCTTGGGATAGACGGTGATGCTGGTCGCGACTTCGGAAGGCTCGAGCTTGGACCGGACCAGTGGCGGCAGCGTTTCCACGAAGAGCTTCTGCGCCTCGGTGATTGGAACGATGGCTTCCTGGTCGGGAGCGGTGAGAGTTGGCTGGAGGATGCCGACGACCTTGAAGTCGACGCCGCGCAGATTGACGGTTCCGCCGATCGTGGCGTGGTACTTGGCCGCGATGTCGGATCCCATGACCACCACGGGGCTGCCGGCGTCGCTGATCTCGAGGTAGCGACCCTGGGCAACATCCATCTTGAACGTCTCGAGGCCCCTGTCGGCGCCCGGGAGGATGCCGGCGATCATCGGCGGCACGCCCATCGACATACCCGTGGAGTCGCCGATCAGCATCTCGATGCCCGGCACCGCGATCGCGACGCCATCGACCTTGTTGATCTCGGCGACTGTGGCGATCGAGAGGGGCTGGATATTGCCGCTCATCTGAGAGCCGATCGTGACGACGAGCTTGTCCTTGTAGTAGGTGCTCCCGCCGCTGATCAGCGTGTTCATCTTGTTGGCCATCGAGCCGAAGACGACGAGCGCCATGATGCCGATGGCGATGCCGGTGATCGTCAAGCCCGAGCGGAGCTTGCGTCGGCCGAGGTCTCTGAGTAGTCGCATTGGGTTCTCCTACGGTGTTTGGGTCTGAGTTGGTGTTTGGCTTTCGTATTCGAGGGCGCTGCGCTTGCGCCTTCTCGTCGTACTGAAAGCTACGGGCAGCGAGGCTCCACGCAGTCGTCCGAAATGCCGAAACGCAGGTAGCCCGGCGGGTGAACGCGAGGTCATCCCTGCGGATGACGGGGCGGAACGAGCGGATGACCACGCGGCCGCCAACGGGCGGGCGAGGGGGCGGCACGCGCGTGGCCCCGGGCGAGGCCACGGGCGCGCGGAAGCACGACGGGCGCGGCGGTCGCGCCCTTATGCGGGCCGGGGAGCGCTAGACGAGACCCGTCTCGTAGGCGAGGATCACGGCCTGAACCCGGTCGCGGATCTCGAGCTTGGCCAGGACGCGCGAGACGTGGGTCTTGATCGTGGTTTCGGAGACGACCAGCTTCTCGGCGATCTCCGCGTTCGAGAGACCGCGGGCAACGAGCTTGAGCACTTCCAGCTCGCGCTCGGTCAGTTCGGAGAGCGCCGGGATCGAGTTCTCCCGCGCCGGCGGAAGGCGGCTCGCGACGCGGTCGAGGAGGCGGCGGGTGACCGACGGCGCGAGGAGTGCCTCGCCCGCGGCCACGATGCGGATCGCCTCCACGAGATCGTCCGGCGGCGCGTCCTTGAGCAGGAAGCCGCTGGCGCCCGCCCTGAGCGCCTCGACGACGTACTCGTCCAGGCCGAAGGTCGTCAGGATGAGCACCTTGGCCGGGTTCTCGACGCCCGGCCCGGCCAGCGCGCGCGTGGCGGCGATGCCGTCCATGACCGGCATTCGGATGTCCATCAGCACGACGTCCGGCAGGAGCCTTCGAGCGGCCTCGACACCGCTTGCGCCGTCGGCCGCTTCGCCCACGATCAGGAGATCCGGCTCGGCCGATAGGATCATCCGGAACCCGGTGCGCAACAGCGGCTGATCGTCGACCAGCAGGACCCTGATCGTCACGGCTCGCTCCTCTTCGACTTGGATGGGTCCGATCGGCCGGAGGCTGCGGTGTGGCGATGAGCCGGTCGCGGCGTCGGATGGGGCGGGATCACCCTGCCGATCAGCGCGGGAACGACCCGAGGCTTCACGAGCGGCTGCGGCTCGGTCGCGTGCGGCGTCGGCGTCAGTCCATCGCGGCGGGCTCTCTCGGCGACGGCCGCCACCTCAGACAGCGCCGATTCTTCGTCGCAGCAAGTCGCCACGCTGCCCCGAGGCGCCGGGTCCAGGGGGAAGCGGGCGTGGACTCGGTATCCGCCGGGGAAGATGGGCCCGGTCTCCAGATCGCCGTCGTATAGCGCCACTCGTTCTTGCATGCCGATCAGGCCGTGCCCGCCCTCGAGGGGTCTCGCCAGAAGAGGCGCCGCTGCCCCCCGGCCGTCGTCCTTGACTTCCACGTCCAGGGCGTCGACCAGGTAGCGCACCGTTACCCAGGCCGTGGCTCGGCCGGCGTGCTTGACGGTGTTGGTGAGGGCTTCCTGAATGATCCGGTAGGCGGCCAGGTCCATGCCGGCCGGCAGCGCCCGGTCGGATCCTTCGATCGTGAGTTCGACCGGCAGCCCGGCCTCCCTTACCTGCGCGACCAGCCGGTTGAGGTCGCCGAGCCCCGGTTGCGGGCCGAGTCCGGCCTCTTCTGCGCGCAGGACTTCGAGCATGTGCCGCATCTCGGAGAGGGCGGTCCGGCCGGCAACTTCGACCGCTTCGAGTGCCTCGCGCGCCTGGGCCGGGTCCTTGTCGAGGATTCGTCGCGCACCCGCGGCCTGGACGACCATGACGCTGACGTGATGGGCTACGACGTCGTGGAGCTCGCGGGCGATCCGGGCCCGTTCCTGGGCGACGGCCTGCGTGGCCTTTTCCTCGCGCTCGTGCTCGAGTTGGGCCGCCCGTTCCTCGAGCTGGATCGTATAGGCGCGCCGGACGCGGATGTTGTCGCCGATGACCCACGCCAGGCCGAAGAACAGGTAGGTGCTGCTCAGTGCCGAGACCGCGTCCGGCAACGACTTGCCGGCGGCGTAGCCCAGGAAGCTGATGAAGATTCCGGCGGCCGTGATGGCTGCGGCCAATACGGCTCTGCGTCGCGGCTCGTTGGCCGCGACCGTATAGAAGGCTGCGAACACGCCCAGGCTCGCGCTCGATTCCGGATAGCCCAGCGAGCTGAAGACAGTGATGGAGAGGCCCGTGATGAGGAGGATCCTCATCGGGTTGCGGCGGCGCCACGCGATCGGGAGCGTCTGCAGAGTCAGGAGCGTGGCGCTTACGAAATCGAGCCGGTTGGCCTGGAAGGCGGCGACCAGAACCACGCAGGCGAGCGCGACGGCCATGGCCGCGTCCACGTAATCCTGGTTCCAGCGTATCCGCCCGAAATGGCGCGCCGGAGCCGCGATCGCTCGTTGCATGATCGCAAGGTACCGCTCGAACGCAGCCGCTGCATCGGCCCCACGCATGATGGCGACTGCGCCTTGCGACGGATCGGAGCTCTAGAGCGCCGGTGCTCCTAGTTCAGTTGCGCCGCGCGCCGGGCCGCTCGCTACGGCGTGGGCCTAAAGCAGCTCGCCGTGAGACCAGCCCGTGGCCTCGCCCTCGCGCGGGCGCGGCTCCTCGCCCGGGGCGTATTCGAATTTTGGCTCGCGCGGCGTCCCGGGTGTCGAAGCGGCGTCCGAGTCCTCCGGCGGTGTGGGGCCGGCCTCGAGGCCGGGCAGCGGCTGGCCGGCCTTGCCTTCGATCGGTCCGACGCCGTAGGGCACCCACTTCGAGGGGTCCTGCAGCCGATGGGCGGACTCGTTGCCGCGGCGGTGCGTCTGCTCGAAACCGGAAGGCTCGATCCAGAGTCGCTCGCCCGAGAGCAGCCCCGTGATGCCACCCTGGCCGGCCTCGGCGCGCGGGCTCTGGCAGTACTTGCAGTTCGCCTTGTCGTGAGCCTGGTAGTGCTCCGGTTCCTCATACGTCGTGATGTAGCCCTCGTAATTGCGCAGCACGACCTTGTGATCCGAGTAGCTGATCAGGTAGTTGGGCATGACCGGGATCTTCCCGCCGCCGCCGGGCGCGTCGATCATGTAGGTCGGGACGGCGTACCCGGAGGTGTGGCCACGCAGACCCTCCATGATCTCGATGCCCTTGCCGACGGGCGTCCGGAAGTGGCCGGAGCCTTCGACGAGATCGCACTGATAGAGGTAGTACGGGCGGATCCGGTTTTCGACGAGTTTGTGGACGAGCGCCCGCTGGATGTGCAGGCAGTCGTTGACGCCGGCCAGCAGGACCGACTGGTTGCCGATCGGAATGCCGGCGCGGGAGAGCTTGTCGCAGGCGCGCGCGACCTCGGGCGTCAACTCGTTCGGATGGTTGAAGTGGAGGTTCATCCACAGCGGGTGATACTTCTGCAGCATCTCGCACAGTTCGTCGTCGATGCGCTGCGGCAGGAACACGGGCACGCGAGAGCCGATGCGGACGATCTCGATGTGGGGGATCTCGCGCAGGCCGCGCAGGAGCGACTCCAGAACCTTGGGTGCGAGGGTCAGGGCGTCGCCGCCGGACAGGAGTACGTCGCGGACCTGCGGCGTGCGGCGCAGGTAGTCGAGCTGGGCCTCGAAGTCGTGGCGATTGAAGTTCTGGGTGGCGTCACCGACGATGCGCGACCGCGTGCAGTAGCGGCAGTAGCTCGCGCACTGGGTCGTGACCAGCATCAGGACCCTGTCCGGATAGCGATGGACGAGCCCTGGAACCGGGGAGTGGCGATCCTCGGCCAGAGAGTCCTCCATCATCGCCGTGAACGCCTCGTGCTCACAGTCGGTGGGGATGACCTGGCGGCGGATCGGATCGTTGGGGTCCTCGGGGTCGATCAGGCTCAAGAAGTAGGGCGTGATATCGACCCGGAACTTGTCCGGAGAGGAGAGTCCCGCGCGCTCGTCTTCGGTCAGGTTAAGTACCTGGCCGACCTCTTCGAGCGTGTTGACGCGGTTGCTGAGCTGCCAGCGCCAGTCGTTCCAGCGCTCATCGGGGACGTCGGCCCAGAGCGGCGCGCGGTGGCTGACGGCGGGGCGGCCGTCGGGGCCGACGGCGCGGGCAGGGTCGCGCAGATTGACGAACGGGGTCTCTTCGCGCGCGGCGAGGGCGTGGGCATCCGGCTCTGCCTTGGGACGTGCCGCGAGGTCGTGACCTCCGGCTCTGGGCTCGACCATGACGCGCGCCTCCGGTACGGTTCCGCCTCGACCGGGACCCGGCAGCGGCGGCTGGACGCATAATCCTTATGCACACTGAATGTTGGGTGATCATACATCGGCCGCGGACCGGCGGCGCATGGTTCATCCGGGGGTACTCGCCGATCCGCCAGATGGACCGGACACGAGCGATCGGACGGGGCGAGCGGCCGGTGTCTGGAATGCTTGGCTATAGCGTGGCCATCTTCCGCATCGCTCGGAGGGGGCGCATACTCCGCGAGCGTGCTGGACAGGGATCCGGGCGCCTGAGGCGGGAGGCGGGTCGCAGGCCTGCCACCGACGGGGATGCGAGGTGGGTCATGCAGACCGGTCTGGTCCGGCGAGTCGCGTCGCTGGTTGTCGTGGGCATGCTCATGGCTACGGTAATGGCGCCGTCCGTTGCGGCTGCCGATGGCGATCTGACCGTCACGGCCCCCACCGGCATGACAACAGTGAACGAAGGGGTCGAGGGAACATTCTCGTGGACGGTCGTCGATCCCGCGCCTGATTACCCCTATGCGATCCACGTCGAATGGGGCGACGGCAGCGCGACGATTCTGAGGGACCTGACCGGGAGCGATTTCGCCCTGCATCACACGTACGCGGCGTCCGCCCCGACCGGATCGCAAGGGGGAACGGTGTACACGGCAACCCTGAGCGTGATGGACGCCGTCGGGGCTACTGCCAGCGCATCTCAGCAAGTGCTCGTAATCGACGTGGCGCCGGTCATGACGGGACCCGCAACGATCAGCGTGCCCGAAGGAACGATGCCGACCATCACCCTGGTGAACTTCACCGACGCCAGCGTGGGCCCCTGGCAGGTTCTCGTCGTGAACGGCACCACCGGCGGGCAAATGCTCCAGACCCTGCAGAAGCCCGGGCCCATCCAGGTCCCTTGGGATTCGTCGTGGGGGACCGCGACCGTTACGGTGCAGGTCGGCGACCGGGGCGGCCTGTACGGCAATGCGACGGTTCAGGTTTCAACGACAAACAGCCCACCGGTCGTCGGCCCAATTTCGTTCGTTGGAACAAACGGCGGCTTGCCGGTCGTCGGCGTTCTGACGGCAGCTCAGGTCGGCTTCACCGACCCGGGCCTGGGTAACCGGCCGCACCCCGAGGGTTACAGCTGCACCGTGGACTACGGCGACGGATCGGGGCCCCAGGCCGGCAACGCCGGGCCGCAACCGGGGACGACCGGCGGCGTCTGTTTCGGGCCGCTCCACACGTACACGCACTCCGGCGTTTTCACGGTCAGGGCGAACGTCGCCGACGTGAACGGCGGTTCGGGCGGCAGTTCTCTGGTTGTAACGCTTCAGAATGCTGCCCCGCAGGTTGGGCCGGTCGTGGTTCCGGGGCTGCTCCTCGAGGGTCAGCAGTTCGCCGCCAGCGCGACCTTCGTCGATGACAACGGGTCCAACCCGGACACGTGCATTGTGGATTTCGGCACAGATACGGGCTGGTACGGGCTGATCCACGGCTCGACGTGCATGGCGCCCGAGTACGCGTTCCCGGGCCCAGGCACGTTCACGATCACCTTCACGATCATCGACAGCCTCGGTGCCAGCGGTAGCGCCCAGGCCACGGTCGTGGTGGGCAACGTGGCACCGACGGTCCATGACCTCGCCATCTCCGGCGCCGATACGGCTGGTGGCGTCGTGACGGCCCGGGCCACCTTCGAGGATCCGTCCGTGAACGAGACCTACGTGTGTAGCGTCTTTTTCGGTGACGGAACCGCGCCGGAGCCGGGAGTGATCGGCGACGCCGACTGCACTTCCGAGCACTCCTACACGCACGGCGGTCTCTACCCGGTGAGCATGACAGTGACCGACAGCAACGGCGGCTCGGGCAGCGCGTCCACCATGGTGTCGATCGCCGACGTCCCGCCGTTGACGGTCAACGTCTCCATGTCTAATTACAACCCCGACGAGTGGAATCTCGACCCGTCGGTCTCCTCCGCGGTCACCGCCACCGCCACGTTCACCGACACGAACGCCGGCTCCGAGCCGTATAGCTGCAGCATCGACTACGGCGACGGCGCGGTCGTCCCGGGCACGATCTCCGGGCGGACCTGCACGGCGCCCGCCCATCAGTACACCGTCACGGGCAGCTACACGGTCACCGTAACCGTCACCGATAGCCACGGCGCAACCGGCTCGGCGACAACCGGCGTCTCCTACAACAACCGCGCGCCGTGGGTGGGCGGATTGGGCCTCGTCGGTGACCTGCGGTTCGGTTCTGCGCCGCATGCCGTCACCGCCATCGTCGATCCGGGAGACGGTTTCGAGACGTACACCTGCACGATCGATTACGGCGACGGCAGCGCCATCCTGCCCGGAACCTGGGTTCCGACCGGCTGGCCCGACGACCTCCCGCGGTGCGTCTTTCCCGACCACGTCTACCCGGCTGTCGGGGCGTACACCCTTACGGCCGTAGTTACGGACAGCGGAGGAGCGAGCGGGTCGACTAAGTGGACGGAAACGATCATCGCCGCGATTCCGATGATCCAGTCCGTCTCCGCGCCCAGCACCGTGCCCGAAGGCTCGGCCGCGTCCGCGTCCGCAGTCTTCCTGCCGACGGCGCTCAACGAGACCTACACCTGCACGGTCGACTACGGCGACGGCACCGGACCGCTTGCCGGAGTGGTGACAGGCTCAACCTGCCAGGGCCCGAGCCACACCTTCGGCCGCCCCAACGCCTTGCTGATCACGATCGTGGTCACGAGTGCCGGCGGCGTTTCGAGCTCGGCCGACGCCGTGCTCTCGGTCACCAACGTCGCCCCGACTGTGGCCCCGAAGTCGGTCCCGAGCACGGCCGTGGCCGGAATCGCGTATACCGCGAGCGTCACTTTCGCCGACCCCGGAGCGAGCCTCGGCGAGACCGAGACCTGCGTCGTCGACTACGGCGACGGTGGCGGGGGCGGGCCGTTCGGAGTAATCACCGGCAATCTGTGCCAGGGCCCCCCGCACTTCTACGCCTCCAAGCGCACCTACCAGCTGGTCGTCACCGTCACCGACGCATACGGCGGCGTCGGCAGTTACTCGCAGACGGTCACGGTCTACAACGCACGGCCGGTCGTCGGGGCCGTGGCCGCGCCCGACACCGTTGCCGGCGGCTCCGTAGTTGCGGCTTCGGCCGACTTCACGACCACGGGGCGCGTCGAAACCTACACCTGCAGGGTGGACTACGGCGACGGCACCGGCTCGCAGGCCGGAGTGGTAACGGGCACGACCTGCAAGGGGCCCGGCCACACGTACAAGAAGCTTGGCACCTTCACGATCGTCGTAACGATCAATGGCTCGGTCACCGGTACCGGGTCGGCGTCGAAGACGATCGGCGTCACGCCTCCGATCATCGCGGTCGGCGCAGTCTCATTGACGGGCTCCCTGATCGAAGGGTCGTCCGTTACGGCGAAGGCGAGCTTCACGCCGACCGGGGTTACCGAAACCTACCGCTGCACAGTCGACTACGGCGACGGCCTGGGGACGCCGGCCGGGATCGTCTCGGGGAGCACCTGCACCGGCCCGAAGCATGCGCTCGGTCAGGGCGGGTCGTGGATCGTCACGGTCTCGATCTACGGTTCGGCCGGCACGTACGGGACGTCGTCCAGGACGATGACCGTCACGAACGTCGCGCCCGTGCTCACGAAGTTCACTGTCACGCCTTCGGCGAAGGCGGGAGCCACGGTCACCATGTCGGCCACGTTCACCGACCCCGGCTCCACCGAGACCTACCGGGTCTGGGTGAACTGGGGAGACGGCTCGACGTCGACCTACACGCTGGGCTCCTTGGTAAGGGCAACGAGTGCCACCCATTCCTATGCGAAGGTCGGCATCTACATGGTCACGGTGAACGTGTCAGATGGCGAGGTGGCGGCCGACAGCGCCGACGTCGCGATCTACGATCCGGCCCGAACGTTGACCGGTTCTGGCACCTACGCGTCGGGGGTCGGTTTCTGCCAGCTCACCGCCAAATGCAACGTCGCATCCACCGGGACCCTGGCTGTGAGCGCCAGGTACGCCGCGGGCGCGACCAAGCCGACCGTCTGTCTGTCGCTCTCGGCGAAGGAGTTCACCTTCAACGCCACGACCGCCGATTGGTTCGTGGCCGTCGATGGGACGGCCGTGATCCAGGGCGCGGGAACGGTCAACGGCAAGACCGGGTACAGGTACCTCACGACTCTGATCGACGGCAAGCCGGACTCGGTCATCATCAACATCATCGATTCGAATGGCAACGGGGTTTACTCGACCGGTCTCGCACCACTCAAGTCCGGATCGATCACGATCAAGTAGGGTCTGAACGTGACAGGGGCGAGCCGCGGCCGGCGGCGCGCTCCAGGGCCAGTTGCTGCATGGCCAGGATCGTCATCGCGTCGACGATTTCGCCGCGGGCGATCATGGCCATGACCTCGTCGAAGGCGACCCACCGCATCTGGAGCTGCTCCGTGCCTTCCGGCGAAGCCGGACCGGCTTCGAGGCCGCTGGCGGCGAACAGGATCGTCACTTCGTCGCTGACGGAGTTGGACAGCTCCGCGCGGCATAGTTCGCGCCACTCCCCGCCGACGTAGCCGGTCTCCTCGGCCAGCTCGCGCCGGGCGGCCGCCTCGGGAAACTCGTCGAAGTCGCCGCCGCCCTCGGGGATCTCCCACGAGTAGTGGTTCATGGTGTAGCGGAACTGCCCCACGAGCAGCACCCGATCGCTCGCGTCGAGCGGCACCACGCCGATCGCCACGTGCCGGAAATGGACGACGCCATAGATGCCCGGCTTGCCGTCTGGCCGGACCACGTCGTCGTGGAGGATTTCGATCCAGGGGTTTTCGTATGCGACCCGGCGCGACACGCGCTGCCAGGGGTTGCTTTCGATCGTGCTCACGCGGCAAATCGTAGCGAGGCGCGGCGCGTCGCGCGTTGCGAGGGAACCGGCCTCGTGCTCTCGGCGTCTGAGCGGTGTCGAGAAGACAGCCGAGCTGCCGGCCCAGGGGCAGCCTCCAGGAGACGACGATGCACGATATGACGACCAATGACCTGCACGAGCCGAGCCTGCCGGCCGCGACCGAATCCTCAGGGCGGCGGAATCCCTTCACGGTGGGCCGGATCGTGGCCGTTACCGCGGCCTTCAGCCTGATGGTCGGCATTATCGCCGGGCCGATCATCGCCAACAACCATACCCAGGCCGCGGACCCGACCGGCACCGCCGAGCACACGGTCACCGTTTCGGGCACCGGCGACGTCAGCGTCGCCCCGGACGTTGCGGACGTGATGCTCGGTGTCTCGGTCACCAAGCCCACCGTCAAGGATGCCCGAGACGCTGCGGCGACTTCGATGACGGCCGTCCTCGCGGCCGTGAAGAAGGACGGCGTAGCCGACAAGGACATCACGACCGTCAACCTCAACCTCAGCCCCGTTTACGACTACAGCTCCAACGGCTCGACTCCGCACCTGACCGGCTACCAGTACAGCAACACGATCAAGGTCACCGTGCGCGACCTGACGAAGGTGCCCTCCGTCGTCGACGACGCGACCGCCGCCGGAGTCACGACGATCCAGGGCATCTCGTTCCGCCTCGACAAGCCCAAGACGGTCGAGGCCCAGGCGCGTCTGCTCGCGATGACCGATGCCCGAGCCAAGGCCGACGCGCTCGCCTCCGCGGCCGGCGTCTCGATCAAGGGTGTGGCCTCGATTTCCGAAGTGACCGTCTCTTCGCCCATCTACTACGCCTCGGCGGGGGTGGCCGACAAAGCCGCTTCCGTCGCGACGCCAGTCCAGGCCGGAACCACCGACATCGTGATCCAGGTCACGGTGAGCTATCTGATCGGCTGACAAGCCGACCAAACGGAGCGGCCCGGTGCCGCTCGGAAATCGCAAAGGAGCGGTCGCCATCGGCGGCCGCTCCTTCTTTCGTGGCTCATCGACCGTCGACGCCTGCGAGACGGCGCTAGACTGCAGAACGAGACCACTCGGATGCAGAGAGACCGGGAGGGCAGGACATGAGGCAAATGGGCGCGGCGGCTCTGCTGCCTCTGGCAGTGGCGGTAGCCTGCCTGGCGGCTCTCGCGTACGGTGAGGCGCTGGCCCTGGCGATCGTCGGCGCACGAGTCACATCCATGACGGCCAGCGACCAGGCCGAAGTGGGGCTCTCCCAGATGCTCCTCTGGTTCGTTCCGGCCTTCATCGCTGTCCTGTTCGTGATCGTCCAGATCGTCGGGCCGCGATCATTGCGACTCACCGTCCTCGGGTTGGGTGTCTGGTTCGCGCTCGCCGTCCTGCATCAGGTGGCGTTGCCCGTGGTCCTGGTGCCCTGGACGGAGGTCGGGGCCGTGGTGCTGGTGGCGGCTCTTCTCTATGGGAGGCGCGACCTGTTCCGCAAGCAAGATCGACTCGAAGGGGTCAGGGACGAGCCCGGCCCAAGGGCCGTGCCTGGGGGGTCCACTTCCCCGGACGGATCGGCCGCACCTCCATTCGCGGAATGACTACTTAGATCGGTGCAATTTCTGCCTCGTGTCACCCGCAGGCAGGACCAACGGCAGGGTCTGCCCACTGGGCCGCGCGATACTGTTCACCTATGCGACTAGATCTGACAAAACGCAGTGACTACGCCATCCGCGCCATGCTCTCGCTCACCAAAGTGGGCGGCGGCCTCCTGAGCAGCCGCAAGATCGCGGAGGAGATGAAGATCCCGCCGCGGTTCCTGCCCCAGATCATGGGGGACCTGACACGGGCCGGCCTCGTGGAGGCGCACCCGGGCCGTGCCGGCGGCTACAAGCTGGCGAAGCCGGCTTCGACCGTGACTCTACTGACAGTCATCGAGGCGGTGGAAGGCGATCCCCATCGGCAAATCTGTGTGATGCGCGGCACTCCCTGCGGCGCCGACGGCGAATGTGGCGTCCACGACGTCTTCTTCGCGGCCGAGGGCGCGATACTCGAGAAGCTGAGCGGGGCCACCCTGCAGAGCATCATCGACGCCTATATGGCCAAGATGGCGGTCGCCGCGGCCCGGTAGCCACCAACGCACGGAGCAACAACGGCATCGACTGCCCGTTAAGACGAACTGCCGTTTCGGCGAGCCGAGGCCTAGGCGCTCCGGAGCACCGGAGCGAGCGGACTTGAACGTCCGTGAGCGAGGAGCGCACGGAGCAACAACGGCATCGACTGCCCAAACGGCAGTCAGCCCTGCCTCGCCTCCCATTCGTGGGCGAGGATACTCATGTGGATCTCGTCCCAGAACCGGCCGTCTCGATAGATCGCGTCGCGCGCCCGGCCTTCGATCTTGAAGCCGCATTTCTCGTACGCGCGGATGGCGCGGGCGTTGAACTGGAAGACCGTCAGCGCGACTCGATGGAGAGCCAGCTGCGTAAAAGCGTGGTCGACCATCAGCTCGGTGGCCTCGGAGCCGAATCCTTGTCCCCAGGAGTCGCGTTCGCCGATCGTGATGTGGTACAGCGTTGAGCCGTTGTCACCGTCGAGCTGGCTAAAGGCGCACGATCCGATCAACCGATCCGTGTCGCGGACGTGGATTCCCATCGCCAGGAAGTCCGCGCCCATGATTCGACCGTGGAAGAAGCGCTGGATCTCGTCCGGGGATAGCGGCCCCTGCTGGTAGCGGGTCAGTCGCGCGACCTCCGGGTCGGAGTACCAGCGCATGAACGCCTTGAGGTTCTCGGCTCGATGGCGACGCAGAACGACGCGGTCGCCGACGATCGACTCGGGCCTCCAGGCGTGGCGCTCCGGCATGAGGGTCATCGGAAGCCGCCGAGCAGGGCCAGGCGACCGTGCATTCGGGCGTCGTTTCGCCAGAATGGGTCGAGGTAAAGGCGGCGGACGGGCTTCACAAGGCGAAGGTATACCATCGCCGCCATGCGTGGCTGGAGCGAGTTAGCCGAGCGCGTCGGCGGAACTACTCGCACCTCTGAGAAGACGGCTTTGCTGGCCCGGTATCTGACCCAGCTCTCGGACGAGGAGTTACGGCCGGCGGCGGTCTTTCTCTCCGGGCGGCCATTTCCCGAGTCGGACCAGCGCGCCATCGGCCTCGGCTGGGCCGCGATCTCTGCGACGGTGACGCAGCTCGCGGGCACCACGGCCGGGGCTCTGGGCGAGGCATACGATCGCTCCTCGGATCTGGGCAAGGCCGTCGCCGACGTGTTGTCGCACAGACCCGAAGAGCCGGACCCGAGCGACTCGCCGGGGATCGTGGAAGTGGCCGAGGTCTATGCCGCGATCGAAGCCGCCTCGGGAACCGCCGCCAAGGGCGCGCTCTTCGGCGCGCTGCTTCGGCGGTGCGACTGTCTGACCGCCAAGTACGTGGTGAAGGTCCTCACCGGAGAGTTGCGCATCGGCCTGCGCGAGGGTTTGCTGGAAGCTGCGGTGGCGGAGGCCTTCGAGAAGCCCCAGGCCGCGGTGCAGCTGGCGGGGATGATCACCGGGGACGTGGGCG
>Ga0302323_100001658_pt1 | contig 18140 bp, 16 predicted proteins | sample Fen_T0_3_FD_201950 | JGI IMG/M metagenome (GOLD analysis project Ga0302323, IMG submission 201950) | Peat permafrost microbial communities from Stordalen Mire near Abisko, Sweden - Fen_T0_3 | ecosystem: Environmental > Terrestrial > Soil > Wetlands > Permafrost | place: Sweden: Abisko... | reverse complement strand
GCGACCGCTGCTGCAGGCCGACGGCGACGGGCGGGTGATCTGGGTGTCCTCCGGCGGCATGTACACGGCTCCGCTGCCCGCCGACGACCTGGAGTACGAGTCCGGTGAGTACAAGGGCGCCACCGCGTATGCCCGGACGAAGCGGATGCAGGTCGTGCTGACCGAACAGCTCGCCGCCGCTTTCATCCAGCCCGGCGACCCTGTCGTGCACAGCATGCATCCGGGATGGGCCGCGACACCCGGGGTCAGCGGTTCGCTGCCGACGTTCGAAAAAGTCACCCGGCCGATTCTGCGCTCCGCAGAGCAGGGCGCCGACACGATCGTCTGGCTGGCCGCGGCCGGCGAACCGGGGCTCAGCACCGGCCAGTTCTGGCACGACCGGCGCGTGCGGCCGACCCACCACCTGCCGTGGCAGAAGGATGATCCCTACGCGCGCCGCCGGCTGTGGAACTTCTGTCTGAAGGCCACCGGGGCTGAGCTGAACTGAACTGTGCGCAGGTGGGCCGGTCGGCGCCCAACACGGGCTGTCGGTGGTCGTTGGCATGCTCTCGTCCAGGAAGGATGGTCCTGGCGGGGACACCGAACTCGCAGGGCCGCTCATGCCACAGACACCATCACCATCTGACTGCGGGGGCCGCACATGGCTGACAAGGACCTGACTCGGATCGCGGCGCTGCTGCGCAAGGCCGAGAGCACCGACAACGAACACGAGGCGGACGCCTACCTGCAGGCAGCGCAGCGGCTGGCCACGCTGTCCGCGGTCGATATCGCGGTGGCCAGGGCGCACAGCGAACACCGCGATGGGCGGGTCCGGCCCACCCAGCGGACCGTCATCATCGGCGAGTCCGGCAAGCGCGGCCTGCGCACCTACGTCCAGCTGTTCCTTGCCATCGGCCGGGCCAACAACCTGACCTGCGATATCGCCAGGGACTCCAGCCGGGTCTACGCGTACGGATTCGACACCGACATCGACACCGTGCAGGCGCTGTACGCATCCCTGGTCGTGCAGATGGTGCGGGCCTCCGACGCGTACATCAAGTCCGGCGACTACGCCAGGGAGAAGGTCACCAAACAGGTCAAGATCCCCGGTTCGGAGCGGTACAACCGGTGGCGGCGGGAGGTCAGTTACGACTACGAGCTGGTCGAGCGGCCGGTGCACGCCACCACGGCCAGAATCAACTTCCAGCAGGCGTTCGCGGCGCGGATCGGGGCCAGGCTGACGGAGGCGCGCGAGCAGGTCGAACGGGGTGCGACGCGGACGACCGGAGTTTCCGACCGCGGCGACGTGGACAGCGTGCGCAACGGGACCGACGGTGCGAGCGTGGCCCTGGTGCTGCGGGAACGGGAGATCGAACTCGCGGAGCACTACCGGGCGAACTCCACGGCGCGCGGGAGCTGGACCGGTACCCGAGCGACCAGCGGCTACTCCGCTCGATCGCAGCAAGCGGGCGACCAGGCCGGCCGGCGCGCCCGGCTCGGCGCAGAACGATCGATCGGCGGCACACGGCCCGAGATCGCAGGTGGTTCGTGACGGATCCGCCATGACGACCCAGTGACGAAGGCCGAGCGAATGACGGCCACCCGGGACGCCCAGCGCTCGAGGGTCTACGACGCCGAACATCTGGTCCACCGGCTCTTCGACCGATCCGCCGTGTACCCGCTGATCGAGGTCGCCGGTTCCCGGATCGCGCTGCCGGTGGAACGGAGGTTCGCCTCGATCGACTCGGTGCAGTCCTATGTCGACCAGGTTCTTGCGCTCGGCTGGGTGCGGGCCAGCTGGGCGCGGGCGGCCGTGCCGGTGGTCGTGCGCGGACGCGCCGGCGACGCGCAGGCCCACTACGAGCGCGCGGGTGCCGTGATGGCGGTACCGGCCCACCGGGGCAACCGCGGCAATGCTCCATGGGCGATGCGGGAACTGGTGGTGCTGCACGAACTGTCGCATCATCTCGCCGATGGACCAGAGGTCGCTCACGGGCCGGAGTTCGTCGGCCGGATGCTGACGGTGGTCGACGGGATCATCGGCCCCGAAGCCGCCCTGCTGCTGCGCGTCACCCTGCTGGACAACGGCGTGCGGATGGCCTGAACGATCTCCACCCGCTACCGCGCGCCCCCTTGATGGCGCGGATCATCGTCCCCACCGCGCATGAAGGTCGCGGTTGTGGGACTGGAGGGACGGAAGTCGCCAATTCCGTCCGCGCAAGCTCGGGCGGGGCGGCGCACGACCAGCGGAGGGTTCGAAGACGACCCAGTTCGTCCCGCCGAGAATGGACAGCGGGACCTCATGCCGACGCGCACCCCACTGCCCTGCAGTCAATTCTCGCGGGGAGTGCCCCGTCATTTCCCCGCCAGCAGTGTCGACAGGAGCGCGTCAGCGGGTGGCATTCGTTCGACCTCGCTCTGAAGCCGCGTGGCCGCGGAGGCGAAGGACGGATCCTGCAGGACCGAAAGCAGCGCGGCCCTTACCGCTTGGGGTGTGCGGGCATCAGGAGACAGAACGATGCCGGCCCCATACCGAGCGATCCGTTCGGCGTTGACGAACTGATCCGCCCCGACCGGGACGCAGACCTGGGGTAGCCGCTGGGCCAGGGCCCCAACACCGTTCCTGAACCGGCGTGCGACACGACCGCGCTGCATCTTGGCAGCAGCAGGGACTGCGGGAGGAATGGCACTGCAACCACGTGCGCCGGCAGCGACCCCGAGCGAGTTCGGATCGACGCCGTGGCCAGTGGTCACGACGAGGTTCACGTCGAGGTCCTGCACAGCGTGGATCATGGTCCTCAGGACGCCGGCATCGGCGAAAACGGTGCCGAAGGTGGCGTAAACCGTTGTGGTGTGCGGCAAGTCGAGCACCGACTGAGGGAACCTGTCGTTCGGCGACACGGGTTCGGGTTCGGGACGGACATGGGTGACCCTTCGGTAGATGACCTCTCACCCGATTGCAGGCTCGCGGGCCAGGGATCGACGTACATGACCTCCTCGATCCGCGACGAGCGATCGGGTGTGCCGAGCCGCGCAGCGCCCTCCGCGAAGATCACTCTCGACCAGCTGCCGGGTGAAGGCCAGGTGCGGTTCGTACCCGTGTGCGATACCGACGACGTCGAGGGCGGCCGCGACCTCCCATCCGGCGAAGTCGCTCTGCTCGTGGATCACGACATCGGGCGGTGCAACAGCTGCCAGCGGCAGCAATTCCTGCGCCCGGGCGATACCAGGCTCACCGAAGTAGGCGATGGCATCCCGGCGCAGAGCCTCCACCCGATCGGCGCCGGAATCCGACGGCCACCGTGCAATGCCGGCCAGGACGTCGGTCATGCTCGGGCCGACCTGCCAGTACGTCAGGTCGCGGCGCCGTACCTCGGCCGCAAGATCGGGACCGGTGGCCACCACGACCTCGTGGCCAGCGGCCCGCGCGGCCCGGATCAGTGGCAGCATCGGGAGGAAATGCCCGTACAACGGCGACGTGGTCACCAGAATCCGCATCCCGCTCCTTCCGATGGCCGAGAGAATATCGGTGTCGCACATGATCTTCCCTCAGCGCGTCCGCCGAGTCCGTGACAACGACGCGCAGTCGTCCGCCTGGCGTTAGTTTGGCGTCAACCGCCCTCCGCATCTATCGCTGTGGTGACCGGCATGCCGCTCGTGGCCACCTCTCGATCTGGAATCCGTGCCGGTCCGGATCGCGGCGTCGGCGGTCGGGCCCTACCCCATCGGCGGATGACCGGGGTCTTTGCCCCTGGGCAAACCTGCTGAGGTGACGTTGAGTCCCTTTCGGGCGAGGAGGGCGATCACCGCGAGACTGTGTCGAATAAAAGCGATCCTTACGGCGGGAACGTCGCACCCGCGAAATCGGCAGCGATTTCCGTATGACTGTGGCGTCGGCGGCGGGTTCCTGAGCGGCCTCGTGCCGCTGCGCTTCTCCGAAGCATGGGAGCTATTCGGGCTCGACAACGGCGTGGCGAGCCTGGAACAGATGCGACTGTTCGTCGGCGGCTATCGAGGATCCTTCACTGTCAACGAGGATCCGATGGTCGGGTGCGTGCTGACCCGGGACACGGTGTGTGGTGTCGCACAGGAATCAGGTACTCCAGGGGCTCACCGGGCGCGGAGTGCTACCGGCGGCCGGACCCATTTTCGCCGCAGGCTCGTGCAGGAACAAACCGGCGCCCGGTCGCGACGACCCTGGCCGCCAGGCAGCAACCGCGCTCGACGCGCCGGCCATAGGGCCGCGCGGTCTTGGATGGTCAAGTGCGGGGTTCGCCGTGCTGCTCCTCGGCGCGGCCGGGCCACCCCCCGGGCAAGTCCTTCCCGGCCTACCCTTCCAGTATGACGAACATCGAGCTGAATCCCGCCGAGATCGTCTGCACCGGCACAGCACTCGGCGGTGTCGGCGGTCGACCCGAGAACGCTGGGCTGGAAGTGCTGGAGCCGCGGGAAGTCCCGCTCGGCGGACCACGGGCGATGACAGTCCGCCGGACCTTGCCGCAGAAGTCCCGCTCGTTGATCGGTCCGTGGTGCTTCGCCGATCACTACGGACCGCAGGACGTCGCAGTGAGCGGCGGGATGGCGGTGCCGCCGCACCCGCACACCGGGTTGCAGACGGCGAGCTGGCTGTTCACCGGCGAGATCGAGCACCGGGACAGCGTCGGCTCACACGCAATGGTCCGGCCCGGCGAGCTCAACCTCATGACGGCCGGGCGCGGCATCGCTCACTCCGAGGTGTCCACTCCTGGCACCTCGGTGCTGCACGGTGTGCAGCTGTGGATCGCGCTGCCCGATGCGGACCGCTTCACTCCGCCCGCCTTCGAACACGTCATCCCGCCGACCGCCACCGACACCGGCATCGCCGTGCGGGTGTTCCTCGGCTCATGGCTGGGCACCACCTCTCCGGCCACCGCGTTCTCGCCGATCCTCGGTGCGGAACTGACCGTCCAGCCGGGCTTTTCGGCCGAGCTGCCGTTGGAAATCGACTTCGAGCACGGTCTCTTGGTCGACTCGGGCGACGCCACGGTCTGCGGGGTTCCGGTCCCGGCCGCGTCGATGGGCTACCTGCCGCCCGGCACCACGACCTTGCAAATTAGCGCCGGGCCGGACGCGCCCGTGCGCGCGCTGCTGCTCGGCGGGCTGCCGCTGGGTGAACGAATCGTCATGTGGTGGAACTTCATCGGGCGGACGCACGAGGAGATCGTCGAGTTCCGCAGGCAGTGGATGACTGGGATCGGGATGACTGGGATCGGGATGGCCGAAATCGACGCCCCGGGAGCGAAATCCGACTTCTCGCAGGGTGAAAAGCTTTTCGGCCCGGTCGCCGGCTACCCTGGGCGCCCGCTGCCGGCCCCGGAGATGCCGGGCCTGCGGCTCAAACCCCGCCCCTGACAGCCCCGCACCTGAGAGCCCCCACCTCGGAGCCCCGCCCGTGACCAGCGAACTGGCGGCTCAGGCCGCCGCGCCCTTCAGCCGGTGCAACACCACGGGCAACGGCCCGGTGTGCAGCACCCCGAGTTGCTGGGTCGCCCTGGTCAGCGCGACGTATAGATCATTGAGCCCGCGGTCCGATTCGGTCAGGATGCCGTTCGGATCTGCCACGATCACCCGGTCGAACTCCAGACCTTTCGCGTCCCGCACGGTGAGCACCGAGACCCCGTCCCGCAGATCCTCGCCCGCTTGATAAGCGCTGTCGCCGGGCGTGGCGGTGGCCGTGGCGGTCGCCGTCGCCCGGTGCACCGCCGCCGCCACCACGTCCCGCACGGCGTGCGGGACGATGATCGCCAGCGTCCCCTCGCCGGCTTCGGCGTGGTCCTGCGCGGCCAGCGTTGCGGCTACGTTCGCCAACTCCGCGGCGTCGACCTGGCGGTGCCAGGGCGGCATACCGGATTCGCGCACCGACCGCGGCGGCTTTGCCCCCGGGTCGATCCGGGCCAACGTCGGCTCGGCGACATCCATGATCTCGGCGGGGGTGCGGTAGTTGACGGTCAGCTCCTCGATCCGCAGCTGTTGTCGTGCATAGGGTTTCAGCACCCGATCCCAGGAAGAGGCGCCTGCCGCGTCCGAGGTTTGGGCCAGGTCGCCGACCAGGGTCATCGAGCGCACCGGGCAGCGGCGCATCACCATCCGCCACGCCATCGGCGACAGCTCCTGCGCCTCGTCCACGATGACGTGCCCGAAAGCCCACTCGCGGTCCGCGGCAGCGCGCTCGGCCGTCGACGTCATCGTCACCACGTCGTTGTGCAGCGACGCCAGGTTCGCCGCGGACACCATGGACACCAAAGGTGCCTCGTCGCCGTAGGTTTCCTGCTCATCCGACGACACACCCATCAGGTCGAGCACCTCCCCGGCGTACTCCAGGTCGGCGGCGGCGTCGGCGGCCAGTCGCTCCTGGCCGACCGGGCCGAGTAGTTCGGCCGCCTCGTCCAGCAGCGGCACGTCGGCGGGCGTCCAGCCGCCCGCAGTGCTCTGCCGTTCCAGCAGTCTCCGGTCGGCGGGGCTGAAATGGCTTGCCGCAAAGGCGATCCGCTCCGGGGAAGCGAACAGGTCCGCCAACAGCCGTTGGGCGGTGAGCGCCGGCCAGATGCCGCGCAGGGCAACGGCCAGACCCTCGTGCTCCAGCAGATCACGCCGGATTGCGTCGAGATCGTCAGGGGTGGCAAGACTCTCGCCGTCCGGCCCGCGGCCGAGGCGGTCGGCAACCTGGGGCACCAGGGCGTCCATGATCCGCCTGATGAAGACGGACCTTGCCTGGTTGTGTGGACGCCTGGACTGCCAGGCGCGGTCCTGCGCGGCTTTCAACAGACCGCGATGCAGGTGCAGCACCCCGTCCGGAGCACCGTCGAACTTCACTCGCACCGCACGGCCGGGCATCGATTCCCGGTGCAACACGGCGTTCGCGATCACCGTCGTCATCGCGGTGCGGCCCTTGATGCGGCCGGCCCCGGCGTCCTCTTCGGCGCGCGCCGACACCCCGGGGAACAAATCCCCGATGGTGGACAGCACGACCGCGTTCTCGCCGAGGGAGGGCAGTACCTGACCGATGTAGCGCAGGAACGTCGGGTTCGGCCCGATGATCAGCACCCCGCGCTGACCCAGTTGCTCGCGGTGGGTGTACAGCAGGTACGCGGCGCGGTGCAGCGCCACGGCGGTCTTGCCGGTGCCGGGTCCGCCCTGCACGACCAGGATGCCGTTCCGGTCGGCCCTGATGATCCGGTCCTGCTCGGCCTGGATGGTGGCGACGATGTCGCTCATCCGGCCGGTGCGCGGGGCCTGGATCGCGGACAGAAGGGCGGCCTCGCCGGCCAGCCCGGCCGTGGACGAGCCGCCCTCGGTGCCGCCGGCCAGCACCAGGTAGTCGTCGGTCACCGACTCCACCCGGCGGCGCCTGGTCTGGATGTAGCGCCGCCGGCGGATGCCCAGCGGGTTGGCCGCGGTGGCCACGTAGAACGGCCGCGCCGATGGCGCGCGCCAGTCCATCAGTAGTTGCCGGTGGTCGCCGGTGTCGTCGAAGATGCCCATCCGGCCGATGTGCATGCTCTCGCCATCGGTGTGGTCGATCCGACCGAAACAGAGCCTGTCCTCGGCCGCGTTGAGGGTCAGCACCGCTGCCGCGTGCCGGGCATACGCCACGTCCCGCTCCACCCGGCCACCGGGAGTGCCGTCGCTGTGCCGCACGTACCGGTCCCGCAGTTCCACCCGCTCCCGGCGCAGTGCGTCCAGCCGCCGGTACAGCAGGGTCAGGTGAGCCTGCTCCTCGGCGACCCGCTCGGCGGCGAGATCGGGGTCGGCGTTGTTCTGGCCGGTCCTGCCAGGGTCGGCGGCGGGGGGTTCTGTGCTGGTGAGGTCGGTGGTCTGCCGCCCTGGCTCGTCGACGGGGTGATCACCGCCGGACCGGGCGGTGGCAGGGGAGAGGCTGGATTCGGACACGCACACCCTTCTGCTGGCTGACGGCGTCGGCGCGCGGCGCGGCGCACACGAACCGGACAACCAGGGTACTCGCGCAGCCGGGTACGCGATTTCTTGCCGTTGTGCGGAACATCCGGACCGCTTCGTCGGTTGCGGACGGGCATGACAACTTCCTCTGCTCCTCACACGGCAAGGACCATCGGGCTCATCGGCAGCGGGAACATCGGGAGCACCGTCGCGAGGTTGGCCATCGCGGCCGGACACGACGTGGTGCTGAGCAACTCCCGCGGACCCGAGACGCTGAGCGATCTGGTCGCCGAACTGGGACCGCAGGCGTCGGCGGGAACCGCGAGGCAGGCGGCGGAACGCGGCGACATCGTGGTGGTGACGATCCCGCTGAAGAACTACCGCGAGGTACCGGCCGCGCCGTTGGCCGGCAGGATCGTGATCGACACCGACAACTACTACCCGCGGCGCGACGGCAACATCGCAGAGCTGGACAGCGAACAGACGACCGTCAGCGAGCTGCTGCAGGCCCAACTGCCGAACTCGCACGTGGTCAAGGCGTTCAACCACATTCGTGCGGGCGACCTGGCCTCGCAGGGTCAGTCGGGCACGCAAGGGCGTAGGGCACTGGCCATCGCCGGTGATGACGACGCCGCCAAGGCCGCCGTCACGGAGCTGATCGACAGCTTCGGGTACGACGTCGTCGACGCCGGTCCGCTCTCCGAGGGCTGGCGGTTCCAGCGCGACACGCCCGCGTACCTGCCCCGGCTGGACACCGCAGGCCTCATCGCGGCCCTCGCGGAGGCCAAGCGGTACGCCGAGATGGGTTGACCGCGCCACTGTCTGGCGATGCATGCGTCCGTGTGGGCATCGTAACCGTTGTGTCGCAAGGGGTTTTGCCGCCTTCCCGCAGGTTGGCAGGGCAGCGCCCACGGCCAAGGCTCAGGTGCGGACCAAGGAGCCTTCCTGGGTGATCTCATGCGCATCGGGGTCGTCGAACCAGATTCCCCCGTCGCCGAGGTAGCGGAAGCGAACCTCCTGTCCGCGCGGAACACTCACGGTGACGCTGCGAGTGCCGTTGCTGCGGCGGACAAGTCGGTGAGTACCCGGTTGCCAGTCGTTGAACGAGCCAACCGCCGACACCGGCCCCTCATGGATCTCGTCGGGCAGCACGAACTGGATCTTGGTCGTCGTCGGGGTCTGTTGCTGTATACGAATCGTCACTGGGCTTCCATCTGGTCGTCGGGCGGTGTGCTGGTAGAGCAGTCGGCCGAATACTAATCGGATCGACCGAGGCTCCCGACCAGCCGCGCCGGGATCAATGTTGACGACTTGCATCACAATCGGCGGATGACGTGTGACCCCTGGGGGAACGATGTGACACGCAGCACTCACGCCTTGCTGGTGACGGCTCAAACCCACACCGGAGGTCACCATGCCGAACACCCGCACCGACTTGTCCCCCGAGCTGCGTTACCCGGTCATGACCGACGAGCGCACCGCCCGCGACCTGGCGGACAAGGTCATCACTTTCCTGGAAACCGGGATCGTCCCGGACGGACTCTTCGCCCCCGACGTCTTCCTGGATTTCACCATGCCGCTGTGGCGGGTGCAGGCGCAGGGCATCAAGGACGCCGTTGCCGTGCGCAAGGCCGGTCACCCCAGCCCCGGCCTGGTCCCGCGAGCCCGTTTCGATTCCACGCCAACGGGTTTCGTCATCGAGGTCGAGGAGTCGTGGGACCAGGACGGCGAATCCTGGTACTGCCGCGAGTTGATTCGGGCCGACATCGCCCGGGGCTCGATCTCGGAGCTCTCGGTCTACTGCACCGGGGACTGGGACAGCGCGCGCGTCGCCCGCCACGCCGGCGAGGTGGCGCTGATCCGCCGATGACAGCGGTCTCGGAACCGGCACGGCACGTCGTACCATCCGGACATGGAGCCCGCGCCCGGCAAGGTCGCCGACGCTCGGATGGCACTCGTCGGCGCGTTCAACGAGGCCCGCGCGGCCGGTGACCTCGAGCAGATGACAGCGCTGGCACTGACCATGCCCTCCGAGCAACGGTTCGGCGCGCACCCCGGACAGCTGCCGGCGCTGATCCACGAGGCGTACCTGGCCGCGGTCGAACCGGGGATGCGTTGTCGGCTGGCGGCAGCGCTCTCGCGGGCGTGGGTCTACGGCGGCGACGCCGCACGAGGGGTGGAGTTCGCCGTCGAGGCAGTGGATCTCGGCGATCGCCTCGGCGATTCCGAGATTCTCGCCGATGCTCTGGACTCGGCGCTGGTGGCGCGTTGGGGTCCAGACGACTTCTCCGAACGACTGCAGTTGTCCGCCAAGCTTGCGGACACAACGGCACACCTGAGCGGAGTCGAGCCCCGGTTGGCCGCTCACCTGTGGGGGCTGACCACCGCCTGGGAATGCTTCGATGTTGTTGCCGTGCAACGACAGTTGCGCGCCCTCGACATCTTGGCCGAGGAGTCCGGATCGGCCCGGGTGGCGTTCTTCGCGGCCTCGAGGCGCGCCATGCACGCCCTGGTGGTTGCCGATCTCCAGGTAGCCGACCGGCTTATCGACTTGACGTCAAGGCTCGGTGGACAAGTAGGTGAACCCGATGTGGCGGCTGTGATGCACAGCCTTTCTGCGAGCCGGGCCCAGCGAGTTGGCGACCTCGACCTGCTCGTGTGCGAGGCGGAGTCTTTCGAAGGCTACGGTGCGAGCGAGGGAATACCGTCCGTTTCCGCAGAGGCCGCGGTGTTCTGGCTGCAATCCGGCCGTCGTGACCGTGCGCGGGAACTCGCGCTCGAACTCACCGGCTCGGGATTGGACGGCGTTCGGCGGGACGTCGATTTCCTGCTGACCGTCACGTCGATCGTCGAGGTCGCCGCCGCGGTGGGGCTCGATGAGATCAGCGCCGACGGAGCGCGACTGCTGGAGCCGTACGCCGGACGCGGCGTGCTGAACGCGGGTGCGGTCAGTTTCCACGGCGTCGTGGACGACTACCTCTATCGCGCCCATCGGGCGCTCGACGACCCCGACGCGACGCGCTGGCGGCAGGCGACCGTCATCGGCTACACCCGGATCGGTGCCACCTGGTGGCGCGAACGGGTCGGTGAACCAGCGGCTACCGGGCGCGCACGGATTCACTTCTATCGAAACGCCGAGGGCCGGTGGATCATCGGCCGCGACGGGGAGCAAGCCGAGACAGCGGACGTCAAGGGTCTGCAGTATCTGTCCCACCTGCTGCGCCGTCCCGGCGTCGACGTGAGCGCGCTCGACCTCGCCGCGGCGGCGACCGGCCATCCGGCGGTCACCGTGCACGACACGGACGCGGGCGACCTCGTCGACCCCCAGGCGCTGGCCGCCTACCGAGCGCGGCTGCACGATATCGACGCCGAGCTGACCGAGGCGCAATCCTGGGCGGACGAGAACCGGCACGCACGACTGCGTCTGGAACGCGAGGCGCTGCTCGACCAGGTGGGCGCGGCGACCGGCCTCGCCGGACGCCGGCGTCGGTTCAGCTCATCGCAGGAACGGGCCAGGGTCGCCGTGCGCAAGGCGATCGCGGCTGCGCTCGACCGCATCAACGCCCACGATGTCGCCCTTGCCCGGCTGCTCCGCGACACCGTGCACACCGGCGCGCAGTGCCGCTACGACCCCGATCCGGGCCGCCCGGCAACCTGGCTGCTCGACGCACCCCGACAGACGGCGGCGACCGACGATTAGCCTGCCCTCATGGTGCACTCCGAGAGCGCAACGACCTGGGACGTGATCGTCATCGGCGGGGCCCCGCCCGGCGAGATCGCCGCTCAATACGCGATCCAGGGAAGCGACCGCACGGCCGTCATCGTCGAGCACGAACTGATGGGCGGCGAGTGTTCGTACTGGGCGTGCATGCCGAGCAAGGCGCTGCTCCGGCCGATTGAGGTGCGTGACGCGGCCAGGCACATGCTTGGTGTGGCAAGCATTGTCGGCGACCGCGGGCTCGACGTTCCGGCGGTGCTGGCCCGGCGGGATTCGTTCACCAGCAACCACGACGACACCTCGCAGGTGAATTGGGCGAACGACACCGGCATCGACGTCGTCCGTGGGCACGGCAGGTTGGTCGGCGAGAGGCTGGTCGAGGTCACCGAGCCCGGCGGTGCGACCAGGCTGCTGCGCGCGCGGATGCCGTCGTACTGGCCACCGGGACGACGGCGACGGTGCCCGACCTGCCCGGGTTGCGCGACGCGCTGCCCTGGACCTCCCGTGACGTCACCAATCTGCACGAGGTGCCCCGGCGGGTGGCGGTGATCGGCGGCGGGGTCGTTGCCTGCGAATCCGCCTGCTGGCTGCGCGGTCTCGGGGTGCAGGAGCTGACGGTCATCGGATCGGCGCCCGGCCTGCTCGGCAAGAACGAGCCGTTCGCCGGCGAGTTGGTTCGGCAGGCATTCGCCGGGCGAGGCGTCCGAGTCGTGCCCCGCAGCACGGTGAATCGGGTCGAGCGCGTGGCACCGAAGGACACCGGCGAGGGCCATGTGCACGGCGGCGAGGTGACCGTGGTCTTCGGCGACGAGCAGATCACCGTCGACGAGGTCGTGGCCGCCACCGGCCGCACCCCCTCCAGCGCCGACATCGGGCTGGCCAGCCTGGGTCTGGATGCCGCCACCAACCGCGGGTACGTGACGACCGACGAACATCTCGAGGTGGTCGGCGTTCCCGGCCAGTGGCTCTACGCGGTGGGCGACATCAACGGTCGGGCCCTTCTCACCCACATGGGCAAGTACCAGGGCCGGATCTGCGGCGCGGTGATCGGTCCTCGCGCCCAGGGCCGGCCACTGAACGGCACGCGGTTCCGGGACATCGCGGATGAGCAGAAAATCCCACAGGTCACCTTCACCGACCCGCAGGTCGCCTCTGTCGGGCTGACCGAGAAGGCCGCCACCGCAGCGGGTCTGGACGTGGAGATCATCGAACACGACATGGCCGGGTTCGCCGGCACCTCGCTGCTGCGGGACGGCTACGTGGGCAGGGCCAAGCTGGTCGTGGACCGCGCCTCGGACACCTTGGTGGGCGCCACCTTCGTCGGTGCCGACGTCGCCGAACTCGTGCACGCCGCTACTGTCGCGGTGGTCGGCGAACGAGCGGGTGGGGTCGGCATGGCACGATCATGCCCCCGACTCGACCATCCGACCCGGGTCAGCCGAAGTCGTCCTCGAAGGCTCGACCGTCGGGACCGTTCGTCGGGTACGGCAGCCGGTGCTGCCGGAAGAACGACGTCATGATCTCGGTCGCCTCCGGCCCGTTCGGGTCCATGTAGGACCCCGACGTCCGGCCACCCGACCACGCGTGCGCGAGGCCGTCGACCCGCCAATACTCGAGAACCCGCCGACCGCGCAGGTGGACATGGCGTCCAGCCATTGCTCGATCCGCCCCCACTGAGCGATCTGTTCAACCGCCGTGTGCAGGTCATGGACTATCTGCGCGGTCCGTTGATCCCCGCGCAAGTCCGCGTACCTGCCGGTACTCAGTGATGGCACTGCGGTCGGATTCGTTGGCGGATCGAGTTGCTGCGCGCACGTTCTCGTCAACTTCAGAGTCGAGCCCGCACCTATCAGTGGACCGGTCTTCATCTGCTGGCGGGTCGCCCCCGCCCTGATGTCGATGACACGGCCGACCGCCCGCCGCCTTTCGACCTGTACACGTCCGATTCGCTCCCTCCGACAAAGTGCTCTCCGGGAATGGCGGACTTGTCGCCTACCTGCGCGGCCCGCCTATCGTCGGCGAGCGACGGACATGTGTTTGCGCCTGATTTATGGCGCTCTCTGTCGTCGGTGGGAGAAGCAGCGACAGCGGGCTGGGCGCGGCTTGAGACGGGCGCGATGAGGTGTCGGTATGCCTTCGCGATCGATCCGCGGTGGGGCAGTTGACGGGTCGGATCTTCAGCGTGAAGGGTAGCGCTGCACTCTGTTTCAGGTGATGGTGATGTCGGCCTGGTCGGCCAGGTCCTGCACGTTGTCGAATCCGGCACCGAGGGCCAGCGGCATGGGGATCGCGTTCGGGGCGATGTCGAGTTCGGTTTCCTGGACGCGGTCACGGAACAGGATCAGGGCGAGCGCGGTGTCGTATTGCCGGGACACCAATTGGATGCCGTCGAGGTGCTCGCGGTGGGCGTGCAGGCCGTGCGCCCACCGCGCGGTGTCCGCGTAGCTGCGCGGGTCGGAGTCGATGATCTCGGCGCGGGTGGCGCCAAGCCGGCGCAAGCCGTAGCCGGTGAGGTCGGCCAATCGTAGGTCGCGGGTGGCGGTCAGGGTGATGGCCAGTTTCCGGCGGAGGGTGGCGCGCGGCACATGTTTGGTGCCGCGGACGGGGACGTCGTGGAACACGGTTTCGGAGATGGCGCCGGCGAGCCTGTCCGATCCGTAAAGCACCGGGACCGGACCGGGTGCCCCGGTGGGGGTGAACGGGTGGAATCGGCTGGGTCGGGTGGGTGTGCCGGTCCAGAATCCGCGGGGGCTGTACAGGGCGTCGTACACCCGGACGATGCCCCTGCCGGCGGGCCACACGCCGATCAGCGGGTCGGCATCCGACGGGAACGGTGGGACCCGGATGGGCGGCGGTACACGGTGGCTGCTGCTGTGGAGTGCCGGGTTCACGTCAGGTCGTTGGCCAGCGCCCGGGCCGCGGCGAGGACCGCGTCCGGGTCGCTGTTCAATGCGTCGACCGGGCGCAGCCCACCGAGGCGAGGATTGTCGCCGGTGAACCACAATGCGAACGACCACGGATCCAACCGATCGGCCAGCACGGTGAGGATGTCGGCGATGACCGGGACGGGTTGACCGCCGGCGTCGAATTGGAACCCGGGGAACAGGGCCGCCTTGCCGCCGCTGGTGACGGCGAAGATGCGGCCGGCGGCGCGCCACCGGGCGGCGGTGGCCCCGGCGTTGCGGGCGGCGGACCTGGACAGCTCGGCGACGTCGCTGCTGGACAGCAACCCGAACTCGGCGGCCAGGGCGTCGCGGGCGACCGAGTTGCGGTGTGCCTGCAGGACCGCTCCACGGCTCAGGGTTCGTTGGGGCGTCAGGTGTTCGATGAGCAGCCGGGCCGCCTGGTTGGCGTCGAGACTGTCGGCGAGGCTACGCAGAACCGCCTGGACCTCCGGGGCCAGGTCTGCGGGCACCGCCACCGCGATCACCTCGCCGTCCGGGCGGAGCTCGACGTGATTGGTGAGCACTGCCTTGGCCTCGCTGTCGTTCAGCGTCACGAATTCCAGGGAGGCGGTCATAGGTCCAGTATGCACCAGACAGTGAACTACGTGATAACGGACTGGTTCATCATCTACATCACTGTGGATTCTCGCCACCGTTGATCACTGTGAGGGTGGACGGACGGCCCTGCCCTCGCCGGGTGCGGTCGTCCAACTCGATGACGGCTTGGGCCATTGCGGCCGCGACGGTCAGCTCAGTGTCCCGGTCGGTGTGGTTCATCCAACTGGCTGTCGGCCACGCCCAGATCGTGGGGACACCGGCCCGGGCCATCTGCCGCATCTCGGTCGGCAGAAGGTAGCAGGCGGCGGCCAGCATGAGGCTTTCCAGCCCCGTGGTGCGCTGTGAGAGGGCGGGGTCCAGTCCCTCGTGGTCGACGAGGTCCGCGCGGGCCCGGTCGACCGCGGCCAGCACCGTGACCCGCGGCCGTCGGCGGGCACACCTCGGGCTGACGGACGGCGCCAACGACGAGACCAAGGCGCGGTACGCGTTCGTCTACGGGGATTTCCGCCGTATCCACCGGACCGGGCTGATCGCCTGCGTCTACCGGGCGGCCGAATGGCGGCACAAGGAGGTCGAGCTCGCCGCGCACGATCTGCTGCAGCACCTGGACGCGACGTCCGGCTGAGCGATCGGGCAAGGCGGGCCCGGAATCGGCCGACCGGGGATCGAACCTGCCGGTGCCGCAGGTAGCGTCGGGTGCGGAATCGATCCGAAGGAGTTCGCATGACCGCCTTGCGCACCGAGAGTTCCGCCGAGAGTTCCGAATTGTCCGCCGACGGCACCGCTCGGGTGCAGGACGACCTGTTCCTTCACGTCAACGGCGGGTGGCTGGCGAAGGCCGTCATCCCGCAGGACCGCTCGATGGACGGGGCGTTCTACCGGTTGCGGGACACCGCGGAGGCGGACGGCAAGGCGATCGTCGAGGAGGCGGCGGCGCTGGCCGAGGACGGCGCCCCGGTCGGGTCACCGGAGCAGCTGATCGGCGACCTGTACCGCAGCTTCATGAACACCGAGACGGTGGAACGGTTGGGCACCGCGCCGATCCGGGAGCGACTCGCATTGGTCGACGGCGTCGGTGACGCCGAGAGCCTGCTGCGGCTATTGGGTCGGCTGCAGCGCGACGGGATCGGCGGCGCGTTCGCCATCAACATCGATTCCGACCCGGCCGACCCGGATCGCTACGTGCTGAACATCTACCAGGGCGGTCTCGGATTGCCCGACGAGTCCTATTACTCCGGCGATCAGCAGGCGCCGATCCGCGCCGCCTACGCCGAGGTCGTTCCGGCCATGCTGGAGCTGGCCGATGTGCCGGACCCGCGGGCCCGGGCAGCCCGGGTGATCGCACTGGAGACCGAACTCGCCGCCGGCCACTGGGACCGGGTCCGCTCCCGGGACAGCACGCAGACCTACAACCCGAGGGACCGGGCCGGGCTGGACGCGCTCCTGCCCGCCCCGCTGTGGGACGCGTGGCTCTCGGGCCTGGACGCACCGGCGGCCCTGCTGGACCAGACGGTGATCCGGCAGCCCGAGTTCCTCTCCGCGCTGGCCGCGCTGCTCACCGACGACCGCATCGAGTCCTGGCGGGACTGGTTGACCTGGCACGTCATCCGGTCGAGCGCGCCGTTCGGACCCGCCGCGCTGGTCGAGTTGAACTTCGACTTCTACGGGCGCACCCTGTCCGGCACCCCGCAGCTGCGCGAGCGCTGGAAACGGGCCGTCGGGTTCGTCGAGATGGCGGCCGGCGAAGCCCTTGGTCGGTTGTACGTCGAGCGCCATTTCCCGCCCGCAGCCAAGGCGCGGATGGACCAGCTGGTGGCGAACCTGCTGGAGGCGTACCGGGTCAACATCGTCGACCTGCCGTGGATGAGCGAGGAGACCAAGGCGCGCGCGCTGGACAAGCTCGCCGCGTTCACCCCGAAGATCGGCTACCCGAAGCGGTGGCGCGACTACGCGGGGCTGGTTGTCAGTCCCGATGATCTGGCCGGGAACGCCCGGCGTGCCGCCGCTTTCGAGCTCGAGCGGGAGCTGGCGAAGATGGGCACCCCGGTCGATCGCGACGAGTGGTTCATGACGCCGCAAACCGTGAACGCCTACTACAACCCAGGAATGAACGAGATCGTCTTCCCGGCCGCGATTCTGCAGCCGCCGTTCTTCGACCCCGAGGGTGACGACGCGGTCAACTACGGGGCGATCGGAGCCGTCATCGGGCACGAGATCGGCCACGGGTTCGACGACCAGGGTTCGAAGTACGACGGTCGCGGTGCGCTGCACGACTGGTGGACCCCCGCCGACCGGGAGGCGTTCGACGAGCTGACGAAGAAGCTGATCGCGCAGTACGACGTGCTCGAACCCGCACAGACCCCCGGCAGCCACGTGAACGGCGCGTTGACGGTCGGCGAGAACATCGGCGACCTCGGCGGTCTGGGCATCGCCTACCAGGCCTGGCGCATCTCGCTGAATGGCGCCGAACCGGAGGTGGTCGACGGGTTGACCGGGACGCAGCGGTTCTTCCTGTCCTGGGCGCGGGTCTGGCAAACCAAGATCAGGGACGCCGAAGTGGTGCGCCTGCTGGCCCTTGACCCGCATTCACCGGCGGAATTCCGGTGCAACCAGGTGGTGCGGAACCTGGACGAGTTCCACCAGGCGTTCGAGGTCGGGCCCGGAGACGGGCTGTGGCTCGATCCGGCCGATCGGGTGCAGATCTGGTAGCCCGCATCAACCCAGCCGGCGCCACCAACCGTCCGGAACCTGCGCGTCGCCGCCGAGCACCCGCTCTCCGGGTCGCGGCACCGCCACCTGCGCCGACCCGGCCGCGGTGAGCAGTCGCTCGACGGGTTCGGCCCAGGAATGCAGGGCCAGGTCGAAGGTCGCCCAGTGGATCGGGATGAACAGTCCGCCGCCGAGGTCCTGGTGGGCGGCCACCGCCTCTTCGGGGTTCAGGTGGATGTCCGGCCATTGGTCGCCGTAGGCCCCGATGGGCAGCACGGTGATGTCGAACGGGCCGT
>Ga0302323_100001657_pt1 | contig 18146 bp, 13 predicted proteins | sample Fen_T0_3_FD_201950 | JGI IMG/M metagenome (GOLD analysis project Ga0302323, IMG submission 201950) | Peat permafrost microbial communities from Stordalen Mire near Abisko, Sweden - Fen_T0_3 | ecosystem: Environmental > Terrestrial > Soil > Wetlands > Permafrost | place: Sweden: Abisko... | reverse complement strand
CTGTGCTCTCTGTGGCCATGCGTTGGTCGGTCCGGGTGTGAAAATATTCAGGTCAGTCGATTGCGAATGGATCGGCTTTCGGTATCACCGCGTTGGACGCGATTCCGTTGCGTGCGGCAGTCGCTTATCGTCCGGCTTCCGCTGCGGACTGTCCGACTTTCTTTTACCCGAGATGAACGGACTGGCGTGTAACTTCCCAGTAGCAATCGCGTCACGCCGCGAGATTCTCTTTGGCGCCTTTACCTGCGGCGCATTCTTCCTCAACCCCGCCAATTCCGACTCACATGCATAAGCTATTTCCTTCCTTCGTCGCCACGGTTCTAGGCAGCATGATCCTGCTGGCTCTTCCTGCCTTCGCGAGCATCGGCCAGCGCTTTCCCTCTGAGAAGAAGGTTGTGGTCGATCCGGTCACAGGCACGGCACTCACGTTTCTGACCAGCAAGCCAGAAGGAGATTCGAAAATCTACCAGACGCACCATCAATGGACCTCCGACGGGAAGTGGGTGGTGTTTCGCTCCAAGCGGGTGAAGGGCGAGGCGATGGCGGTGAACGAAGAAACGGGGGACATTGTCCAGGTGACCGAGGGCGGCTATACCGGCATGCTCTGCCTCGCCGAGCATTCGATGCACCTTTACTTTCTGCGTGTTCCTCAAGCGGCAGCGGATGAGACGTCGGAAGTGAGTGCCTATCCGAGCGCGCCGGCAGCGTCGCGTAAATCGGGAGCCGCCCCTCTACCATCCCAGATCGTCCGAGTGGATCTGGCTGCTGTGTTCGCGGACAGCGCGGCCGGGCACATGAAGCTGGCCACCGAATACCAGCACGTGTGCGGCACCGTGCCCTCTGACTACGGTGCCGTTGGAGATGTCGCCCTCGATCCCTCGGAGAAATTCGTGTACTTTCGCGTCGGGAGCAAAGACGAGGCGGCCAAACATCTTTTGCCTGGGACGAAGATTGAGTCCGATTTTGGCCCCCGTCGCATGGGCGCCGGACCGACCGGCCTGGCCAGCATGAACCTGGAAAGCGGCGAAGTGAAATTTATCGTCGCCGTGCCCTTCCAGATCGGCCACGTGCAGACAAATCCCTTCGTGCCGGGAGAAATCGTGTTCTGTTGGGAAACCGGCGGCAAATCGCCCCAGCGCACCTGGACCGTGCAGGCCGATGGCACGGGCTTGCGGCCGCTGTATCAAGAGGCGCCCTACGACTGGGTGACCCACGAGGCGGTCATCACGCGGGATGAAGTTGCCTTCGCGATTATCGGTCATCGCGCGGTTGGCATAAACGACGAGTGGGGGACAGCGGGCACGCGCGAGCATGCGACGGGCCTGGGCATCGTAAATCTCCGCAACCGTGAAATGCGCATTATCGGGCAGATTCCGACGGGCAGCGGTTTCTGGCATGTGAACGGATCGGCAGATGGGCGTTGGGCAGTCGGCGACGACTTTTCACGAAGCCTCTACCTCATCGATCGTCGCACGGGAGAAATGGTCATGCTGACGACCGGCCACAAGACTACGGCAGCCGATCATCCGCATCCGACCTTCAACGCCGCCGGCACGGAAATCGAGATCGAGTCGGCCATGCTTTCGACCGACAACCGCACGATGAATATCTGCATTGTTCCCGTGCCGAAATCCTGGCTCGCCAAAACCTATAGCGAGAAGGCACCGCAGTAGTGGCCTTGCTTCATACACTGAGTCACCGCACCTTCGAGGGCGCGCACGCAAAACGTGGCATCGAGGGTGTTGGAGAGTTCTCATGCGAGCACACACTGGCTGTCGTTCACATTGTTTGATGTGACATTGTCGGACTATACCTCTATCGCCCAATGCGGTCTTCTCATCGAAAAGCTCAGATTCACTCGTATGAATTTCCCTTTTTTTCTTTTCAGCCCAGGTCGTCCAGTCGCGCTTTTCTTGCGGCTCGCAATTCTTGGAGCGGCTTTGGGTGCCAACTGCACTCCCCTGACTGCTGAACCGATTTTCCCGAAAACCTTCGATCTCACAGGAATAAGCTCGTCTGTCACTTATTCCGCTACGAGAGGTTATGGTTTCGATCTTGGCACGCAGCCATCGACGGAAACGCCCAAGCCTTTTTATTTTTCCACCGATGTTCCCGAAGGGAATTATCGCGTGACCATCACCTTCGGCGACGCCAAGACAGCGTCGGAAGAAACGCTGAGATCCGAGTGTCGGCAGCTGCTGCTGGAGAATCTCAACACGCCAGCCGGCACCGTCGTCACACGCTCATTTATCGTGAATGTCCGCACCCCCGCCCTCCCGCCGCCGCCGCCCAACGCGCCAGGCGGCGCCGCGGTACGGCTCAACCCGCGGGAGGTCGGCAATCTCCGATGGGACGACAAACTCACGCTTGAGTTCGATGGAGCAGCTCCGCGTGTAACATCAATCACAGTCGAGCCCGCACGGGTGCCCACCGTTTTTCTAGCGGGCGATTCCACCGTGACGGACCAGCCTAGTGAACCGGCCGCGAGTTGGGGCCAGATGCTCCCCCGGTTCTTTAAGCCGGAGGTCGCCGTCGCCAACCACGCTGAATCGGGCGAGACCCTGAAGTCCTTTATAGCCAGTCTCCGGCTCGCAAAAATCCTCAGCCAAATCCAGCCCAGCGATTATTTATTCATTCAATTTTGCCACAACGATGAGAAAAAGAACTGGCCCCAGACCTACGTCGAACCCCGCACGACCTACAAAGATTACCTGCGCGTGTTCATCTCCGAGGCTCGGCTCCGCGGAGCGACACCGGTGCTCATTACCTCGATGCAAAGGCGTGCCTTCGATAAACACGCGGCGATCGTAAACACGCATGGCGATTATCCGGAGGCCGTCCGCGAGCTTGCGCGCGAGCAGAAGGTTGCGCTCATTGACCTCGATCGGATGAGCACCGAATTCTATGAGGCGCTCGGTCCAGAACTATCTCCTATCGCCTTCAACCAGCACGGCAAGGATCCCACCCACCATGACAATTACGGCGCCTACGAGCTCGCGAAATGCGTTGTCCAAGGGATCCGCGACGCCCACCTCCCACTCGCCGATCAGATTGTCGGAGATTTCACCGGCTTCGATCCCGCGCATCCCGATTCTCCCGAGTCCTTCAAGCTACCCGCGAGCCTGGCCAACGAAGCTGGATCGATCCGCGGCAACTGAGCCCAAATTTGCGCTGCGCGAACCGGAGCGCGTTTCTATTCGCTCAGTCCTGCTCTAATTCCCTCTGTTTAAACGTTCGACCAGCCGGTAGACGCGAAAATGGCTGATTCGAATATGGCTGTGCACGGTGCGAAACGCGAACCACCCACGCGTGTAGGGAGCCGGATCGTCAAAAGCGAAGAGCTGGCGTCCGTCGCGGTAATAGCCAATGGCCCGCCCCGCCGCGAGCAGCTCGATTGTCTGAGGCGTGTTGGGAAGGAGAAGAAACTCTTTCGCGCTCAGATCGTGCTGTGGAAGCAGCGGGCGGTTTCCACTCTCGCCGATGTAGCGGCGGAAGCGGGTTGTGCTGTTCGTGTTACCGCCGAGGCCCGCGTAGTAACAGCGAAGATAATCATATTCGGCGAATTTTCCTCCTCGCGGCGTCGCGAAGATATCGGCGGGACTGCGCCTATCGGTCGCCATCCAGAAACAATTGAGATCGCTGACACGATCATTTGGCCCCCCTGCGCTGACGACGGTTGCCTCGAAGACGATCAGTATGGCGCCCACCCATTCTTTGGTGAACCAAACCGAACATCCGCCGGGCACGTCGATTTCGAGAGCCGCGCCGCGAACTTCCACTTTTCCGCCTGGCTCCACCTCCGATCGCCAGCTTGCTATACCTTTTTCGAAATCGTCGCTCGCCAAAAGTTCGCCTACGGCAAAACGCGAATCGGGCGACACAGGCACAACCTCCGCTCGCGTACCAAGGAATGCCGGCCAAAATAAAAGCCAAAGCAGCCAGGTGCGCGCACCTGCCCTAATTCGCGTGTCCCGCGTGGGTGTCATCGCTTCCATCGTATTCATATTTTGCGTTTCCTGCGCCTCGTTCTCAACCCGCAATTCAATCGCGCGGGAGCTCCTTCTTGGCGGGAAAGGCGTGACATTGATTGTGGTGGCTAAAGAGCTGTACGGAGTAATACAGCAACATAGCCCGCAGGGGACACGGACAAAGGTTTCATTTCGTCAGACTGTCCGAAGAAGCCTCGATTGTTGGTTCAGCGACGTGCGGCCACTCGTTGCGGATTGCGCCGAATTTCCGTTCGCCCCATTGCCTTTGTTTCTCTGCGCGAAAGAGCCCTCATCCACAATCCCTCCTCCGATGTCCAAAACACGTTATGCATTCGTTGGCACGGGCGGTCGTGCCATTAGCTTCATCGAGCCACTCGTTACCACCTATCGCGAAGGCAATGAGCTCGTGGCCTTGTGCGACTTGAGCCCCGCGCGCATGGATTATTACAATGCGCTGCTTACAGGCGAATGGGGCAGCCGCGCCGTTCCCGCCTACACGGCAGACCAATTTGACGAGATGGTTCGCACCACTAAGCCCGACGTCGTCTTCGTCTGCTCAATCGATTGCACGCATCATGACTACATCATCCGGGCGCTGTACGCCGGTTGCGACGTCATCACCGAAAAACCGCTTACGATCGATGCGCCTAAATGCCTGGCGATACTCGACGCCGTCCGCGTCACCGGGCGGCGCGTTCGTGTCGCATTCAACTACCGCTGGGCTCCTTTTCGCAGCAAGGTTAAGGAGCTGCTTGCCGCGGGCGCAATCGGACGCGTGCGTTCTGTAAATCTGGAATACCTTCTCGATACCAACCATGGCGCCGATTATTTTCGACGCTGGCACGCGCATGCGGAGGAGTCAGGGACCCTTCTTGTCCATAAGAGCACGCATCACTTCGATCTTGTGAACTGGTGGCTCGACGCGATTCCGCGGCAGGTCTTCGGGTATGGCGATCTCGTCTTCTACGGGCGCCAGAATGCCGAGGCCCGCGGGGATGGCGCCCTCGCACGCTACCCTCGCTATACGGGCCACCCCGAGGCGAAGAACGACCCTTTTTATCTCGATCTCGATGAATCAGAACCTTTCCGGAAACTCTATCGCGCCGGTGAAGCCGATTCTGGCTACCTTCGCGACAGGAATGTTTTTCGCGACGATATAAATATCTACGACCAGATGTCGCTCAACGTCCGCTATCGCACAGGTGAACTCCTCACGTATTCGCTCAACTGTTACAGCCCGCGCGAGGGCATGCGGGTCTGTTTCAATGGCGACCGCGGTCGAATTGAATACAACGAGTTCATCGGCACGCACATGAACCGGGCCGTAAGCCCAAAAGATTTCAAACTCGATCAAAAACCCGGAGCGGAAGCCGAGGGAGAGTGGATCCGGGTTTATCCCCATTTCAAAAACAGCTATCTCGTTCCGGTTGAAGCGCAGCAGGGACCGCATGGTGGCGCTGACGAAATTCTGTGCCGTTCGTTCTACGATTCCGCGGCGCAGGGTGCCGACCCGCTCGGTCGCTTCGCGGGCCATGAACAAGGCGCTGCGTCGATCCTGGTCGGCGTCTGCGGCGTAGAATCGATCAAACGCAACCTCCCCATCAACGTCCTCGATCTCGTTCCGCTGCGTCCGGAGGCAACTCGCCTGAGTGAGTTGATCTAGCTTGAATATTTCACACGCGAGTCACCCAAGGCATGGGCCACAGAGGGCACATAGCTCCGACATAGAGACCGAGGGAGCGATTATGTGTGATTTTCAACACAACAAAGTTTTCGTTTTCCGAACCGTCGAGCGGCGAAATTCTTGCGACGACTGATTTCCACCTCTCAAAATCAAGAACGCGCGGTGTTAAACAAATGGTGCGTGCTTAACAAAAACTGGTGGAGCAGACCGGGATCAAACCGGCGACCTCGTCGTTGCGAACGACGCGCTCTATCAACTGAGCTACTGCCCCGCGTGAAGCCGGTGGTTTTGAACAAAGAGCCGGGGAGAGTAAACACCAATTTTGGCTCATTTGCTCATACTGAGTATTACGAACAGGAAAAATCGCCTCCAAATTCAGTCTGGTCCTAAATTTGCTATTGCTTGATCCGAACCTTGTTTTGAAAATAGAACCGTCGATTCCAGTAAAACGAAATAGTCTGAGGAGGTACATCACCAATGAAAAAAGTAACGAAGACCACTACGACTACCCCAGCGGCACCGGCGCCCGTCCCGGCAAAAAAAGTGTCTGAGAAACCAGCCAAAAAGGCTCCGGCAAAATTAGTGACGCCGGCTCCAAAGCCAGTCGCAGCTCCCGCCGTCAAGGCCGTGCCCTCTACTGTGGCCGCAACCAAGATTGTCGCCCAGATCGATGTTGGCTTCGGCAATTCGCTTTATGTACGTGGCGAAGGCTCCGGCTTGAGTTGGGAATCGGGGGTGCCACTCGACTGTATCGCAGACGACCAATGGGCGCTTTCCTTGGCCGAGACGAGCCGTCCCGTTGTTTTCAAATTTCTGATCAACGATCTGACTTGGTCACTCGGCGAAGACTACGTAGTGCAACCCGGTAGCTCCGTCGTCCTAACCCCGGCCTTCTAAACCGGGTTTTGTTTGCGGTTGTTGTGGGCGTGCTCCCGGTCGGCATCTGGGAGCAGCGTTTAGTTTTTGTCCGGACTTATCGCTAGCAATCGCGTGCGCAACTTCTCCGCGCTGTCGTTTCGGTCGGCGAGCTCTTCATGGTTAATCAGCTCGCAGTGAAGGCGAACACGCGAAAACGGCTTGGGCAGGTAAAATCGGTCCCAGCTTTTTAGCCGCCAAGCGGAGCCAAATTCGCCGCTGAGCAGCAGGATCGGCGCGCGCGCCCGGCGTGCGACAATGAGACAGCCGGCTTTAAAATCATAGAGTGGCCCCCGTGGTCCGTCGGGTGTGATTCCGATGTCATTGCCGTCCCTTAAAACGGCGACGAGCGCGGTCACGGCTTCGCGGCCTAGCTTGCTGCTCGATCCGCGCACCGTGCGCATGCCGAGCAGCGAATAAAGTACATCGAGCCAGGCACCATCCTTGCTCGCACTCACCAGGCCATAGAAGGCCCGTCCTTTTCGATAACGCCGGAATACCTCGGGGCTGAGAAACAACCGGTTATGCCAGACAACGAAGGCGATGGCTTCGTCGGTTTTGGTCAGGCACTTCAGCGTTTCTGGCGAGACCTCGAATCGCAGCGTGGCACCCCAAAGGCGCAGGAGCCAGCCAACCGGTTTCAGGAGCATACGACGCCAGCCGCGGATGGCGTGCACGTTTGGTTCGGAAGGGGCGGGGGTGCTGGCGTCCGGTGGGGTCAAGCGGACACGTTGTTATGGATTCCGACGCCGTCGCCAAGCCCAGATCGCTGCGCTCGAGCATTTCAAATAGATATGACCCCGTATCCTTTCTCCGTTCTCTGTGGTGCACGGTACATCCTCTTCCGGCCTCGGCGACAAAATCCGAACCGAAACACATTTTTCACGGAGAACACAGAGCTCGGACACCGAGAGTCACGGAGTTCAATCCCCTGATCGCGGAACCACGGAAGCCGCGTCTAAATGGACGCGGCTACCCTACGACCTGAACGCTCTATTTATTCTCGGTTGCCGGCAGTCTGCTCTTTTTTTCTGCCTGCAGGCGGGCTTTTCGTTCCGCCAGCTTTTTTAGGATCAGGGCTGCGCCCGCGGCTCCGGTGGTGAGCAAACCGAGCGATCCACCGCCACCGCCTCCTCCACTCGAGCCGGACGGACTGTTGGTCCCTGAAGATGAGGAAGATGACGACGATGAAGAAGGAGGCGCATAGGGCGCCCCGATGACACCGAGCTGTTCGCGCCCGGCAAAACGCGTGCTGTAAGCCGGTAGCACGTAATCCATATCGCTGTTGGAGACGCCGAACCAGGAGAGCAGATCGCGGGCGTATTCGTCCACCGCCACGCCGGGAATGAGGCGGCCCTGGCCGGTGTCGATTTGGGCGATGTTCTGAAAATCAGGGTAGTAACCCTGGGCCTTGTTGCCTAACGCATAGCCACCGGCAACTGCCCCGCCAAGCGCCAGATGGTTGCCGCCCCAGGCGTGATCTGAGCCGTTGCCGTTGGACGTGAGCGTGCGGGCAAAGTCGGAGGCGGTGAAAAGCGTTACGTTGTTTTGCAGGCCAACTTCGCTGAGCGCCGACCAGAAAAAGCCCAGCGCCTTGCTGACGGTCTGCAGCAGGGCCTGTTGTTTCACCAGCGTGTCGTCGTGCAGATCCCAGCCGCCGATCTGAACAAAGAAAACCTGGCGCTTGGTTCCAAGTTTTCCGTTTGCCGCGGCGATGCGAGCAATCATGGCGAGATTGTTCGCGAGCGAGTTGCTCGCCGGCGTCGGGGTTGCCAGTGTGATGCCGGTGAGAGCGCTGGTGAATTCATAGTAGGTTTCGATGGCGTCGACCGTCGAGCTGGCGTACGATTTCTCGAAGAGGTTGCGGTAATCGCCGACCAGCATGCTATCGACAGCAGCGGAGCGGAGCGCTGTGAGGTTGTTGACCGCGAGGGGATCGTAGCCGTTGAGTGCCGTGGCGCCGTTGGAACCGACGCTGTACGTGAAGGCCTGCTGGCCGGTCAGAAAGATATTCTGGCCGGAGAGCGAGATGTTCATCGAGACCAGGCTGGATTTGTTCAGCGAATGCAGGATGTCCGCTGCGCGTCCGCCCCAGCCAATGGCCGTGCGCTGATCGGGAATGCACGTCTGCCATTGCTTCACCTGATCTGCGTGCGAGTAGAGCGAAACCGGCCGGTATTTTCCGGATTTATACTCCGCGAGCGTCGTTGGGCGTACGAGCGATCCGACATTGGAAACAAAAGAGAGATGCCCGGCATTGAAGAGGTCGCGCACTTCCGGCATGGACGGATGAATTCCGAGGGTGCGTCCGCCGAGATTGCCCGGAGTGATTTGTAAGAGGGAATCCTTGGCGAGCGCCAGGTTGCCGCGGATGCGCGCGTAGGCGTCGTATTCGCCGTTGGAGGTGGGCACCAGCATGTTGTAGGAATCGTTGCCGCCGGCGAGAAAGAGGCAGACGAGGGCCTTGTAGTCGCTGCCTGGGGTGACCGTTTGCGCAGCGAGGGAATTGGCGAGTCGCAGACTGAGGAGCGTGGAAAAAAGAGCGGTGGCACCGACGCTTGCGCAACTGGCCTGGCCAAGGAATTCGCGACGCGAGATATTCTGATTGGGAGTAGTCACGAGTTCGGTATTATTTGAGAATGGCGAAATCGGGGGAAAGTGCGGCCAGGTAGAGGGCGAGCCGTGCTCGCGTTAGATTGAGCGTGCTGCCGGACGGGACCATCCCGGCGGTGATTTTCTGCACGGCGTTGAGGATAGCGGCACGGGTTTCGGCGCTCATGGTGCCGTGCGTTAGATACAGATCGAGGTTGTCGATCAGCTGGGCCGGATTGGCGGCGAGGGCTTCTTGTTCGGTGAGGTCGAGGTTAAACTGGCCTGCGCCGGACTGAATGAGAGTGTTTACCGAGTTGGGCATGGTCACGGCGAAAACCGAGTTCAAAATCTGGAACTCGGGGCCGACGAGGCCGGCGTTTTCGATCGGGCCAGGCGGCAAGTAATCTGGCGTGTAAAAATTAAAGACCGAGATAGCGCCGAGAGGGAACTGCCCCATCGTGCCTTCGGTGAAGGGCCAGCTGAGATCGTATGGGAGGGTGCCAGCTTTGACCGTGTAGCGAAAGGCGCGGAGCAACTGCGTGACACGTAGGAACGGTTCCTGAAGCTTTCCATGGTTGGCGTCCGTGATGAAGGAGGTGGCGCGGGCTTCGGAATCGAGCAGGATGGCTTTGACGACGGCGAGCAGGTCGCCGCGCACGCCCTGGCCGTTGTTGACGAAAACGGCGGCGACGCGCCCGACGTAAGCAGGCGTGGGGTTTGACGTCACGAGACGCTGGATAAGCTGGCGCGAGATGTAGGGAGCCGTGCTGGGATCTTCGACCAGATTGGCGATGGCGTCTTGTACGTCCTGCAAGCCGGTCTGGCCAGCGGGCAGCGTGGGTTTGGTGGCACCGGTGTAGCTCAAAAGGCTTTTGCTGCCGGCATCGTGCTGTAACTCCCACATGCGCATCGGCGCGGTGTAGTTGGCGGGCGCGGAAGGGAAGTCTGCTTTGCCGGTACCCGTGCCCGTGGTGATCGTGCTGTCGTCGGTGAAGCCGGTGAAGACGCGGGCGAACTCAGTGATGTCATCATTCGTGTACACTTCGAGCGGGCGTCCGTTGGCATCTGTCTGGTAGGTGCCGTCCAGGTTGAGTTTGTAAAGGCCCACTGAGAAAAGCTGCATCACTTCGCGGGCAAAATTTTCATCGGGCCGCGTGCCCGTGGTGGAGTTGGCTTTGCGGTTTTTATAATGGCTGAGGTAGCGCCCCATCATCGGGTGGCGGGTGACGTCCATGAGCAGGGTGCGGTAGTTTCCGAGCGCGTTGCGCGCGAGCATGTCGTAGTAGTCGCTCGAGCCTTCCTGCCCCCCGGCGACATTCGAGTCGGCATCTGAGATGACCAAAATCTGGCTCAACGCGTAGGCGACGCGCTGGCGCAGTTGGTCGGTGCCGGAGATCATCACCTGACTCCGGGCGCGGCGGTTGGTGCCGGTGTCAAAGGTCGTGATGAGCGCAGCGTTCAGCGCCGCCTGCAAAATGGGCACGGCCGATGTTTGTGGTTTGGCCGCCTCTTGCGTGATCCAAGCGTTGTAGTCGTACCCGAGCGCCTTGAGTTCGGCGAGTGAATCGGGCGACGGACCAAAGGTGGCCTGAGCCAGAAAGCGCGTAGCCAGCTGGTCCGCCGTCAGGGTGGCGTTGGGCGTGATGGCAGCGGTCAACCAAGCCGTGAGAAGAGCGAAAGTGGCGAAAAACAGGGCAACTTTTGGAAGGGACTTAGTCACTCCTTACGGTTCGGCGGATCGAATTAGTTCCGCAAGTCGGATGGGTGTAAATACACCGTAACATTGGCCGTGTTTTTTCAATTTTCTAACACGCCTAAACTATTGGTTTGGACTAAAGTCAGGTACTGTCTTCAAAGCCTGAATACGTGATTAAAATCGGCCGTCCAAGTAGATGGACTATGTGACTTGGTCTGAAGCCAGCTGCTTTGCCCGCCCGTTTCTAAACCTAATCGAGGGGGCAAAGAAAGAACCGCCATCAGGCTGCGATAGCTGGACATCTCGACGGTTCCCCGCCGAAATCACTGAGCCGTCTTGGCGACTTTGTAGGCAGCGGGTTTTTCGCCCACCGGCAAGGCGAGCAGATCGTAGTCGTGACTGCCCGTGATCTTGATCTCAACAAATTCGCTGACCGGCAAATGGTGGGGGACGTAGACGCGTCCGTCGATGTCGGGCGCGTCGGCTTCACCGCGCGCAACACCGGGTTCCTCGACGAGGACCTTGATGGTGCGTCCGACCGTGCGCTGGCTGACTTCGGCGGCGATTTCTTTTTGCAGGGCCATGGTGCGATGCCAGCGGGCGTCCTTAACTTTTTGCGAGAGCTGCCCGGGCATTTTTGAGGCGCGGGTGTTTTCTTCCTGCGAGTAGCGGAAAACACCCAGGCGTTCGAACTTGGTTTCACGGATAAATGCGCAGAGTTCTTCGACGTCGGCTTCGGTTTCGCCGGGGAAGCCGACGATGAACGTCGTGCGCAGCGCGATGCCGGGAATTCCCGAGCGGATGCGTTTAACGAGGTCGCGGATGTGCGCGGAGGACGTTTCGCGCTGCATCTCGGTCAGCATGTGATCGCTGATGTGCTGCAGCGGCATGTCAACGTAGCGCGCAACCTTCGGACACTCCGCGATGGTTTTGATCAACTCATCGCTCCAGTGGGCCGGATGCGTGTATAGCAGGCGTATCCAGAAATCCCCTTCAATCGCGTTGAGCTGGCGCAGCAGCGTGGTCAACGCCGTGCCGCGGCCTGAGTCGACCTTCGCGCGCGGTCCGGCCTTTTCGTCCCACGTATCCATGCCGAAGAAAGTCGTGTCCTGGGAAATCAGGTTGAGCTCCTTCACGCCTTCCTTGATCAGCTGGCGCGCTTCGGCCACCACGCTCTCGACGGTGCGGCTGCGGTGGCGTCCACGGATCTGCGGGATGATGCAGAACGTGCAGGGGTGGTTGCAGCCCTCGGCGATCTTGACATAGGCAAAATGTTTCGGCGTGAGGCGGAAGCGCGGCGTGTCGTAGTCGGGAATGTAGGTCGAGCGGCCGGTGACAAAATTCTCGGGTTGTGCCTTGGCCCCGCGTTCCTTCGCGTAAAGTTCTTCGATGATGGGCGCGACCTTGGTGACTTGATCGAGACCGATGAAGGCGTCGACCTCAGGCATTGAGCCAGGCAGGTCCTTGGAGAAACGTTGCGACATGCAGCCGGCGACAATGAGCTTTTGCTCTTTGCGACGTTTGCGCAGGCCACGGTTTTCGTGCGCCTCAAGGATGGTGGCGATGGATTCTTCCTTCGCGGAGTTTAGGAAGGAGCAGGTATTGACGATGACAACGTCCGCTTTGTCCGCCTCGGGGATGACTTGCATGCCAGCCTGATGCAGGTGGCCGATCATGATTTCGCTATCGACGAGATTCTTGGCGCAACCGAGGGAGATGAGGCTGACTTTGATCATGGGCGGCTAACGTGTGGGAAAGGGGCGCCGCGTAAAGGACCGCGGCAACAAAAAAACCGCGGCTGGGCGGCCGCGGTTGGGAAAGTGGGCGCGAAGGCCTTACTTCTTGGAGGGCTTGGCGGTTTTCTTGGTAGCGGCCTTCTTGCGTTTCAAGTAAGCGATGTGACGCTTCTTTTTGATCACTTTATTGTATTGTTTGCCCATGGTTTTATAAGATTCGGATGTGTTGGGTTGTAACCTTGCGACAGAGCCGCGCCGGGAGTCAAGCGTGCGCCACCGGCCTTCCCGCAAAACCTGCGGCGGTGCGGCGCATGGTATTCGTCGGCTGGCGGAGTACGGGACTCAATTCTTGGGTAAAAGAACTCCTCCCGCAACGGTCTTGCTTGAGCTATATTCGCCCCTCGATCCCTTTGCGCATCCGTTCTCGGCTTCGCTTTCACCCCCAATATTTTCTTCGCCATGAACCGTCGTCGTTTTCTTCTCGCTTCCTCTTCACTTGCTGCGGGCTTGCTGCTCACCAAACGTCTTCAGGCTATGGATACAATCGCGAAGGTTAAACCGCAGCCCCGCATTCCCCTTTGGCGCGGATTCAACCTCACCGAACTTACCGGTGGTCAACGCGGGCAGGAATTTAGAGAATCCGATTTCGCCTGGATGGCCGAGTGGGGCTTCAATTTTGCGCGGTTGCCGTTGTCCTACTGGGCGTGGTCTTCGCCACAGGATTGGAGCGCCATTGACGAAAGTGCGCTCGGGCCGATCGACCAGGCGATTGCATGGGGCAAGCGCTACGGCATTCACATCAATCTCTGCCTTCATCGCATTCCGGGTTACAGTGTGAATCGCCGCGAACTGGAGCCTTTCCAGTTATTCGAAAGCACGCCGGATTCGATGGCGCGCGCGCTGGAAGCGGCGACGCATCACTGGCGTGTATTCGCGCAGCGTTACAAAGAAATCCCGGCGGCGCAGCTGAGTTTTGATCTGCTCAATGAACCTCCGTTCATGCCGGATCAATCGCGTTACGTGGAAGTGATACGCACGCTGGTGGGTGCTATTCGCGAGAGCCGCGCCGATCGACTCATCGTGGCCGACGGCGCCGATATTGGGCAGACTCCGGTGCGGGGCGTGGAAGATCTCGGCATCGTGCAAAGCACGCGCGGTTACCTCCCGAAGATGGTTAGCCATTTCACCGCCGACTGGGTGCCGCAAAATGAATTTGAGTCCTTCGACAAGCCCACTTGGCCGATGGTTGACAAGCATGGAGTGCGCTGGGACCGCGACAAACTTCGCGCCGAACTCACTGCGAAATGGCAGCCGTTGGTGAAGCTCGGCGTGCCGATCCACGTCGGCGAATGGGGCTGCTTCGTCAAAACGCCTCACGACGTCGCGCTCGCCTGGATGTCCGATCTGCTTGCGGTCTGGAAAGAGGCCGGCTGGGGCTGGTCGATGTGGAATCTCAGAGGTAGCTTCGGCATCGTCGACAGCCAACGAGCGGACGTTGTTTACGAAGACTTCCGCGGTCATAAACTCGACCGCAAATTGCTCGAGCTCCTGCTCAAATCCTAGCCGCGGACCTCACGCAGGGTTTCTTCCGCGATCTCACAAAGTTTCTGACTCAAACTTACCAAAAGAGGCGAAGGTAGGGACGACCCGGGTCGTCCGTGATCGTTGCCAACCACCAGCAAATATCTAACCGGACGGCCCGGCGGTCCGTCCCTACCGTCCGGACATCAGTGCGCCGTAACCAACGCGGCGTGCCCAGCGGTCACGCCCTACCACGAACCTCACGCGAAAGCGCAATTCATTTTGATGAAATCGATTATTTGCCTCAGTGTATTTGTTAGCCTTGCTTCGGTTTTGGGTGCAACCGGCACGCCGACTCCGGTGGGTCCGCAGGCGCTGGCGGATTTCTCCGCGCGAGCTGAACAGGAACTTCGCGCCAATATTCTGCCGTTCTGGCTAAAGTACGCGCCCAATCCGAAAACGGGCGGCTTCTTTGGCACGGTGAAAGACGATCTGACTCAGGTGGAGTCCGCCCCGCGAGGTTCACTGCTGACCAGCCGGATACTATGGACTTTCTCCGCGGCCTATCGCCGTTACCAGGACCCCGCATATCTCGGAATGGCGCGCCGGGCCTGCGACGATTTGCTGACGCGTTTTTGGGATGAGCAGAATGGTGGTCTTTACTGGACGGTTGCAGCCGACGGGAAACCCCTCGATACCGGCAAGCAGATCTACGATCAGGTCTTCGGAATCTATGCCTTGAGCGAATATTACCGGACGACGTCCGACTCAGCGGCGCTGGAGCGGGCGATCGCGCTTTACCATCTGGTGGAAAAATACGGACACGATCCGGTAAATGGCGGGTACTACGAAGTCTTTTCCCGAGACTGGCACCGCGAACCTCCGAGCAAAAGCCCCGTCAACCCGCTCGCGGCGAAGTCGCAAAACACCCACCTGCACGTGATGGAGGCGTTCACCAACCTGCTCCGTGTCTGGCCCGACGCCGGTCTGAAAGCCAGCCACCGCGCGTTGCTGGAGCTGATGCTGACGCGCATCTACGACGCCAAGACGCATCATTTGCGCCTGTTCATGACCGATGATTGGAAGCCGCGCTCCGACCGCTTTTCCTACGGTCATGACATTGAGGCGGCGTGGTTGCTGACCGAGGCCGCCCGTGTTTTGGGTGACAGCGATCTGATCGCACGAACCCGGCAGGTGGCGGTGGATATCGCTGGGACAATCTTGAAAGAAGGCGTTGATGCCGAAGGTGGCGTTTGCAATGAAGGTGGTCCGACGGGCGTCTCGGATTCCACCCGCGATTGGTGGCCGCAGGCCGAGGCGGCGGTCGGATTTCTCAACGCGTATCAGATTTCCAGCGATAAACGCTTTCTCGATGCCTCGATGCGGATCTGGGCTTTCATCGTGAAGTATTTCGTAGATCGCGATCGCGGCGAGTGGTTTGAGTCGGTGTCTGCGGCGGGCGAATCAAGCCATACGCCCAAGATCAGTCTTTGGAAATGCCCGTATCACAACAGCCGCTCCTGCCTCGAGGTCGGCGAACGCCTGACGGAGCTTGGAGCCAGGGCGAAGTGACACGTGGTAGTTGATGGGTGGTTGGTTCAACTGGGGCGTCTAGGAGCTGGATGGGAATTAGCTGCAGCCACGCTCCGAAGCGCGTTGGAAGAAGGTGGAGCCCGATCTCCGAGCGGGCTCTTCGACGTTGTGGTTTGACCGAGCCCAACTGCGCGTTTGGGACAACGCGCACCACCTTTCTGCGATGCTCTCGGTCGAGGATATTTCTCAACTAAAGCCGGCAACCTCCAATTCTCATGCAGCGGCTAAACCTCAGAAATTGATTGCCGTTCGCCTCTTTATTTTTTCGCAGTTCAAATCCGACGGCCGCCAAAGTCCTCTACAGATACAGAAACAGCGGTTCGATCGTGGTAATCTTTTCTCCATCGCGCTGCCAGCGGTAGAGGGGGATAGGCGGCTTGCGATCGAGTTTCTTGTAGAGCGCGGGATCGGTGCGTTTGTAGAGCTTGAGGTCGTTCAGGCCGGTCTTGTCGCAGGCGAGTAGATCGACATGAGCCTTGTGGACCCGCGGGCGGCCGATCACGCGACTGGCGTCGGACAAGAGCGGACCGGGCGATGGGCGCAGTCCTTTCTGTTCGAGGACGAGCACGCTGTAGGGCAGGGCGCGCAGATCGACGCCGGCCAGCTGGCCGAATTTCACCCAATCCGGATCGGCGTAGATGCCCGCGGGCGCGGGGGCGAAGTAGTGACACCAGTGACGCCCGTTTTGCGCCGCGAAGAGCGGGCAGCTTTCGGCATGGGTGCAGGGCGCGACGAGGTCGAAGCGTTCACGGAGTTGATCGCGCAACGCGGCGAGATCCCGGCTTACGGCGTGGGTGCCGGGCTCGACCCAGATCACTGATTCGGCGAGTTTGACGATTTCAAGAAGTTCAGTTCGGCCGGCGGCCGATAGCTCGTTCAGCACGTGACTGAGCAAAAGCGTGCCAACAGGTTTATCGCTGGCATAAGGTTCGACCACCAGGCCGGGGAATTCCTTGCGTGCGGCTTCGATGGAAAAATCGCAGGCCAGCGGCGAGTGATCCCAGACGCGCAGCGTGGTGAAGTGCCCGACGCTGAATGCGTTTAACACCCGACGACCCGCGACGCCGCTGCCGCAGCCCCAGTCGAGCAACGTGGGCGACGGCGGTGTCCAGCCGCGGGTACTGAGTTCGGTGAGCACGGCGTCCCATTTCCAGCCGATGCGTTCACCATAAGTCAGATCGTAGCTGGCGAGATCGGATACCGATTTCCAGTAAGGCCCTTGCGCGGCGGCAGTGCCTTGGAGAAACCCCTCGCGCAGACGGCCGAGTGCATTCCAATCAAGTTGGTTCCAGTTCATGCGCGGCGAATCATTTCACCGCCGAGGCAAGGAAGGCACGCCGTTTTGTCCAGAGAAATGCAGGCGTGCGTCCCAGCTTAACACCGGCTGCGGTTTAACTTTATCTGCGCGAAACGGCTCAGAAATTGGTCGGAAAAAATCAGAGCGTCACGCCGAGGTGGTTTGCGAGCGACTGGGTGCGGATGCCGTAAAAGCGGGCGAAGTCGCGGAGCTTTTCGGCGGTGCCGGCATTGCCGCGGGGGCGCGATTTGATCGCGGCGATCATCAGGTTCTTGGCGGTGTGTTCTGTCGAAATGAACTCAAATACTTTTGTGCGATAGCCGGCCCATTCGAGCAACAGGGCGCGCAGGGCGTCGGTCACGAACTCAGCCTGTCGTTCTTGGAAGATGCCGTGCTTGAGCGCGTCGGCGAGGACGGGCGGGGCGGTGAGTTGCGGACGCAGTTCTTTCTGGCAGCAGGGCGAGACGACGATCAGCGCGGCATCGGCCGCGATGCCCTTGGCGATGGCGTCGTCGGTTGCGGTGTCGCAGGCGTGCAGCGCGATCAATACGTCGGTGCGTTGGAGGGCGGTCTCGGCGATGGTGCCGGCGGAAAAGTGGAGGTTAATCAGCTTTTCGGACGTGGCCACCCGTTGGCAAAGCGTGACGAGCTCCGGGCGCGTTTCGATTCCGAGCACCTCTACGCGTTCACCATAGAAAGCGGCGGCGGCGAAGGTGAGGTAGCCTTTGCCGCAGCCCATATCGACGATGCGGAAGGGCCGGTCGCCGGGCAGCGCGGTTTCCGCGGTCAGGTGGGAGAGCAGCTCGATGAATTTGTTTATCTGGCGAAACTTCGCGGCCATGCCTTCGCGGGGCTGGGCGCGTTCGTTGGTGATTCCGAGGGCGTGGAGCCACGGTGCCGTGGGCGGGATGAGGTATTCGCGCTCGCGGTCATGGGCGGAGGGTGCGGGAGCCGGGGAGCTGCTGGCTGTTTTGATTGAGATGTGCTGCTTGCCGCTGGAGGAAATTTCGAGCTGGGAGGTCTGCACGGGGGTGAAGAGATGCGCGTCTAGAAAGTCGGTACCGACAAGATTCGCAATAAGGGTGAGACCATCTTCGGGCGGAAGGTTTTTCGTGATGTCGCG
>Ga0302323_100001656_pt1 | contig 18147 bp, 11 predicted proteins | sample Fen_T0_3_FD_201950 | JGI IMG/M metagenome (GOLD analysis project Ga0302323, IMG submission 201950) | Peat permafrost microbial communities from Stordalen Mire near Abisko, Sweden - Fen_T0_3 | ecosystem: Environmental > Terrestrial > Soil > Wetlands > Permafrost | place: Sweden: Abisko... | reverse complement strand
CTGGATGAAGGTCTTGGCGCACGCCTCGCCGCCAGCCGTCGGGTTCGCGCAAGGGGCCAACGTGTCGAGCTTGCTGCGGACCTGCGCGGCGAGCTTGCTGGCGGCGCTCGAGATTTGCTTCACGAGCACCGAATCGACACGCTGCGCGTCGTTCAGGGTGTAGCCGCTCTGGCGCGTGTCGGGCGCGAAGTCAGTCGTGACCGGATCGCTGGTGCCGACCACCGCGCGCGCCGAATTTTCGTACTCGGCATTGGAGAGCCGACGAATCCGCGCGGGCAAGAGCGGCGAGGAGACATCTCCCGAGCCGGCGCTGCCGAGCGTTCCCGACCCTGCGGAGCCAGAGCCAGAGCCAGAGCCAGAGCCAGAGCTGGAACCTGAACCTGAACCTGAACCTGCGGAGCCGGTGGGGCGCGCGTGCACTCCGTCTGTGAGGCTGCCCTGGACGCAGCCGGTAGCCAACGGCAAGAGCGGCAAGATCATGTAGAAGAGTTCGCGCCGAAGCCGCCTAAGCATAACTAGGTATGTGGTGCAAAGATCGCGCACTTGCAACGCATACCAGTGCGGTTGCACGAGGCGCCCTGCACTGGAAATTAGCGCCGTCTCGAAAGGAAACGGTAAGCACTCTTATTAGCGAAACAGGCTCGAAAATAGCGGTGCGCGTTCCTGCTACTCGTCGCTACCTCAGCGCAGCAGCGCACCCACGACGACTACCTCGAGGGTGAAAGCCCGCGACGCCGCGCCACGCCCAACGCGAGCGGCCCGCCGCACGCGGCGCGCTGGTCTGCAGAGCGTTTCACACTCGCCCGCCGCACGCGGCGCGCTGGTCTGCAGAGCACGTCTATACTCGCCCGCCGCACGCTGCGCGCTGGTCTGCAGAGCACGTCTATACTCGCCCGCCGCACGCTGCGCGCTGGTCTGCAGAGCACGTCTATACTCGCCCGCCGAGCTCGAACGTTGGCGCCTCACGATGCGCTCCTCCCACACGCAGGCGTTCGCGTTCGCGTTCGCGTTCGCGTTCGCGTTCGCGTTCGCGTTCGCGTTCGCGTTCGCGTTCGGGCCGGTGAGTGCCGTGTTGGGCTGCTCGGTGTACGATGAGTTCCTGCGGTAGAGCGCCGGCTTCACGCACTCTTGCTTGGTGAAGGGGGCGCCCTCCTCCATGGATCGAGAGTGCGGCTTCACGCCGGTCGCTGGTGCTGGCGGCTGCTGGCGGTGCTGTTGGCGGTGCTAACAAAGCTTCCCGAGTGCCGACGTGAGTGGGCGCCCGGGAACTTCGGTCGGCGGCGAATGGACGGAGGGCTCCGAGTTCTATGGGCGCCAACAGCCAGGCGGCGGTGCCTGCGAATCCGCCGAACGACTCCAATAGGCCGAAGCCACCCGCCTCCTCTCAGGCCGCGACGCGACGCCGAAGGCTGGGTCGCACAGGTCCGCTGTCCTTGACCATCACCCCCGCTGGCGTATTTCGAACGCTCTGGACTCTTTCCGCCCGGCCGGGGGGTTGGCTCGTGGCTTGCAGAGGCGGAGGCTGGGTCCCGAGTTTCGGGCCAGTAATGGTTCGGTCGTGTGAGGCGGCTTGCTACGATGTCCGAACAACTCTTGCTCTCACGCCACAAACGCGGCGACTCTCTAGTGAGCGAAGCAGAACCATCAAGTGAGCATGCCCATGACTGACATCACCATTACTTTCGCGGCATTGTCGGATGTTGGGCTGGCCCGCAGCATCAATGAAGATGCTTTTCAGCTGACCGATTTGTCGACCGGTGCCAGTTTCGACGCCAGCCCCTCCAATGGCCATTTCAGTGTGGGGCCACGCGGCGCATTGCTCACGCTGTCCGATGGCATGGGCGGGCATGCCGCCGGCGAAGTCGCCAGCTCGACGGTGATCTCCTCCGTTCGAGCGACACTTCAGGCTGGCGGTGAAGCGCCTGCAGAGCAACGGCTCGAGGCAGCGGTGCGTCGCGCCAATGCGGACGTGATCGAGGCTGCCCAGATCAAGGGCCGCCACGGCATGGGCGCCACGTTGACCGCCGTCCTGGTCGACCAAACCACCGCCTACGTCGCGGAGGTGGGGGACTCGCGCGCGTATCTGCTGCGTGCCGGCCAGTTGAAGCAGCTCACGCGCGACCAGAGTTTGGTGCAGATGTTGGTCGATCAAGGCCTGATGAAGCCGGAAGAAGCCGAGAACTCACCGCGCAAGAACATTTTGCTGCAAGCGATGGGCAGCGTCGAAGAAGTCCACGCGGCAATCGTTCAAGTTCAACTGCGCCAAGGGGACAAGCTACTGATTTGTTCCGATGGCATCTCCAATGCCATCACGCACGAGGAATTGTTGCAGATCTTGAGCAAGAACGCGCCCTGGCCAGCCTGCGGGCAACTCATCCAGCTGGCCAATGATCGCGGCGGTGAAGATAACCTGACCGCGGTCGTCGCCCTCTTCGAGGGCGGCAGCTTGCGGGCCCCCGTGCCATCCGAGACGGTGACCGGCACGTTCTCGGTGATCAAAGATTTCGGCTCGGTCGCGGCTGCGGCTGCGGCTTCTTAACCGTTGTAGATCGCGGCGGCGATCGTAAACTGCGCCGCAATGACGGTTACGAGCGTTCCGCTGCTGAGTCGCCTCTGGCTTTCTTGGGTAACGAGCTTTCGGATCCTGTTCGACGGCCGCTTTGCGAGCAAGGTGCGAATGCTGCAGGACGGGGAGTCGGAGGAGCCAGTCGCTTTGCCTGTCGAGCCTGCGCAGGCACCGCGCGAGGTAACTCCCTCGGCCTCGACCGATACGGCTCTGCAACTGTTGGCGCTGCTTCAGCGCGAGGGGCGCTTCGTCGACTTCGTGCAGCAAGAGTTGGCAGCGTTCAGCGACTCGGACATCGGCGCTGCCGCGCGCGTGGTTCATGAGGGTTGCCGTCGCGCAATCCGCAGTCACGCACGAGTGGTCAGCGTTCGCAACGAAGCCGAGGGTGCGTCGCTCACGCTCGAGAGAGCGAGCGAGGACGTGAAGCTAGTCGGCAATCTCGCAGGCTCGGCGCCGTTTCGCGGTGTCCTGCGTCACCGTGGCTGGCGGATCGAGGAGCTCAGGTTACCGACGGTCGTCGGCGCGCACGATCCGACGCTAGTGGCCCCCGCTGAGCTGGAGCTGGCATGAGCGCCAAATTCGTGGTCGGGATCGATCTGGGGACGACCCACTCGGCGCTCGCGATGGCAGAGCTCAGCAGCACCGACGCGCCTGTCAGGGTGCTCGAAATCGAGCAGCTCGTGTCCGCCGGCGCGGTCGCTAAATGCGCGCTTTTGCCCAGCTTTTTGTATTTTGCGCATCAGAGCGAGTCGGCTTTGGTTCTGCCTTGGGATGGCCAGCGGCGATTCGCGGTGGGTGAGTTCGCGCGATCACGCGGAGCGGAGGCGCCGCAGCGCGTGATCGCCAGCGCCAAGAGCTGGCTTTCGTACGGCGGCATCGATCGTCGTGCGGGCAATTTGCCACTCGGTGCTCCGGAAGACATCGAGAAGATTTCGCCGGTCGAAGCTTCGTTTCGTTTTCTCGACCATTTGAACGAAGCGTTCCGCGCTGCGCGTCTGGCGGACGGTGAGGGCGGCGGCGACCTGTCCGAACAAGAAGTGGTGCTCACCGTGCCCGCATCTTTCGACGCGGGCGCACGCGACCTGACAGTGGAAGCTGCACTCGCTGCTGGCTTCGAACAGCTGACGCTGCTCGAAGAACCGCAGGCCGCTTTGTACGCTTGGATCGAGCAAAACGGCGAAGCTTGGCGCTCACATTTGCGAGCTGGCGATCGCGTGCTGGTGGTCGACATCGGCGGCGGCACCACCGATTTTTCATTGATCGACGCGGTCGAGCAAGATGGCTCCCTCGGACTGCAACGCGTGGCAGTTGGCGACCATATCCTGCTCGGCGGTGACAATATGGATCTCGCTCTGGCGCACGTCGTCGGACAAGAGCTGGCCGAGCAAGGCAAGGAGCTCGATCGATTTCAACTCAGCGCGCTCGCCCACGCCTGCCGCAGTGCCAAAGAGAAGCTGCTCTCGGACTCCAGCCTGGAGCAGGTCGCCGTGGTCTTGCCCAGCCGCGGCTCGCAGCTTCTGGGCGGCACGATTCGCGGCGAACTGCGTCGTGATCAAGTCGAACGCTACCTGCTCGAGGGCTTTTTTCCTGCTGTTGCCGTGAACGAGCTGCCGAAAACTCGGCCGCGCGCGGGCCTGACGCAGGTCGGCCTGCCTTATGCCACCGATGCTGCGATCACCAAGCATCTAGCCGCCTTCCTGGCTCGTCACGCGTTCGCCGATCCATCGGCCAGCGCGACCGACGCGCGCCCGCCGACGGCGATCCTCTTCAATGGCGGCGTACTGAAAGCAGAAATACTGCGCACGCGCGTGATCGAGACGCTCAATGGCTGGCTCGAGCAGCGCGGCTCGGCAAGGGCGCGCGTGCTACCGGGTGAAGACCTGGATTTGGCCGTCGCGCGCGGCGCGGCCTATTACGGCCTCGTGCGCCATGGTCGCGGGCTACGCATTCGCGGTGGCACCGCGCGCGCCTACTACGTGGGCATCGAGAGCCCGATGCCGGCCCTGCCCGGGCTCGAGCCGCCGGTGTTCGCGCTGTGCGTCGCGCCTTTCGGCATGGAAGAGGGAACGGTCGCGGATTTGCCGCCGCAAGAGCTATTCGTCGTGGTCGGTGAACCCGTCACGTTCCGTTTCTTCGGTTCCAGCACGCGCCGCAGCGATCCCGCGGGCCGCGTGCTCGAGCGCTGGCGACCCGGGGAACTCGAGGAATTGCCGCAAATTGAGCTCGTTTTGCCGCCCGCAGGGCGCGCCGCGGGGGACGTGGTGGCGGTCCAATTGCAAGCGTCCGTGACCGCGATCGGCACGCTCAAGCTCGAAGCGATCGCGCAAGCTCCAATCACCGCCGACGAACGCTGGCAGATCGAACTCAGCGTGCGGCTCGCTCCGTCCGGCAGTGCATGAGCTACCACGTCGGGATCGACCTGGGCACGACGCATACCGTCGTGGCCTACGCCGCTCGCGATGATCTGACAGGCGGTGATTTGCCGGCAGCCGCAACCGTTTTTTGCGTGCCACAGCTGGTCAGCGCGAGCGAGGTCGAAGCTCTGCGCTTGCTGCCGTCTTTCCTATATGCGCCCGCGGCCGGCGAACAGGTGGCGGACCCATGGCAAGAGTTGCCCTGGTTGGTCGGCCAATACGCCCGGCAGCGCGGGGAAGAGGTCAGTGAACGCTTGGTGGCATCGGGCAAGAGCTGGCTCAGCCACGCGGGGGTGGCGCGCCGGGATGCCATCTTGCCTTGGGCCGCGGACGCCGCCGAAGTGCCGAAAATATCGCCGGTCGAAGCGAGTCGGCGGCTGCTGGCGCACGTCCGGCGCTGCTTCGACGAGGCGTTCCCAGGCCAGCCATTGTCGGAGCAGAGCGTGGTGCTCACGGTGCCGGCCTCGTTCGACGAAGTCGCGCGTGAACTCACGGTCGAAGCAGCCGAGCTTGCGGGTTTGCGCGTACGTTTGCTGGAGGAACCGCAAGCTGCCTTCTACGACTTGATCTCGGGCGAACGTCGCTCTCACGTGGAAGCGTTGCTCGCGTCCGGAAGGAGCAGCGCGCGGGTGCTGGTCTGCGACGTGGGCGGCGGGACCACGGATCTCACGCTGATCGAGCTGCGGCGTTCGACCGCCGGCGAGCTGGAACTGGAGCGCGTCGCTGTCGGTCGACACCTGCTGCTGGGCGGTGACAACATCGATCTCGCGCTGGCACAGCTGTGCGAGCAAAGGTTGCTCAACGGGGAGCGGCTGGATGCGTTGCGCTTCAGCCGCTTGTTACTGGCGTGCCGAGCGGCAAAAGAGGCCTTGCTCGGGCGCGCAGCTCCGGAATCCGCGCCGATCCGGATTGCCTCACTCGGCTCTTCATTGGTGGGCGGCACGCTCGCTACCGAGCTGCTCCGCGCCGAGGTGGAGACGCTGGTTTTTGATGGATTTTTGCCGATGATCGCGCGCGACGAGGCGACGCCCAAGCCGCGTGCGGGTTTGCTGGCGTTCGGTTTGCCTTACGAGCGCGATCCGGCAATTTCGCGTCACATCGTGCAATTTTTGGCACGGCATGCGACTCACGGCGTGGACGCGGTGCTGCTCAACGGCGGTCTGTTCCACGCCGAACGCGCGGCGGAACGCGTTCGCGAATTGGTCTCGCGTTGGAGCGACCGAAAGGTCACGCTCTTGCCCTATCCCGATCCGGATCTGTCCGTCGCGCGCGGCGCAGTCGCATACAGCCGATCGCTCGCAGGGCAGGGCTTGCGCATTGGTGGCGGCACGCCGCGCGGGTTCTATGTGGCGGTCGATGAGCGCGCTGCGCGCCGCGCGCTGTGCGTGGTACCCAAGGGCGCACGCGAGGGCGAGCGCCACGTGGCGAGCACTGGCGGGCTATGGCTGCGCGTGGGCCAAGCGGTGCAACTCGAGCTGTACACGTCGGATAGCGCGACCGCGCACCGGCCGGGCGATCTCGTGTCCCTCGATGACGACTTCGCGCCATTGCCGCCGGTCACCACGTTGTTCAGCGCAGCCGACGGCGAGGGCGATCTCGAGGTCGCGCTGGAAGGTGAACTCAGCGCAGCCGGTACGGTCGAACTCGCGTCGGTCGAGCTCCGCCCGAGCGAAGGTCGCGCGCCACGCCGCTTTCGGCTCGCCTTCGAGTTACGCGGTAGCGATCCCGCTACTCTCAAGTCGGCGCCGCCGAGCGCCTCGCGTCCGCCCCCGCCACGCTTGTCCGAGGCGTTGGAAGCCGTTCGCCGCGTCTTCGGCGAGGGGCGGACCGACGTGAAGCCGCGCGAGAGCAAGGATTTGCCCCGCGAGCTCGAGCGCTTGCTGGGCGAGCGCCGCGCTTGGACGCTCGAGTCGAACCGCAGCTTGTTCGACGCCCTGGCCGAAGGCCGCGCCGCGCGGCGCCGCTCCGAAGATCACGAACGCGTGTTCTGGATGCTCGCAGGCTATTGTTTGCGACCGGGCTTCGGCGCGCCGCTCGATGACCAGCGGATCGCGCAGTTGGTGCCACTGTTCGAAGCCGGCATCTCGTCCGGCGCCAACGCCCGTAGCTGGCAGCAGTTTTGGATTGCCTGGCGACGCGTCGTCGCCGGCCTGCGTGAAGACACGCAGACGCGCGTGTTCGGCCTATTGGAACCGTTCCTGGCTCCGAGCGAGCTCAAACTGAAGCGCAGCAAAAGCCTCAAGGCCGCTGAGTTCAGCCACGAATTGCTGGAACTCTTGGCGTCTCTGGAGCGCCTGCCCGTCGACCGGCGCGTCGCGCTCGGCGACTGGTTGATCGAACGCACTTACCGCGATCGCGATCCTCGACTGTGGAGCGCGCTCGGCCGCGTCGGCGCCCGCGTCCCCGGTTATGCCAGCGCGCATCACGTCGTGCCCCCCCGCCACGCCGAGAGCTGGCTCGATCATCTGCTTCGCGAACGCTGGCACGAAGTACCCAGCGCGGCTGCCACCGCCGCACAACTCGCCCGCAAAACCGACGACCGCGCGCGTGACATCGCAGAGGCCCTGCGCGAAGAAGTGATTCGCCGTCTCGAAGCCATCAGCGCAGACGCCGATCTGATCACGTCAGTGCGCGAGTTCGTGCCGCTCGTCGAGGCGGAGCGGGCCGCGTGGTTTGGTGAGGAATTGCCAGTGGGACTGCGGTTGAAGCAATAGCCAATGCGGTCGCAGTTTGCGATGGCCGTGCGGAGAAGACACGAAAGGTGCGCGGTAAGGCATCCGCCAGCAGCGGGCATTCTGCGTATTGCCGCAGCAATACCTGAGCCTACGTCGCTGGCGGATGGCTTACGTAGCTATTGATGCGTTGGCAGGGCGCCCCCCGTCCGCGCCGCCGAAGGCTTCGTCGCGCTGCTGCTTATCGCGTGACCATGAAAAAGCTGGCGCTCGGCTGGCTCACGGAAGGTCCGTGATGTCGCCGCCTAGATTGCCAACGAACGTGTTGCTGACGTGGTAATCTGCGGCGTCAGTCGCGGCCTTCTTCAAAGCCCAGCTGGATGAGTTACTGATCGTCGAGTTCGTGAGTACGATTGGTGATTTAGCGAAAACGGCGGCGCCGGACGTGCCTGCACCTGCGCGGTCGACCAGGGCGTAGTCGAGCCGCACGGTGCTCCCGGCGTCTGCGTAGATCCCGCCCCAATTGCTCGAGCCTTCAGCCTGGAATTGGATCGGCGAGATCTGAGTTCCGACCGCGTTCAAGGTCCCGCCGGCGTAGACGGACAGCAGGTTACCCGGGGCTAAGCGGAGAGTGATGCCAGGCGGCAAGGTCAGACTTCCACCATATTCGACTGCCAAGCTGGAGATCGAATATGGGCTGCCGGCGGCTGACCAGGTGCTGCTCGTATCGACGTGCGTACACTCGAGAGTCGAGTACACGTCGCCGCCGAGCGCAGAGTCGATGGTGGTGGCCGCGGGAAGGGTGGCCACTTGGCCGCAACCGAGACGGAGCGCCGCGCTGCCCTGCGCCAAGCCGATATTGAGACCATTGGAATCAGGACTGAACTTGCCCGGCCCCGCAAACGCGAGCCCATAGCCCGAAGCATCGATGATGTTCACGTGATCGACCTTGAGCGTGCTCAAGGCCACGGAAAGCGCGGCATCGGCGGTCGTACCGAGCTTGCGGAATTCCACGTATTGGAAGCGGACATCGCTGCCGGATGCGAGCACGCGACCAGCCGAATCGGCCGTGTTCGGCGAGGCTGCACACGGCGCATCCGGCTGCGGGCAGACTAGGCCCTGGAACACGATCGGCTTGGCCGCGCTTCCGAGCGCATGGACGGTCGAAAGTCCGAAGTCGAGCCGCTTCTGCTTCGCGAGCCAGTACACCACACCCGGTTCGAGCGTCACGACCGGTGTCGCGTCAGTACTGCCTGTCGTGTCCGCCAGCTGCCGATACGGCACGCCCAGATCTCGCAGCGTCACGTCTGCGTCGAAGGAGGCGAAGGCGATATCGATCACGTCGAGGCCGTTGCCAGTGAGCTGGCTGCCGAGCGGTACTTCCGCACCCGGGATGGCCGTGGCTTTGACCGCGATTTTGCTCGAGCCAGAGACGATCAGCGTTGAACTCTCGGGATCGAAGCCCGCCGCATTCACGCCGTTGGCGCCCGAATTCCGAACTTGCACGCCTTGCACGAGCAGCGGCATTTCCAAGCTCAAACCGGCGTCCGTCGCACCGCCATCGGCGATCAGCACGTTCCGTAGCGCGCTCGTCGTCTTGATCCCGCTGCGAAACATCAGCCCAGCCCAATACCCGGCGGTGTCAGTTTCGCCGCAGAATTTGATGGGTTTGTCGATCGTGCCATTGGCGATAATCGTGGCGTGGCTGCCGAGATAGCCGAATTCGACGCTCGCCTCGTGGCCCACGATGATCTTGGTGCCAGGGGCGATCGTCAGCGTGGGCTCGTTGCGCACCTTCAAGCCGTTGGGCAGGTGAATGACTCCGCTCCAGGTCGTATCTTGGGTGATCGGGTCGGTGATCACGGTCGCGCCCGTTACGTCGCGGCTGCCGCAGTCGAGTGCGGTCGTGATCAGGCCGGTTTGATCCGGGCCACCGCCCGAGGTTCCGCCACTGCCGGCGCTGTCGCCACCGGCGCCGATCGCGTCGGGTTCGCCGCCCGTGCCAGCCTGCGCGTGGTCTCCGGCGCTGCCCACCTCACCGCCCTTGCCCGCGTCATTACCGTTACTTGCACCCGCGTATCCAGGGCCGGCCGAGGGCACGCATTCGTTCCCGTCGAGGGTAGTTCCGGGACCGCACCTCACCAAGTCGCTATTGGTGCACGATGCAGCCGCTACGATTCCGAGCCCCAGCCCCACCAAGCACCAACTCTTCATCCGAGTTGCGTAACCGAAATAGCATGCGATCGCAACGGGCTCGCTTGCCGGCCCCTGCCGGGTGCAGAACCCTTGCTTACTCATGAAACTCGAGGGATTGAGCGTTGCGGGCGTCGAAACCTGCATCGAGGTGCCGTCGCTCCGATTGGTCCTCGATATGGGGCGTTGTACGCGCAGCTCGGTTCAGCACCCTCTGGTACTACTGAGCCACGGCCATCTGGATCACATCGGAGCCATCGCGCAGCATGCCGCGCGTCGCTCCATGATGCACATGGGCGAGAGCACGTACCTGGTCCCGGCCGCGGTGGCGCGCGATGTCGAGGAACTGTTCAACGCCGCAGGTCGTCTCGACGGCCAAGTCATCCCGCGTCAGGTCGTTCCACTTTCGCCCGGTGAAGATTTTCAGATCGCCAAGCACCGTTGGGTACGGCCCTTCGAAACGTATCACCGCGTACCGAGTCAAGGCTACACGGTCTGGGAGCGGCGACACCGCTTGCGGGAAGAGTTTCACGGCCTGCCCGGCGCGCGGCTCGGGGAGCTGCGCAAGAGTGGCGTGAGCATCGACGAAACTCAGGAGGTTGCGCTGCTCTCGTTCACGGGCGATACGCGGATCGAGGTGCTCGAGCGCACCCCGGAGCTGCAGCGAACGGAGGTACTGGTGATGGAGACCACGTTCCTGGACGATCGCGTGAGCGTGGAAGGTGCGCGCAGCACCGGCCACATTCACCTCGATGAAGTGCTACAGCGCGCTGAACTCTTGCCCCGTGGCGAAGTGGTGATGAGCCATTTCTCCGCCCGCTACACCGATCAAGAAGTGCAGGGCATCGTCCAAAAACGCCTGCCCGATGAACTGCGAGGCATCGTGAAGCTGTTCGGCGTCGGCGCCCCGCCGGTATAGTCCGCCTTCACGCGGTGTCCGCCTCTGCTTCCGGCCAGAGTCTTGGAATGCTCACTCCAAGTGAGTGCAGTCGCTCGGGATCGTGATCGTGTTGGCGTCGAGCATCACTCCGGCGGTTTGGGCCAGCGCGCGACCGACGAGCGTCGACCCGGTGTTCATGGTGATGGCAGTGCCGGCAACGACGGTGCCATAGAATTGCACGGTCTTGCCGATCGTGATCTGCTTCTTGACGCGCCAAAATACGCCGCAGGCTTGGGCGCCATTGGCAAGCACGACCTGCGCGCCGTCGGCGACCGTTAGCGTCAGATTGCTGCGAATCACGAAGAAGGCGTTCGGGTCGTTCTGGGCGTCGAGGGTCACGTGGCCGTTCAAGAGCACGTCCGCGCTGAAGCTATTCATGCAGGTGACGCCGGGCTGCAGAGTGATATCGCCCGTGAGGCCACCCACGACGTCAGTCAGGTCGGTGTCGCAGGCGCGAGGATCGATGTCGCCGACCAGGGCCGTGACGTCTTGCTGCGCGAGGATCGTGCGTTGGTCATCGGGCGCGAGCGAGTCGGTCCCGTATTTCTGGTCGCTTGCCGAGTCGAAGCCGGTGATCTTCGACATCGCTCCCGCGCTCACGCCGAGCTTGCCCGTGACCGGCGAGACATTGGCCGCGCTGATCGCGCTGTAGGCGAGCATGGCGAACGGCTGCGCACTGCCGACGGATGGTCCGAGGTAGAGGGCTTCGCTGCCCGTGGCACCGGCATGGCTACTGGCGCCGGCATGGCTATTGGCGCCGGCGTGGCTATTGGCGCCAGCGCTGCTGCTGGCTCCGCCGGCGCCGCCACCCGAGGTCGATGAATCGTCGTCACTGCTGCACGCGACGCTCAAGCTGGCTAGGATCGGCAGCGCCAGGAGGCCCAGTACTGAACTCAAATGCTGTTTCATGATCCCGTCAGTGCATCAATCGAGCCACCGTCGCCAATCTGGAATTGGCGCACCATTTGAATGTGCGCAGGTCCGAATTGGTACAATGCGCCTCAGGGCGCGCGCGCCTGACACGATTTCGGTTGCTGACGCGAACACGGCTAAGGTATCTCGCGTGCTGATCAGGTTGCCCGCGTGCCCAAGCGGATCGAGCTCGAACTCAGCGAACGGATTCGACGCGCCACCGGCGCGAGCCACGTCGAATTGAGCGAGCTCGTGCAATCTTTGTGGGGTGGCTACGGCGAGCTGCGTCGCGTGCAACTGCAGGGTGCTCGCCTCGAGAGCGCGATCGTAAAGAGTGTCATGCCGCCGGCCGAGCGAGAGTTCGCACGGGATCCTTCCCAGCTGCGCTCGCATCGCCGCAAGCTGCGCTCGTACGCGGTCGAGCTCGCGTTCTACGAAAGCTTCGCGACGACGTGCGGCCCGGCCTGCCGCGTGCCCGCCTTCCTTCACGGCGAAGCCGGCGATGATCGCTTCTTGTTCGTGCTCGAAGATCTGGATCAGGCGGGCTTCCCCGTGCGGAAAACGCGGGCGACTCCGCAAGAGATCGCTGCTTGCCTCGAATGGTTGGCCGCCTTCCACGCGCGCTTCCTCGGTGTGGCACCTACTGGGCTGTGGAAGGTTGGGACCTACTGGCACCTGGCGACGCGCCCCGACGAACTCGGTCGGCTCAGTGCGGGGGAATTGCGGCGCGCCGCGCTGCGCATCGACGAGCGCCTGAACGCCGCTCGCTTTCGCAGCCTGGTGCACGGGGATGCCAAACTCGAAAATTTCTGCTTCTCGCGTTCGGGGCAGCGCGTGGCGGCGGTCGACTTCCAGTATGTCGGCGGAGGCGTGGGCGTGAAGGACGTGGCGTATCTGTTGAGCAGTTGCTTGTCCCCGGCTGAGTGTGGGGATCAAATCCCCGGTTACCTCGAGCTCTACTTCGACGCATTGCGTTCCGCGCTCGGCGCGCAAAGTAGCCCGCTCGGGAGTGACGCGGCTGCGTTAGAGGACGAGTGGCGGGCGCTCTTTCCGTGGGCCTGGGCCGACTTCTATCGCTTCCTTTTGGGTTGGGCGCCGGCGTACGCCTCAGGCGACGCTTACAGCCAAAAGCAGCTGCAGCTGGTGCTGAAAACGGTTCGTTGATGGTCGATCATTGGCTGGCTGCTAGTGACTTTGGCGGCTTGCTACCAACTGCATCGACGGCCATCGAAATACCCTGAGCGAGCTAGTAGACTTTGCGATCGATCATTTCAGCGTCTCCCTGACTTCACAGATCGTCTTTTCACCCTCGACCCCAACAACGACTCCCCCTTGGCTGGCGCAGTAGTTCTCCGCGTTGTGCTGGACGGCATCGTTGTGGGCGAGCGTCAAACAGCGCCCTGTATCGAACGCAGCCTTCAGCATCGTGAGAGCTCCGATGACTGGGCCCGTGGTCATGGTGGCGGCCAACACCACGGATAGCTCACTCGGCGCACACTCCAACAAGGCGCTGGGACTGAGCAGCGGCGCCGAAGGGGCAGGGACGATCGTTCGAGAAGCGAAGGTCGACACGAGCGACGCCACCGCCGGACTCGACGCGGGCGGTGGCGGTGGCGGCGCCTCCGGCACCGGCTCCGGTGCCTCGCAGGTCAGCGTCTCGAAATCGAGCCGGACCTCGCAGGTGAATGCATTGGACGAATCTGTGGTGCACCTTACCGAATCGGTCAAATGGTCCTCCTCGAGTGTTTGGAAGACATCGGACCGCCCGCGGCGCCAGTTGTCGGTTCTTATTGCTCCGCTGCCCGAACCATTTCCAGGCCGAGTTCGACTGCGAAGCAGGTCAGCTCCTTCGCTTGCTGCTCGCGAGTAAGGATTCGCTCGCGTTGAGCACTGGTCGGCCGCTGTGACTACCAGTTCCCGAAAAAGCGCCGAAGGCCCGTGCGCGGTTGACTGCTTCGCGGTGGAGGAAAACCCCAGCCCGCCGGGTCGGCGGGCCGTCGTTCATCAGCGCAGACTCTGTCGGAAGTTACTTGACGATTTTGAACTTGCAGCTCGAGCAGTTGCTGTTGCCTTCGCACTCTTCGCCGAAGGTGGCCTGCACTTTGCCGTCGCCGCAGATCGGAGCGGTCTTGCAGGCTATGGTGCAAACGCCATCGCCGTAGGCGGTACTTACCGCAACGTTTCCGGCGCCTTGGTCGCATTGCTCGTTGCCGTTCTTGACTCCGTCGCCGCAGTAGCCCGCGAGCTTGCAGTCAGGCGTGCAGGTGCCGTAGGTGCCGTCGTTGATGCCGTCGTCGCACTGCTCGTTGGCGTCGACGCTGGCGTTGCCGCACTTGATGCGGCATTGCACGTCGCACAGGCTGGTGGCCGTGCCGTTGGCGTTTGGCCCGGTCTTGCCGTCGTCACACTTTTCGGGGGCCTGGATCTTGCCGTCGCCGCACAACATGCTGGGCACGTATGACTTGCAGTCAGCGGTGCACGACCCCGGCATGCCGGTGTTCTTGCCGTCGTCGCACTTTTCCGGGCCGTTGATTACGCCGTCGCCGCACAGGCCGCCCGGGAGGCATTGATCCGTGCAGCTGTTGGGGCCGTAGGCACTGCTCATATTGGAGGCGCCATTGTCGCAACCCTCCGGCGGATCTTGGAGCGTGGCGTCACCACAGTTGGGTGCAAGCGTGCAGTCGCTCTTGCAGCCACCGTAGTTGCCGTCGTTCTTGCCGTCGTCGCAGGCCTCGCCCGGATCGGCCTTGCCGTTGCCGCACTTGAGTTGGCAACTCGTGTCGCAGTTGCTGGTCGCGCTACCGTTGCCGTTTGCGCCGGAGCCGGTGTCGCATTCTTCACCAGCGTCGGGCGCGCCGTTACCGCATTTCTTCTTGCACGAACTGTCGCAGCCGCTGGACGGCCCACCATTTTTGGGGCCATCGTCGCAGGCCTCGCCGTTGGTGATGGTACCGTCACCGCAGCGTGCGCCCAGCTTGCAGTTGGTTTGGCACTTGCCGTACACGTTTTGGTTGTTGGCCGTGCCGTTATCGCACTCCTCCAAGTTCGCCTTTTGCAGGATGCCATCGCCGCAATAGTTCGGCGTCAGGCAGCCGGGCGCGCACTGGCCCACCGTGGGTACCTGGCTGACGTAGGCGTCGATGTTGAGCGCGTTGTCGCAAACCTCGGGCGGCGTTTGCGGCGTCTTGTCACCGCAGTAAGGGCCGAGCTTACACTCGGTCGTGCATTTGCCGTATAGGTTGCCGGTCGGAGCCACGTTCAGGTTGCCGCGGTCGCATTGCTCACTGCCGGCCGCAAAGCCGTCACCGCAGATCGGCTGGCACACGCTCGGGGCCGAATTGAAGCCCGTCAGGGTGAGCTGGAAATTCGATTCAGTGACGTGGCGCTCGGCGTTGAAGATTGCAATCTCGTAGATGCCGTTGAGGGCCAAGCCGAGGCCGGTGACTGCGGTGCACTTCAGTCCGCCAGGATCGCTCGGTACGTTTTCGGCGCAGCTGGTCGCGGTCCCGTCGGCGTTGAGAGTGAAGTTGCCATTCACCTTCGAGTGGATGCCACCAATGTCCAGCACTCGATGACCGTTGATGAATACCCACAAATCGTCGTCGCCGAAGAAGGCGAGCTTCTCGCCGCCCTTGAACGCGAACCAACTCCGCATCTCGGTCGTGAAGTGGTAGTTGTGCGAGCCCGCGGTTCCCGTTGCTGTCGTATTGCCGCTACTTTGCAGGCGCGCCGACTCACCCAGCGGATTGGTGGCGGTCCAACCCCTGCCGTCGAGCGGGAAGAAGCCACCGGTGTAGGCGGGGTTATCGCACGCGGCGCTGTCACACGAGTATTGATAGGCACCGCCTGTGACGGCCGTTAGGCTGATGCTGCCCGCGTAGGCCAGGTTCACGTTCGCGGTGTCGATGAACCATTGCCCGAAACGTGTCGTCATTTGGGCGGCGGTCAGGGTGGCGGCGTTGGTCGGTGTCAAGACGACATCGTTGCCCGACACCCAACCGGGGCCGTTCATGGTCCAGCCTACGACGTTGTTGTTGCCAGTTGGGAAATTGTCCGTCGTGCCAGGCGACGCGAAGGCCTGGTTGTAATCGGGGACGTAGCGGTACGGGCGCGTGCCGCCCACGTTGATTTGCTTGAGATCCGCCAGCGTCATGCTGGGCAACCGGCGATTTTGTACCGGATTGACCTCGAACTGAGGATGGCTCCTGGGCGAGAAATCACGCCAGACGACGGGCAAGGTGACGAGCGCGCCTGGGGCGGGCTGGCTGCACGTCCATGCGGGTTGCGTGCTGTTCGGAATCAGCTCGACCTTGCAGTTGCTGTCGCAGCCATCGCCATTGAGCGTATTGCCGTCGTCACATGCTTCGGGCGGCAAGACCAAGCCGTCTCCGCAACGCGCAAAGCACTGATAGGTCGTCGGTGCTGGCTGGGGCGTGATGTAAGTATTGACCGTGCCGCACAACGGTTCGTTGGTGCAGGTGGGCGAACAGCCGTCGAACGGGATGGTATTCCCATCGTCGCATTGCTCGCTCCCAAGCACGGTGTTGGTCGAATTGGAGGGGCCGTTCACCGTGCCGTTGCCGCAGTACGGCCCGGACGGTTGCGAGTGTGGGGTCTTGCTCGGATCGCACACGTAACCGGTCTTTAGCTTGCAGCTGGCGTCACAGCAGGCGACGTCCGCCTTTTCATCACATTGCTCGACACCGACCACGACGCCGTCGCCGCACACCTCTGTGCAGGGCGCGCCAGCCAGCGGACAAGCCCAGCCGGTGATGATCTGGCAGGCGGCGGAGCAGCCGTGCTTGCCGTCGTTCAGGCCGCTGTCGCAGGTTTCGGTGCCAGTCACTTTGCCGTCCCCGCAGATCATCGGCACGCACGCGCCGCCGTTGGCCGGGCAAGTCGCATTCGGCGCGATTTTGCAGGCCGGGGTGCAGCCGCTGGTCGTGTTGACGATGCCGTCGTCGCACTGCTCCGTCCCCGCGAGGAAGCCGTCGCCGCATTGCTTGGCCACGCAGGGCGTATTCTCAGCGGTGCACTTCCAACCGGTTTCGATCGCGCAGACGCTGGAGCAGCCGTCGCCGCCGCTGACGTTGCCGTCGTCGCAGCCTTCAGCCGCTTCGAGCTTGCCATTGCCGCATTCCGCGGCCGGTGGGGGGGGCGTGAAGATGCAGCTTTGCCCGACGGTGCTGCAGGTATAGTTCGGCTCGACCGTGCATACAGCGGGGCAACTGCTTCCGCTGCAGGTGCCGGAGCAGCCGTCGCCCGAGAAGATGTTGCTGTCGTCGCAGGTTTCACCGGGATCGAGCTTGCCGTTGCCGCACGTGCGCTCGCAGCTGCCGCCCGCGGCGGGGCAGGACCAACCTGCGACGACGAAGCAGCCCTTGCTACAGCCATCGTAGTCTTTGACGTTGTGATCGTCGCACTCTTCGCCCGCATCGATCTTGCCGTTGCCGCAACCCACGTTGACGACGCATGCGCCGCCCGTCGGTGGGCAATTCCAGCCGTCGACCTTGGAGCAATCGGCGTTACAGCCGTGATTGCCGTCGTTCTTGCCGTCGTCGCATTGCTCGCCGAGGATAGTCGAGACCACGCCGTCGCCGCAGAAGGCGTCTTGGGTGCAGGCTTGCCCTGCGCCTGGACAGCTCCAACCGTTGACGATTGCGCACTTGGCCGTACAGCCCGCGGTGCCGTCGTTCATGCTCTTGCCCGCGCTGTCTTCGCCCAAATCGCAGGTTTCGCCGTCTTCGATCTCGCCGTTGCCGCAAACGGCCCCTTGGCCCGCAATCGGTTCGCACGCCTCGCCGGGCGTGGGACATTTGAAGTGGGCCTCGACCCTACAGTTGCCGTCACAGCCGTCAAACGGCTTGCTGTTGCTGTCGTCGCAAGTCTCGGGAGCGTCGACTATTCCGTCGCCGCACACGGGATCCTGATTGCCCGAGGTAGCTCCGGATTCACCCGCGGCGCCGGCACTGTCCCCGCCCATCGGGCCGATATGAAAGCCACCGCCGTTGGAAGCCGACGAGCCACCCTGAGAGCTACCCGCAGTGTTCGGGTCGTCCGGGCGATTGGAGACCTCCGGCGGGCCTCCGCAGGCGACTACCAACAGTGCGGATGCGAAGAACGACCCCAGCGCGGTGATGCGATTCATGTGTGCACTTGCCCAATCAGCCGAAAAGCGAGAAAAACTTGCTACCGCTAACCATAGCTTCCGCCCCGCACGACTTCAACAGTCTACACAATATGAGGACAGGTAACAGAGCGCACTTTCGCTCATCCTCCGCGTGCTGCAGCGCCTCGCACCTCCGGCATGCCCTGGTCCTAGATCACAATTGCGGATTTCGCCCCTCGTGATTCCGGTGCCGCTGCGATCGGGATTTGATCGCTTCAGCCCGAAACCAGTGTACTTCGGCTATTTTTCCCGTAAAATCCGAGTACTGTCAGGGGCGCGCA
>Ga0302323_100001652_pt1 | contig 18175 bp, 18 predicted proteins | sample Fen_T0_3_FD_201950 | JGI IMG/M metagenome (GOLD analysis project Ga0302323, IMG submission 201950) | Peat permafrost microbial communities from Stordalen Mire near Abisko, Sweden - Fen_T0_3 | ecosystem: Environmental > Terrestrial > Soil > Wetlands > Permafrost | place: Sweden: Abisko... | reverse complement strand
CTTCGACTATCGGAGCGAGGCGTCCAGTCCTGGTGGGGACCTGTCCGAGCCAGTCGAATAACGGATCGTGTCGAACGGCAGGTGCGCACGTCACCACCTGCTGAGCTGGTACCTGCGCGCGAGCAACTCGCGGGCGATATCCTGCGCGCTTCGTTCGCGGGCTGGCGTTGAACCGCGAGCGGGAGCCGCGCTCGCGGTATCGTGCCCTCCTGCTGGACAAGCTCAGCAGAGAGCAGCCAGCTGTGGACCGTCAGTGCGCGGTTCGAATCCTGCGTCCAGGCCTGACAAGGACCGGCGACACAGGGCGCAGCGCTGGTCGCACTCTGTCGCCAGTTGTCACACTCCGTCGCCTTAAGAGATACGTATGCGGCGCACCGCGTCCAGCGGATCCGATCTCGGCTGTGGGGCACCTGGCTTTGGTGCCCGGCATATTTGCCTTGCGTGGAGGAGCGACAAGCTGGCACGCTCAGGAGTCATTTTGGAGGCGATGCATGAATCCAAGCGGTAAGTGGAGCTTCTTGATCCCGGTCAGCCTTGCAGCCGCGAGCCTGCTCGCCTCAGCACCCGGTGCTGCGGCGCAGCAACCCGGCGCCGCTACTCCCGTAGTTGATTCAAACGCGCAGACATCGGACCAATTGGTGCTGCAAGTGGGCGCAGGACAGCCTGAGTTGAAGGATCATTCTTCGCACTCGTCGCACGCCTCCCACCGCTCGCACTATTCGTCACGGTGACGAGCCCGGGCATTCGCTTCGACGGTGCGAGCGCCACGGTCGAAGTCGATACCACAATCTATTCCGTCACAGCGCTCAAGAAGGCCGCGTACCGGTTCGCCGATCGGTGCTCCATTCAAATCGGCGTGCCGGAGGGGACGAGGCTTTCGCTCGCCTTCAGTTCAGTTCGCGGTGACGGAGAAGCTCCCGTCCGTGACTGCATCCGGAACTTTTTCGACGAGGCGTTGGACTACGATCTCCGCGAACGAATCTCCGGGGAAACCGCGCAGCTACGCAACCTAATCCTCGCGCATGCATTTTCGCGCACGAAGCTCGTGCAGGGGCCGGGGGGCTGAGAGGTGACTGGGCTTTTCCGGCCGCCAGCGGAATTTGCGCCGCCGGAGAAGTCGTACCGGTTGTTGCCGTTACGCTTCGAGCGTCTCGACGAGAAGCGGGTCGTGCTGACCAACTTGGTCGGCGAGTTCCTGGTGATGGACCGCGCCGCCCTCTCGGCATTCGTTGATCGCCAACTTCCCAGGGATTCCCAACAATACCTCGCGCTCAAGGGACGCCACTTCCTGACGGACGAAGCGTCGAACGTCGCGCTGGACCTCTTGGCTCTGAAGGCCCGGACGCGCGCAGAACCAGTTGCGCAGTTCACTGGCCTCCACATGTTCGTGGTGAGCCTTCGGTGCGACCACTCGTGCGGCTACTGCCAGGTCTCTCGGCAGACAGCCGACAAGACCGCCTTCGACATGAGCGAGGCGCACGCCGAGAAAGCACTGGAGTTCGTTTTCCAGAGCCCATCGCCCAGCCTGAAGATCGAATTTCAGGGCGGCGAGCCTTTGCTGAACTTTAGCCTAATCCGGCACGTTGTTCTCGCTGCCGAAGAGCGAAACCGAAGCGAGCGCCGCAATCTGCAGTTCGTGATCGCGTCGAATCTCTCGCCGCTGACCGACGAGATACTCCAGTTTGCCGGCGAGCACGACATCTACTTCTCCACGTCGCTCGATGGTCCCGCTGACCTTCACAACAAGAATCGCCCCAGGCCCGGTCGGAACAGTCATGAGCTAGCCCTGGCCGGCATCGACCGCGTTCGTCGCGCGATTGGGTTTGATCGAGTCAGCGCTCTCATGACGACGACGCCTGAAAGCCTGATGCGCGGACGCGAGATCGTTGACGAGTATGCCCGCCAGGGTTTCCGCAGCATCTTCCTTCGGCCCATCTCGCCCTACGGCTTCGCGGTGAAAACGAGACTCGTTCGTGGCTATTCGGCGGATGATTGGCTGCGGTTCTACAAGGACACCCTCGAGTACATCCTGGAGCTAAATCGGAGCGGACTGGATTTTCGCGAGGACTTTGCAGGCATCGTTCTCCGAAAGATGCTGACGCCGTATGGAACCGGTTACGTCGATCTCCAATCGCCCGCGGGCCTGGGTATCTCGGCAGTTGTGTACAACTACGACGGCGCGATCTATGCGTCTGACGAAGCGCGCATGCTCGCCGAAATGGGAGAAACGCGTTTCAAGCTAGGGCATCTCGACTTGGACAGCTACGAGCAGGTGTTCACGTCGGACGCTTTGCTTGAGCCGCTGGCGGAGTCCGTTCTGGAAAGCGCGCCGATGTGCTCGGACTGTGCCTTCTTGCCCTACTGCGGTTCTGATCCCGTCTACCACTGGGCCATGCAGCGCGACCTTGTGGGGCACAAGGCGCGGAGTGCGTTTTGCCACCGAAACATGGGAACCTTCAAGCACCTGATCGGCCTCCTCGAGGACGACGCGGGCGCCAGCGCGATCCTGCGCCGGTGGGTGTAGTCGATGCTCAAGCTATCGTCGCGTCAGCTCCGAGTGCTCAGTGAGCCGGAAGCAGAGCCCTTTGTGGCGCGCTGCACTTCCAATGCGCAGCTTCCCGCGTCAGTACGAGCCACGGAGGCTTTGCTGGTGGATTCGGCTACGACCTTTCCGGAGGGGTTCCGGGCCTACCTCATTCGCGGTGGCGGCCAAGCGGAGAGCGCTCTGCCCCCGAATGCATTTGCTCTCCCGGCAGCGCTTGCCTACCTCGCTGACGGTGATGTCGTTCGAATCTCGCCAAGCCGTGGAGCCCTGTCGGTTCTGTTTCGGAAGAACTCGCCGTCGAACTCGCTTCTCGTGACCGAGCGCTGCAATCACTTTTGCGTCATGTGCTCGCAGCCGCCGAAGGAAGCGGACGACAGCTACATCGTCGACGAGCTGTTGCGGGCCATCCCGCTCTTTGACGACCGGACGCGAGAGGTAGGCATCACGGGTGGCGAACCCACCTTGCTGGGGCCGCGTCTGTTGGAGCTTGTGGCAACCCTCCGGAACTACCTGCCGCGCACTGCAGTCCACTTACTGTCCAACGGTCGCCGTTTCGCGGACGACGACTACACGGCCGCGCTCGCGGCACTTCGGCACCCCGACCTGATGCTAGGCATCCCGCTCTACGCGGATGTCTCCGACGTGCACGACTACGTCGTTCAGGCGAACGGTGCCTTCGACGAAACGATTCGTGGCATCCTGAGCCTCAAGCGCGCTGGCGTTCGCGTTGAGGTCCGATTCGTCATTCACCGCGACACTTATCGCCGGCTGCCGCAGTTCGCCGAATTCATGGCGAGAAATCTGGTGCTGGTCGACCATGTAGCCCTCATGGGGCTTGAGCCAATCGGTTTCGCCAAGGCCAACGCCGACGGCATCTGGATTGACCCGACAGAGTACCAGGCCGAGCTGGGCAGGGCCGCCAACACGCTGGCTCGTGCCGGCATGAACGTGTCGATCTACAACCACCAATTGTGCGTCCTCGATCGTCAGCTGTGGCCCTTTGCGCGCCAGTCCATTTCGGATTGGAAGAACGAGTACATTGCGGAGTGCGACGGCTGCGCCGTTCGTCACCGCTGCGGTGGCTTCTTTTCTTCGGCTATGGCCATGCACAGCGCGCACATTCGAGCGCTCAGTAGCTAGGTCCCGCCGTCGATCAGTTGGCTGAGCCAGTTGGGAAGGCACACCAAATGCGAATTGGTGGCGCGCAATCTGGTTTCATCGGAGTTTGTCGCCGACCGAGGGGCTACGGCCCACTGTAGCGGTCGCTCCAGCCCATGGTCTTGGTATCGCCTTCACCGTTGACAATCCATTGCGCGATGTCTCCGAAAAGATCCGGATCGATTCGGTGCGTTGCGAACGGGTTGTGAACGACGAGAGCTCTGTGCCTGACCTCGAATCGATCTTCGTCCAAAATCCAAGCGAAGTCGGGCTCTAGTGTCATCACTGCGCCAATCCGCGTGAAGTCTGTCGTGAACGCCCCAGTCTGTTTGTTCTTGATTAGCTTCGCGAGTTTGCCGTTCTGATGAAAGCCCACGCGACCTTTCGGGGGGCGGCTTCCATCGAGCGAGACGGGCACTTCCCAGAAGACCTGGCCGATCGTGGCCTCAATGAGCTGACTTCGCTCGGCAAAGACGGGCATTCGAACGGTGGGGCAGACGACGAGCAGGTTAGTGCGGCCCCTCTTGAGCTGACCGCTCCCAGCATCCTTGATGCACTTGAGGAATACCTTGGTGTCACTCTCCGACCAGCCACCGACCATGGGAAGGGGCGAGTACGGCGCCTTCACTTCGGCGTGAATGCAGGCACCCTGCTTTAGGAAAAGGAAGTCCACATTTCGCTGATGGGTAGACTCGGGCTTGGGTCTCACCTCGAACCCAAGCCGAGCCATGTACCAGGCGGTCATGCATTCAGAGAGGCCCGACCGGAAGCCATCGTCGTCAATTCCTTGGAGTCTTCCCTCCAGATCTGAATCGGGAAGGAGTCCGCAATCGAAAGCGGCATTGAGATACATCTTCCAGGCAGCCTGTTGCAAGATGTCGCCCTCGCTGCTGCTGCCCGGCGTAGCTGTAAGGATCCTGTGTCTATTGCGCACGTCCTTGCCATTCATTGGGACTTTCTGCCCAACCAGCGATCCAAGTCGCTCCAGAATCTCGGCGGTGAATAGCCGCCCAACGACATGGGTCATCCCCGGTCTCTCACGGCATGCCATCTGGGCTCGCATGTCCGGGCCCTCGTCGCCATCGCCGGACTGATGAACTTCGCACCGATGTCCCGCTTCGAAAAGGCTTTCTTGTCCACCTGATTCGACGATTGTATGTGCATCGGCGCGAGTTGGCAACCCGGGCGCACGTGAGTCCTATCAAGTCGACACACGCCGGGGCGTGCGTTGGTGGATCTTCAGCAGGCTTAACGTCCAGGTACGCCGAGCACCGTGCTCAGAGCGAGGGCCGCGAGCTCCGCGTTTTCGGTCGGGCTCAGCGCCGCAACGTCATTGAATCGGTCAAGCGACGCGCGTCGTTCACCCGCCCGCAGCCGGCTCGTTGCCTCAATTTTGCGTGCGTACTCCCGGCCGGCGTCGGCGAAGCGATCGACGCTCGCGAGTGAAGCGATGTTGCGGACGCCCTTCAAATCGCGCGCTCGCATCCTCGGCTCCCTCCAGCGTCAGCGACTCATCACCGTTGACCCGGACGTCGACGTGCTGTCGGTTTCTGACGAGCTCGCGGAGCGAGATCCCGCCCTGGCACAGGCGACCGCCGCCGTCTCAGGTCGCGCTCCAGCCGGGCTCGAGCTTCGTCGTCGGCCGGTCGAGGTGGCGTTCGACGGGCGCCTCGGTGTGGTGATCAGCGCACCGCTATCGGTGCGCGAAGCGGACTTCAGCCTTGCATGCTGCCACGCGCGCGGGCGCCGCTGACCCGCAAGGGCGCGAAGCGCTGCTGAAGTACATCTTGCGGCCCCCGCTTTCGACCGAGCGGTTGCTGCCGGTGCCCGATGGGCTCGTGCGCATCGCGCTGAAGAAGCCATTCAGCGACGGCACCGTCGCGGTCGAGTTGGACCCGCTCTCACTGCTCTGCCGCCTCGTCGCTCTCGTCCCAGCGCCACGCTTCCACACCGTGCGCTACTCGTGCGTGTGGCCGCCGCCTCCAAGTGGCGTCCTCTAATCGTGCCCAAGCCAGCGCTGACAGGAGCGACCGACCAAGCGTCCACCAGCGATCAGCGGTCCTGCGGCCCGCCACCAGAGTGCGTGGAGGGCTCTCGCTACCGACCGTGGGCGGAGCTGCTCAAGCGTTTGGCATCGACCTCGAAATTTGCCCGCGCTGCGGCGGACGCATGCACCTCTTGGCCGTCATCACCGACCTCGCAAGCGCCGCGCGCTTCCCTCGCCACCAGGGCGAGCCGATCGAGCCGCCCAAGCGTGCTCCGGCTCGAGACCCACCGTATTGGCAGAGCAAGAGTGTACGACGACACGGCCAATCCGAGCAGTCCTCGCAGCTGGGTTGTTCGAAGAGCACTGAACCGAGACTGCACGGACCCGGGGCGAGGGAACTTTGGTGGCCGACGCGCGCTGCAGCGCGGAGGTTTGTTCGCGTTCCCGGGCGCCCTCGTCCGGTTGCAGTCCCAGCGGTTACCGACCCCGTCAGCGCTCACCACGCGGCGCCGTTCACCACGCAGCGCCGAGGTGCGGTCGCGCGCTGGGTGGCGTCCCGCCGGCCCCCAATTGTTTCACCTACGCGCACGCGCGTCCCCTGCTCGGCGCCCTCGGTCGACACCACCACACAACGCCGGCGCCAAAGCGCGCAGGCCCGCTTGTCGCTCAACGGGCAAGTCGGCAAAGCCAGCGAGCGACCCGCGGCCTTCGGCGGTCGGAGCCAAGGCGGGCGACTGCATTGCGTTCGCAGCCGACGCTGGGGCCTCACTCCCCGACAACAGCAAGTGGCGTGGCCGATGGCTAAGGGGGAGACCAACAATGGCATCGCGCAAGCGCTGGCCGTGCGGAAGGAACCGTCGAACTGCACGCGCACGCCGTCATGGTGAAATCGGGTCTGCCAACCCGAGCAGCGCTGGCCGCGCATTTTCACGATGGCAAGTATCTGGAGTAAGCACGGAGCTTGCCCGTCACCAGCGCGCCCGAGCGCTGGCAGCTATCGACGACATCAGAGGCCGCAGCCGATAGACTGATCGCACTCGAGCTGACCGTCCGCACAGCGAAGCGTCCAGCTTTCCGGGCCCGTGTGAAAACCACACGCATTTTTCCCGACTTCGGGGAAGACGCAGCCAGTCTGCCCATTGCCGAGCTGATATTTACAGGTGATCTGATAGCCGCAGTTGTTCGTGATGTCGACGTAGCCCTGGCACAGAGGGTCGCTGGACAGAGCAGCAGACATGCAACCCGCTACTGATTTGCACGTCGTCGCGGAGCCGCCCGAGCCCGGCGTGCCCTTCGGCCCGGAACTGCCCCCTGTCCCCGCGCTGGGCGTGCCGCTCATTCCAGGAGCGCCACCACTGGAGCTAAGGCACAGGGACGCGGGACCGCAGGCCGACGCAGCATTGCCATCGATGGGCACGCAACAGCCGGTTGTACATTGCGCGCCAGCGGTGCATCGCTGCGCGCACTGAGTTACCCCGCCGATGATCACGCACGCCTGATTCGCGGTGCAGGTATTGCAAATTGCAGGAATGCCAGTGGGAGCTGAGCCGGCACCGCCCATTCCGGTCGGCGGCGGAGAGGTCGTGCAACCGTTCGGGTCCCAGGTCCAACCTTGCGGGTAGGTCGCACATTCCGTGAGCGGTTGCGCCGAGCAAAAGCCGCCTGTGTAGGCCGATCCCGGGGTGCCGCCGCACCAGCCGCAGCCAACCTGCAACGTGCAGGCGCCGCACGACGCGAACGGAGAGCAATCGATTGCCGACGTTGAGTCACCCCCGGCTCCCCCGCTGCTCGAGGCACAGGCTGCCGACAGAATCGCGACAGCAGCACCGACCGTGAGCATCCGGCACAAGGCCCCCAATACGCGAGCGAAACCTGGAAGCGTGCTATTCACAACAACTCTCTGAGCGAAGGCTTGTTGAAGCGCGCGCGATCGATTCTGTTTCACGCCGCGTCTTCATCGAATCGAATATCGCATGCCCCGGTGGTGCTTAGCCATATAGGAAAGCCAATAGATGCTCGGGACTCTGAACTGAAAAAGAGCAGCCTACTGGCGTAGGCAGTTTCCCATATGGACCGCGCCCTTCGCAGCGAGTTAGGTTCCGCGTGTGATCGCGCCTTCACGCTTCGCAACCTGGTTGGCTCGTGCGACGGGCTACGCCACGGTTCTTTACGTTGTGTGTGCTGTCGGCTGCGGCGATGCCTCAGACGGCGGAACCAGCAAAACGACAGCTGCGCCCGCCGATAAGTGCGCTGCGCTCGAACGCCCTCCAAGCTGTATCGCGGTGGCCGGAGAGGACACCGCGTGTCGGCAAAGGGGCTTTTGTTTCGGCTGTACGAACCTATCACTACCGGAAGAATGCCAGCTTCAGCCGGACCTTTCGGGCCAGGCTCCCGTCGGCTGCTGTGGGCAGCCGTGAGAGCGGTGCTGCTCCGTTCGATTTGTCGTTGCCTGACAGTGGTGCAAGTGTGCCTAGCGCTCATTGGCTGCGGCAATGGTGGGCAATCCCAACAGCCAGCGCGGCCCGTCCGAACCCGACGCGAGCCCTCGCGGACGCATGAGTCGCATAAAAACCCCCATGTTAACCAATGGTTAGCGTAGCCCTGACGGTTCCGAGATGCTCTCATCACCCGTGGCAGCCGGCAAGTTCACGAGCTCGGCTCCGACCGCCACACCGTTTGGTCTTCCTATCCCCCGACGGAAGCCGCGGCCTGTTCGCGAGCTTGATCGAGGCTCAAGACGAGGATGGCCGTCGCTTAACCGACGACCAGATCCGCGACGAGGTGGTCACGAAGTTCCTGGCTGGGCACGAGACGACGGCCTCGTTGATCGCCGTCACGCTCCACTTCCTCGCCTCTCACCCCGCCGCCCTGGCGAAGGTTCAGCGTGAGGCAGACAAGCTGTTGGGCGAACAGGAGCTGAGCATGGACTCATTGCGCCGCTCGCCATATTTGGTCTTCCTATCGCCCGACGGACGCCGCGGCCTGCTCGCGAGCTTGATCGAGGATCAAGACGAGGATGGCCGTCGCTTAACCGACGACCAGATCCGCGACGAGGTGGTCACGAAGTTCCTGGCTGGGCACGAGACGACGGCCTCGTTGATCGCCGTCACGCGCGTGAGTCGCACGGTAATCAAGGACACGAAGATCGGCCACTACGACATTGAAGCCGGGTCCGAGGTGAACATTCCGCAGTGGGCCGTGCATCGCCGGATTTTCACTCATGCCTCGAGACGGCGTCCTGAACCTCGTGGTCGAGTCCAGAAAGCCTGGCAGCGCCTAGCTCGCAAACGTCTTGGCGCGGCGTCGGCTTAGAACACCCCGCGTGCTGCGTTGAAAGTCAGCGCCATCGGGATGAAGGACGAGAGCACGAACAGGGCGAAGCGCGTCGTGACGCTGTTCTACAGCGCCTGAAGCAGGCTGTGCAGAACACGCAACCCGACATATGGTGACCATCAACACCAAGCCGCCACGAATACGCGGACCCTTCAAGGCGCGCTGGGTGCATACACGCGCCGGCGGTGGCCGTCGGGATCGAGCGCTACGAAGGTGTCGCCGAAGTCCAGCCTCGTGGGCGTTTGCGCGATCGGAAGGCTCCGCGCCGCCCAATTCTCGTGTGTCGCGCGAACCGCGTCAGCGTCGGCGACGGTGGCGTTGGGAGTCCTTGAGTGTGCGTTTATCGCGCTCCCGGGTCGCGCTACTGCGCGAGTGGCGTGAACGCGAAGGCGTCGCCGAACTGGTCTAGCGGTCGGCAGCGCGGCCCGTCAAGAGCGCTCTAAACATTTGTTAACGTAAGGTTTTTTTACGCGAACAAGCCGCGATGGGGGCGTTCGCGCCGGTTTCGGACGGGCCGTGCTGGGCTCCTACTCCTCGTTATGCCGGAGCCGTTGGAGTCACGTTTCGGCTGAGGCGGGACACATCAACGGTGGGAAGCCCCAAGAGCAAAGCGGCTGTCGCGCCCATGCGCTGTGACCCTGCTGACCTACCGCGGAGGGTGTCTGAGCTCAAAGCGATTGCCGTCACCTCGGGAGCCGCCCGATGAAGCTTGACGGGCTCGCAGCATACGCTCCGACGAAGTAGACGTATTGAGCATCGAGATACAACGAGAAATATTGCGACAGGAACGGTGCTACTCCAAGCTTTTCAACAACCCCGTTCTTCCAGGATTGCAAGGCGCCGCCGACGAGAGACTGACCGCTTTGGGAAACGACGTAGTTGCCGTCGAGATCTGCGGCTAGTGGCACGATGCTCGGGCCGAGCGACTTGGTTTCGCCCGTTTGCAGATCCAGCTGCGAGAGCTCGATGGTGCCGGCCTGAGTGCCTCTATAGGCGAATTGACCCCAAATGCTCCAATTGAATTGCGGTTGAGGTGGCGCGACTTCGACCACTGGGCCACCGGCGAGAGGGATGCGCATCAACGACAGTGTGCCGTCGCCATGATCGACAGCCCAGTAAACGTTCGTGCCGTCAGTCTCGATGCGGTCAAGGGCGTGTGGTGTCAAATCGGTCGCGACGACAGAAAGCTGTCTGCTCGCGAGGTGGTATGCATACAACGTGTTCGCGGGGTTGCTCGGCGCGGCAGAGCCTTCAAAGATCAAGGTGTCCGAGGTGCCGATGACCTCTCCCGCGGGCGCGGACGGTAGGTTCACGAAACCACTGCCATAGGCAGTAACGTAGTGAATCGAACTGCCACTGAAGCCAAAGACGCCGAAGGAATTGCCCCATTGGTATTCCAGATCCGCCTTCTGGACGCGGCTGGCAATGTCCATTGATTTGGCCTCGCTACCGTTCGGTGATTCTTTCCAGTATATCCGTCCGCCAAACAGGTTAAAGAGCGTGATTTCGCCGCTCTGCGGAGTGACGAGGACGAGCGGGGAGCAGCCCAGCGAAGTGCATGCAGTCTCGCTGCACACGCGGCCACAATGCCCACAGTTGTCCTTGTCGCTGTTGGGATTCACGCAAGTGCCTGCGCACTTGATTGCCGACGCGACGCAGTCGCAGACCGACCGGTCGCAGGATTCGAGCGCAGCGCAGGCGTGGCCGCAAGCACCGCAATTGGCGCTGTCAGAAGTCAGGTTCTTGCAGGCTTCGGGCGATCCGCTGCAGCGCGTTGCCTCGGGCTGGTCGTCGCAAATCTCTGCGTACCCTTGTGCGTTCGTGATCGCCGCGCCGCCGCACTCGTTCTGTTGCTTGCAAAAGCTCACGCACGTTCCGGACGCCGCGTTGCACGACGCGGTGCGGTCGTCACATGCGCCGCAACCAAGGCCGCCGCAGCTCAACGAGCGCGTGGCTGTCGTGCACGCGGCGGAAAAAGCGTCCGCCGTACAGCCCGGTCCAAAGCCACTCGCCGAAAACTGATAAGACGCACTCCCCTGATTGTCTGAGCCGACAACCGCGACGGAAACCGTATGCAGCCCAGCACGCTTGGGTGAACAATAACCGAGCAAATACGTTCGGGTCACCTGACCCGCAATTCGCGCAGCCAGCGCCTGAAAGTCACGGGCAAGCGTCGTCGGATCGTCGGAGCTGATCAGGCCGTTATTGGCGAGCTGCGCGAGGGCGCTCTGTGCACTCGCGCTGTAGTCTGGCGACGATTGCAGACCGACGGCCAGCACCTGGTCGGCGCCGTCTGCTGTCTCCGCGGTCAGCGCTTGTTGAAGCGTCTGCAACCCCGCGGTATCGGCGCCGTCCGTGAACAGCACGACGTAGCCGCTGGTAAGAGCGCCACCGTAGTTGCGCTGCTCGAAGGCGACCTCTGCGGCGTGGAGCGTCGACAAGCCTTGAATCACCGCCCCGTACAAGTTCGTGGACGAAGGATCGCTCGGGGTATAAGTGGTCAGGGCGTCGAGTCGCGAGAGAAGCTTCGCCGTGTCGAGAGTAGGAGCTTGCCACGCGGTGGACGTAGACCCGCCCGAAAATAGCTCGATGCTGATTTGAACGTTCAGCTGGTTGTTGTTCGCCTGCAAGCGCTTGACGAAGGCCCTGGCCCCGTCGATCATCGGCTGCAGCTCATTTTTTGTTGAGCTCGACATATCGAGCAGCAGGGTTGCGAAGATTGTCAGACCCGGTTTTGGCAAGACCGTGGGGACGGCTTCCGACGAGAGAGCGGTTCCGTCCTCTTGCACCGCAAAGTCAGAATTCCCGAGCCCGGTGACGGGCCGCCCCTGGCAATCATCGACCGTATAGAACATCGCCACGGAGGATTGCAGCGCCGTATTGACGGTGGTCCCCGGAGAGACGTTGGAAGAGTAACCCGACGTCCGCCCCTCGATGAGCTTCGACACCACGCAGCTCTTGTCCGGAGGGTCCGTGTAGTCGACGCCGTCGGCGATGAACCCCTTGCTGAAATGGCTCGCGGGGCCGGTCAGGGTCGTGCCGAGTGGGATCCCGCCGACTCGCTCGTAGCCGGTCGTGCCCTCTCTGGACCAAAACAGCGTCGCGAGGTGTGCGTCGCCGTCGAAGGGCAACGTGACGCTGATGGGTTTGGCGAAGGCGGTTCCTTCTGGCTCGAATTTGTACACGGGGGAATATGTTGTGTAGCCTGTGGGCGGCGCGTCAGTGGTTTCGGTAATCGTGATCGAAGTGGTCGCGGCAACGGCACCCGCCGGGATTGCGATTGTGACGGTTCCGGCTACGCCTCCCGTCAATGTGATGGATCCGCCATCAACGCCGATGGTCTTCGTGATCTTCGCGCCGTTACCGGTGAGGCCTGCAGAGCCGGCGCTTGTTGAGCTCCCTGCATCCCCGCTGGCACCACCGGCACCGCCGCTATCCCCGGGGCTCATGCCAGCTGCGCCGCTCGCATCGTTCTTGCGACTCCCGTCCCCCGCCTCAGCGCCAGCGCCAGCGCCAACCCCGCCCCCGCTTCCGGTGGCGCCCCCCGTTCCGCCTCCGCCTTCGCCTCCGCCACAGCTGGCTGCACCGACGAGACACAGAGCAACTAGCCACGCCGTCGCGCGCGAGATCGCGCGGAGGCGCGCTTGCGCAAGGGGGGAATTTGTCATGATCGCTCCAGGCTTCGAGGGCACGATACGCCGCGAGCTCAGCAAGGATCTATATAGGGTTCCCCATATGGATTTGGCTTCGACCGAAGGTTTACCGTTCGGCCAGAGCCTCGACCGCGCAAAAACTATGTCGGAGAGCCGCTCGATCCACGTCCGCTCCAGAGTCAGCCAGCGGCCCAGACCGCGGCGATCAACCGCGTGCGGCTTTCGAGCTTGGCCTTCGCCAGAATAGCACTAACGTGGAGTTCGACGGTTCCCATGGCGCAGCCGAGCTTGTTGGCAATCTCCTTGTTGCCGTCACCGGCGACGACCAGGGCCAGAACGTCGGTTTGCCGCCGCGTTAGGCGCCAACGCTGCTGGGCGTGGCGGATGCGCTCCGCGAACGTTGGACTCTCCGCGGACAAGACCACGAGCAGCAAATACGGTAGCCCGGGCAAGCTGACCGTGAGTGGCTCGTGGCTGAGCTCGCGGAGCACGCTCAGGACTGCGGAGCCCTTTCGTTCGATGAGCGCGCGACCCGTGTCGTTGGCGTGTACACAAACGCCGTTGAGGCGAAGCAGAAAAGCGGGAACGGACAGGCGATTCAGGCGCTCGACATGGACACCCAGGCGGTCGTCGACTCGTTGTTCCAGACGTAACCGCTTGAGCAGCGCTGGAAGGCTGCGCGAGAATTCAGCTACCTCGTCTGGTTGGAAGGCATTTTCGCGGAATGCTCCAACCCACGAGAGGAGCAGCGGACCGTCGCACGCGAGCACCCGCATTTGGTCGTGGCCCAGCAGCCCTGCGGGACGGTACACCTCCTCGATCAGGGGCAGCGGTTCGGGTCGGCGTTGGAGTTCCTGCATCCAGGCACCGTCCATGACTACGTTGCGGTGCGCATCCGGGGGTCGCAACGGGCTATAGGCGGTCCATTCGCTCCCGGTCTGCTGGGCCAGGAAGCGCTCGTAGGCGCCGTGGGTCCGTTCGACCAGATTTCGACCTTTGCCGGCGGTGTGGAAGAACTCGAGCAGCCAGCCTCGCTCGCCGAGTGCCGGGCGATGGGCGTGCGCCGTGCAGCTCCAAGTCTCAGAAAATACTGTCAAGCACGCCGCCAGAGCACTGCCCTCGGATACCGTGCGGCAGATCGAAGTTACCTCGCGCACGACATCGGTCAACGGCGGACTCCTCAAGTGGAGCGTCTGTCGGACCTATCGGCGCGTCAACGCGGCGCTCAGCCGGGCTTGAGCGCGCGCTCGATAAAGGCAATCGTGCCCGCTTCGTCCTCGTACAGCTGACTGTGGCCAAGTCCCGGGATACATTCGAATTTGCCGTGCGGCACAGCGGCAATCAGCTCTTCGCTCCGCGCCAGCGGCATCGCGGCGTCGGCCCCACCCGCACGCGCCACGACTCGCGTTGGGAGGGCGCAGAGCAGGGGACGCAAGTCGGCGCATGCGGCGCATGCCTCGAGATCTTCAGCCAACGCCTCGGGGGCGATAGCGGCGAGCCACGACGTGACCCACGCACGCCCTTCGGCAGTTGCTGCGAAGGTGGGCGACAGCATCGCGTTCGTAGCCGGCTCGCTCACGTCGACACCACAGCGCAACGCCGCGGCCAACGCGCGCAGGCCCGCTCGTTGCTCTAAGGGCAAGTCGGCAAAGCCAGCGAGCGAGATCAACGTTCGAACACGCATGCGGCCTTCGAGCGCGAGCCAAAGGCCGCGATAGGCACCGCCGGAGATCCCGACGATGGCGCAGTCGTCGACGCCTAATTCTTGCAAATCGTCGCTCAGCCGCCGGCAGCCGAGCGCAAGGGCGTCTGAAGCGCCGCCGAGCCGCGGAGTCCGGCCGTAACCGGGCATGTGCGGCACAAGCACGCGAAAGCTGTCGGACAGGTAGCGCGCCAAATTCGAAAACTGCGCCACACCGGCTCCCGTTCCGTGGAGCAGAAGCACACACGGCCCATTTCCAGATTCGCTGAAGTCGTGAAACACGCAAATCACTACACGCTACACCCCGGGAAAGCGCAATAGCAATCCGATCACGCGCCTGCGCATTGGCACTTGCCCGCATACTGACCATTGAGACAACAGAGGTCTGCGCAACAGTCGCTATCCTTGCCGCACGGTCCGCCGAACGGATAACAGAGGGTCTGTTTGCACATGCCGGAAATGCACGAAGATAGCGCGTCGCAAGAGCCGCACGTGCCGCCGCAGCCATTGTCCCCGCACGTCTTCCCGCTACACTTCGGCACGCACTGACACGCTCCGCCATGGCACGCTTGACCCGCCGGACAGGTGCCGCTCTGACAGATCCCTCCGCAGCCATCGGACGCCCCGCACGTACCGTTGCACGAGGGCGTGCACTTACAAACACCGCCGACGCAATCTTGGTTTCCGGGGCACGAGCCCGTCTGGCACACAGTTCCGCAACCGTCATCGCTACCGCATGCCTTGCCCGAACAATTCGGTGCGCACTTGCACACGCCCGCGTGACACGTGAGGCTGCTCGGGCACGAGCCTGTCTGGCAGAGTCCGCCGCAGCCGTCCGGCGCGCCGCAGCTGGCTCCGCCACATTGCGGCGCGCACTGACATTGGCCCTGTACGCACGCCTTCCCGGTTGGGCAGCTGCCCGTCTTGCACTGGCCGCCGCAACCATCCGATGCGCCACAGGGCCCGGAGCAGGAAGGCACGCATTTACAAACGCCTCCGGCACAGGTGCTTCCGGCAGCACATTGATGCGGGCAGAGCGTGCCACAGGAATCGTCGCCACACTGGTTGGCCGCGCATTGAGCGACGCAGCCAACCTGCCGGCAAGTCCAACTCTGGGCGTTGCTCGAGCAACTAGACCCGCTGCATGGCGTACCATCACACAGCGCCGTGGCAAAGCCCGGCTGGCAAGTGCACGAAGTGCGCGTGCCGTCGCAGGCGCTGTTTGCAGGACACGTTACGCCGTTGGTGCATTCTACGCCCGGCACCGAGGTGAGTCCGCACGAACCGACGCACTGCGCGTTGCCGTTGCAGGTGAAGCCTGCCGCGCAACCTCCACATATCCCTCCGCATCCGTCGGGGCCGCATTGCTTCCCGTTGCATTCGGGGATGCAGCTGCACCTACCGTTGCTCGTGTCACACGTCGCCTTCCTGCCGTAGCTGCTGCAGTACGCATCGTCGGCGCAACCGCAGACTCCGGTTACCCTGCACTGACCGCCGGCTCCGCAACTCGCGTCAGACGAGCACGGCGGCAAGCACACATTGCCCGAGTGTGCTACGTTTACTGCCGGCGCGCACACGCTGCCGTCGGGACAGGGCACCGTAGGCGGGATGCAACCAATCACGCACGTCGCGACCAGTGAACCACCGGTTGCGTCCCAGAGCGGAGCGCAGCTAGCGCTGTTGCAAGTCCCGCCAACGCACGAGCCGTCGGGATTGTTCGCTCCGCACATCCCTCGCGCAAAGATCGGGTCGCGGTAGCATTCGAGGCCTGCCGCGCAGTCGTCGGTCGAATGACAATGGCTGCCTAGTTTTCCCGGAGCCGAGCTGCAGGCCCCGTCGACGCAGCGACCGCTTCCACAGCAGTCGGCGTCCGAGCTGCAGCCTGCTGAGCAGACACCAGCCGCGCACACCGATCCGCACGCGCAGCCAGCGTCGCTGACGCATTGTTTCTCGCAAGCGCCGTCAACACACTTGAATTGTTCGCCGCCGACACTCACGGCCTTGGCGAGGGACTGACAGTCCGCGTCGCCGGAACAGATGCAATTCCCGTCCTTCCCGCAACTCAGGCCGCCAGCGCATTCTGAGTCAGCGTGACACTTCGGTCGGCAAAACATACGCGCGGGATCCAGCAGGTAGGGCGCGCGATACTCGTCGTCCGCGCACGCCGAGATACCAACGCCCGCTGTGGAACCGGCGCCCCCTGGCTCGGCTAAGCCGGCCGCGCCTCCCTCGCTACTCCAACCCGCCGCGCCGGACGAGCCCGCAGCACCCGCCTCGCCATGGATTGACTTCGGCAACAGACACAGGGTGCGACACGTCGTCACCGTGGATTTCCCGATCGGGAAGGTGGAGCACGCGGATCCCACCGGGCAGCCTTCGGACGGACACGGCGGAAACTGGGGCTGCCGTGTTCAGCGCACCGGCGTCGCCTCCGATGGCGTTCGGCGTTCCGGGGATGAGGCCCCCGCCTGGCGCTCCCGCTGCGCCGGCTCGGCCCGGGATGCCCGCGCCGCCCAGGAGGTCACCACCGAAGCCACCTGCCTCCTCGCTCGCGCCGGGGTTGACTGGATCACCGCCCGAGTCACAACCAAGAAAGCACGCACCTACCAAGAACAGAATCAGCGAAGCCACACGACGCGCCATGTTCGAACACTACGTTCGCCACGAAGAGGCGTATATATAGGGAACCCCATAAGACCCTCGGTATATGCGTCCGGGCAAGCCTCGCCGTCCACGGCCGCGATCCGAGCATGGTCGTCAATCCATATAGGGTTTCCGGTATGGACGCCTCCCTGACTGCACCGGACTTTGCCGGCGTGCGAGCTTCTCACGACAGCGCCATTACATCGATTCGCTCTCTTGGCTGTGGCGTACTCATTGCTCTGACCTTTGGTTGCGGTGGCGCCTCGGGCGATTCCGATGCGACGAAGGGCGGTGCGGGTGGTTCGGCGGGGATCATCAATGACGCTGCGGCCAGTGGTGACAGCGGCGATGCTTCCGCCAGCCTCGCCGGTCACGGTGGAGAAGACGGCGCGAAAGAGCCGTCGAACGGTGGAACCGGCGATGACACCAGCTCGGCTGGCGCGCCCGCCGGAAAAGCCGGCGCGCTAGACACAACCGCCGGACCGCGCCTCGTGCTCGGCGTTCAACCGCCCCTCAACGCAGGCTCATTCCGGCTCAGTTCAGCAGGCATCGTCGTGCAGCGGCGCTCCTGCGTGGGCAAGCTGTGCGTGCGGGGATTTCCGGGACGGCGATAGTGGTGCTCCTTTGGAGGTTTGAGTCATGACGAGAACAGGAAAATATCTGGCGGCCTCAGCCCTGGCCCTGGTTGCTTGGGTGGCAGGCTACCGCGGAAGCGCCGCGCAGAGCCTGCCTGCTGTCCCGAGCGTGGCGTATTCAGGCTATCTAGAGGGATTCGGGAGTACCGATCGCCGGTACACGCAGCGTGGGTCTAAACAGCGACGCAGATCCCAACCACCGGCAGGTGAAAGAGCTCGCAGCGTCCTCAGCTTTCGGTGATGGCGAGATGTCCTTCGTCGGACTTGCGGTCTGTTTTGTGTTGGCGCTGGTTGTGCCCTCGGCATGTACAAGGGCGCGAGGCAATGCCACGCCGAAGTAACTGCGCTCGCTCAAGTCGCCAAGCACCATCGGTGGGTATTTTCGAGCGCGCCATTTTCGGGCACGCGGACCAGTGAAATCGACGACTACGTCGTTCGCGATTGCGCTCAGCCAAGCGTGAGGACGTGGCACGGTCTCGCTCCCGTCCAACACGAATCCTTCCACGTAGTGAAATTGAT
>Ga0302323_100001651_pt1 | contig 18176 bp, 25 predicted proteins | sample Fen_T0_3_FD_201950 | JGI IMG/M metagenome (GOLD analysis project Ga0302323, IMG submission 201950) | Peat permafrost microbial communities from Stordalen Mire near Abisko, Sweden - Fen_T0_3 | ecosystem: Environmental > Terrestrial > Soil > Wetlands > Permafrost | place: Sweden: Abisko... | reverse complement strand
GAGGGATCGTCGGAAGCCGGATCGGGCGCCGCGCCGGCCACGGCCGCAGGCTTAAATCCCGGAACAGGCCGCTGCGGCACGCGGTTGACCGGAACCGTACCGCCCTGCAGGAGAGGGCTGGTCGGAAACTGCCCCGGAGCGATGCCTTCGGGGTGCATGACAGTCGGGAGGCCAAGTTCGTCCATCACGCACCTATGTACTGGCGGTACTGCGGCAGGATCTTGCTGGGGTCACCGCCCTGCGCAATGTAGTCCTTAACGAGCTGCGCGTAGGAGGTCCCTGCGGACTGACCATTGAGGGGTCCCAGCGGGTTCCCGGACGCGCCGCCGCTCATGTACTGGTCGTAGAGCGACATCGCGTCCATCGGGCTCATGTTGAGAGAGGTCGTTTCCGCCTGCGCGCCCGCCGTCTGGAACTTGTTTACCGCGTCGTAGCCCGGCTGGCCCTCGAGGATCGTGCCGCCCGTCAGCGGATTGCCTACCGGCGTGCGGTTGGGGTCGGCGCCGATGCCAAGCGAGCTGAGAAGGCCGGAGTCGTAGGCCATGCCCGCGAAGGCCGCGGCGGGTCCCATCCACGCGCTGCCGGCAAGGCCGCCGGCTTCGGCAGCTCCGTCCGTGGCGATGGACGGGGCCACGTCAGCCCCCATGCCCGCGATCATGTTGGAGGCCGCGGTGTCACCGGCAGCGGCGAGCCCTGCGTCACCGAATGCAGAGGTCAGGCCGGTGCCGAGCGCATCGGCGCCCACCGCGCCGCCAACATCAGTGGCAATCGACGGGAGTACGTCCGCACCCATCCCGGAAATCAGGTTGCTTGCGGCCGTGTCACCGGCCGCAGCCAGGCCAGAGTCGCCGAATGCCGATGTAATGGCCGTGGTCGGCGATCCGGAGCCGAAAATCTTGTTGATGATCGACTTGACGCCATTGGTCAGCGTGCTGCTGAGTCCGCCGCTGCCGCCCGAACTGCCGCTGGCAGACGAACCTGTGTTCATGCTCTTGGCGAGCGCGCCGAACAGCGTCTGGAGCTGCCCGGTCAGCGCGGTGTTGCCCGCGATCTGCAGCTTGATCGACTCCTCGAGCGGACCCAAGCCCGCCGTGATCGTCGACAGCGCGTTCGACAGGTTCGTGTTCACGTCCTTGACGGCGTTCTGGTAACCGGCAACCGTGTCTGCGCCACCCTGCTGCTGCAGGTCGGTGCCCTGCTTGTACGACGCCTCGCCCGTGGCGAGGTTGTTCGACAGGAGCTGTCCCTGAGTCTGCATCGCCTGCGACTCGATCTGCGCGTCGATCTGCGCGAGCGTCGTGGAGTCCACGTTCGCGCCCAGCGACTGCCGCGCGAGCGCCTTGGCCTGCGCGATCTTCGCGTCGAGCTGGGCCTGCTGCCACTGAGGAAGCCTGCCAGCAGTGTAGTCGCTCATCGCGGTCTTGCCGATCCCGATGAGAGGGTCGGCTTCGCCCGTCAGCGTCTTGCCGGTGTCTGTCGCGGAGGTAAGCGCGGACTGCTGAAGGGGAGTGAGCTGCTGGTACTTGCCGAGCTGGTCCAGGCCGCTGTTAAGAAGTGGCGTCGACACGTCGGTCAGAGGCTTCGCCAGCGCGGCATTGTCCTGCTTGGCCTTGTTCGCCTCGTAAAGACCGGCGGCGGCGCCAGTGGCAGCGCCAGCATTGCCGCCAGTCAGATTGTTGAGTCCACTGAGGAGGGTGCTTGGGAGCGACGTGATTGTATCCCACCAGTTGCCGCCCGAGGAGCTGGCCGGCGCGCTCGAGCTGGCAGGGGCCGAGGACGAGGGCGACGGGTCAGATGCCGGCAGGACCGGGGAGCTGTCGAGCGGCGCCGATCCGCCATAGGGCGCCAAGGCCCCGGCGAGGGACGTGTCCGAAAGGCCGCTCTGATCCTGTGCTGTAGCCATGATGCACCTTATACCACCGCTAGGCGGGGATTCCTAAAGACTGGTCAAGCCGGCGGTGCAGGTCGTTGTGGATCTGGTGCCACCGATAGAACTTCTCCTCGGTGTCCCACTGCATTTCAAGCACCTGGGCACCTACCGTCTGGTCCGGCTGCATGAACTGCATCAGCGTGCCGTGCTGCATCATGTGGGCGCCGAACCACTCCGGGCTCAGAGGACCTTGCAGGGACCTTGCTGGCAGCGGAATGCCCGTGCGAGCGATTGCCTGCCGCTCCAGGTAGTGACGCTGATCGTGACCATCCAGCCAGTTCTGCAGGCCGGACTCGTCACCGAACGCCATGTTCCCGAAGGGCGTGACAATCACTTGAAGAACACCTGATGTGCCAGCAGCGTCGCCATGCCCGCAAGCACGCCGTAGCCGATCTTCATGAGGATCTTCTTCAGCTCCGCGAGGTCATCTTTGAACCCAGCGTGCTGGTCGATTATGCCCTTGTATCTCTCGGCGCAAACCGCCTCGTGAGTGTTCACTTTGCTCTCAACCTCCGAAAGTCTGTCCCCCAGTATTTCCATATCCATGACTAGCCTTATTAGTAGAAGACTTTGAACGTGTATCCCGTGGCATTAATCATTCCGGCGAAGGTGCCAGTTGTCCATGCCCACTGTGAGCATGTGACGCCGTTGAACGCGCCGAACGTGAAGGTCGCGGCGCTCGCCAGGAGCGATCCGGCTATGCCGGAAGATCCGACGATTGATCTGAAGAACCCGGCGCCCAAGCTCGAGCCTGACAGGATGTTGAACTGGAACGCGCCGCCGCCGCTGTTGTAAGCGATATAGGCGACCGTGTTCGTCCCCATCTTCGACTTCGGAGCGACAGAAGTGAGCGTGCCGAAGTTCACGGTTCCGGCGCCATAGCCGATGTTCGTGCCGTTCGTTCCGGACGTGATGACCACCGCCGTTGGCGAGAAACCATCCATCCCTCTTGCCATGAAGCTCATCAGGCAAACCCGTTCATCAGGTTGGCGTACCAGAAGCCCGTGGAGCTGCGGAACGTCGCAACCAGAAGGTCTACTGAATTGATGGCGGTCGACAGGACGCCAGCCACGCCGCCCGGCCACTTGAAGCTCGCGGGCCATGTCATCGTGCGCGAGCCGGTCGCGTCCTGCGTCAAGAACCAGTTGATAGTCTGCCCGTCCTGAGCGTTGCTGATCGTGTACGCGCTGGTGACGTTGCCAGTCAGCGTCGTCGTGTAGACGTTTGCGCGCGTCGCGTCGATTGCACCTGCGGCGGCAGAGAACGCGATAGCGACAGGCGGCGTTGCGGCGCTGCCGCTGACCGTCAGGCCGGCGTTAGCCGCCGTCGGAGCGGCGATACTGACGGCTCCAGCGGAAGAGACGACAAGCCGGTTCAGGTTGTTGGTTGCAATGGTGTAGGAAGCTGCGCCCGTGGTTCCGGTCCACAGCGGGTCAGTGCTGGAAGTGTAGAACGACCAAGACGTGCCGCCGACGCCCGTGTTCCAACCAAGGCCGACGCCAGAGGCCGCGCCGGTGGAGTTGAGGGTGAGCGTGTTTGTCGCAGTCAGCCCGCTGACCGTCAGTGCGCCGCCGCTACTCGGCGCGTTGATCGTGACGTTGCCAGCGGCTGTAGTAACGATTCTTGGAAGCGAATTCGTGTTGATCGTGAACGATGCCGCTGCCGCCGTGCCTATCGCTAGTGGATCTGTAGACGAGCTATAGATGTTCCAAGCGTTGCTAGTGATGCCTGCGTTCCAACCAAATCCCATGAGTGCTGAAGCGCCGGTAGACGTAAGGGTGAGTAAGCCTGTGCTGGTCAGTCCGCTGATAGCAAGCGCAGTCCCGCTACTCGGCGCGTTGATCGTGACGTTGCCGACTGATCCAATTATGACGCGAGCGGTTCCGTTGCTTGCCAGCGCGAACGGCGTCGCCGCAGCAGAGCCTATAAACGATGTATACGCTGTGGTTCCACCAATAACGCCAGAGCCGCCGGAGCTTTCGATACCGAGCCACAGTTCGCCGCCCGTATTCGAGAACCGCGCATAATTGAACGCCGTCGTCGTTCCGCCGATGTCGAGCGAGCGGTTCGACGTCGCCGCCGGCCCTGTTAGCGTTAGCTGAATTCCGCTGGCCGTGGCAATCGTTGTTGCGCCGACCTCATTGATTGTAACGGCGCTGTTGGTGATGCCGGAGCCGTAGGCGTTCGACGTGCCAATGACGATCTTCGAGCCGGAGCCGGTGAAGATCGCGGCGATACGCGCCTTCGGGTTCGCCGTGCTGTCGCTGAAGTCGATGCCGCTGTAGTCGTTCGTGGACGTAGCGCCGCGTACCTGAAGGCCGAGGCCAGTCAGGCCGGTGAACGACGTTAGGCCGGCGACGCCGACGAGCGCGTGGCTGCCCGCAGTGGGCGCGGCAACCGTCAGGAGCCCAGTGGCCTTTGCGTACGTCAGGCCCGTGGCGCCATTGAGGATGCCGCCGTCGTTGAACTGCACCTGGGTCGTCGATCCGCCGGCCACGCCAGCGCCAGCGAATGACAGGAGCTGGAAGTTCGTGCCGTCGTAGACCAGCTTGACGATGGAGCCGACGACAATGGCTCCGGCAGGAATCACGCCTCCAGTGTTCGTGACGATGCTCTTGGTGCCGAGCGCGTTGACTGTGATCGTGCTGGCGCCGGTCGTGGTGTTTGCCGCCTTGACGAACAGCACCAGGCCCGCGGTGTACGCGACTACCTGCGGCGAAGCGACAGTGACGATGAGCGAGTTAGGCGTGCCCGAGGAGTCGACGTAGTAGTTCGAGAACGAAAGAAGCGAGTTGACGGCCGTGTAGACCGTCGACAGGTCTGTGTCGAGCTGCGCCAGAGGGATAGGACCGCTCTGGTTGGCAAATATGTTAGGGACTGTGATTGAGGCTGCCATGTCTTATCCACCTATCGGTTGCTGGCGCTCCAGCGCGTGCGCAAGGAGTAATCCATAATCATCGAGTTGACTTCCAGGATCGACCCAGCCCCAAGCGATCCGGAAAGGCCCACGTAGCGGCCGAAAGCACCGCCTGCGTCTCCGTAGTACAGAAGATAGTTGCTCGTATACCAGCCCACGTTCACCAGCAGGTTGTTCTGCCACTGGACTATCTGGCTCGAGTTGTTGGCCCACTGCACTGTTCCGAGCGCAGCGGACGTGAGGAACGGCGTCGACGTGTTCGGCGTGTCGATGTTGAGCGACAGGCTCGCGCCGAGCTGCTGAATCGTCATCTCGAAGCCCGCGCGGAAGACCTCCTTGTCGGCAATCTGGTCTTCCATCGGCCACAGAGCGGTCTGCCACGAGCACGCAGGGCCAGAATTGGTGTTCTGGTAAAGCTGGTACAGCTTGTTGCCCAGCAGGCCGAACAGAATTGGCTGATTCGACTTGATCCCGGTCGCCACGAACGTCAGAGCGCCGTAGTTGGTGAACCACCACTTCTTGTCGAACACGCTTGCGACGATGACGCGCGTGCCCACAGCAGGATCGTTTGCCTGCTTCATCAGGAACGACGCCTGCAGGATGCCGTTGACCTTCGGGGAGCCGCCTGAAATCGGGAATGTCGTGTCGAGGTACTGGAAGGTGCCGTCGATGTCGTCGCTGATCTTCTCCGCGGTGACGCCCGTGAGCTTCCAGAAGCCGTAGCTGTTGGCAAAACACAGGTCGCGGTTGAAGACGAACACCGAAGCCGGGTTGTCGCACCCGATAATCGCCTGCACGTTCAGGATCGAGAACACAGGAGCCGGCGGGCTTGCGCCGGTCGGGATGTACACGTCCGAAATGACGAAAATCGACGACTTGCCCAGGATGTACAGGTAGCCGTTGGCGCTGAACAGGCGCGTCGACTCGCCGCGAAGCTGCGGGTCGGTGATGTTCTGAGTGATGGCGCCAGAGACGAGCGTGAAGTCCGTGATCGAGTTGATTGCCGACACGTACAGGGCGCGACCGGAGTAGAGCCACACTCGGTTTGAGAACACCGCGATGTCCGGAGACGACGGGGAGCCCGGAATGATGCCGCCAGTGATGGCCGCCGAGAACGTCGTGCCGTCCCACGAGTAGTACCCGTTGGTGTCGAAGAACAGGATGTACTGGTTCTTCCACTGATCCATGCGCGAGCCGCCACCAGACAGAAGGTGGCCTGCATTGATCTGGGTATTGGTGTTCGACCCGATGTTGTACGCGAAGACCTTGCCGTTCGTGGCGAAGGAAATCAGGTAGTCGGTGCTGTTGATGTTCGCGTACTCGATCCAGTAGATCGTGTCCGTCGAGTAGTCCACCAGCGCCGAGGAGATGTCAGGGATCGAGTGCAGATTGGCCGCGCCAATCGGCATCATGTTCACGAGGTCGTAGAAGCTGTCTTCCGGGATCGCAACACGGGTCGCCTTGGTGTAGACGCCCTTGAAGTTCTTCAGGTACTTCGTCGAGACGTTCTTCTCACCCTTCTGCAGCGTTTCCTTCTGGGGGGACGGCATGGCTGTCCACCATCAGGATGCGTAGTGGTTGGGGATGTAGCGCCCCATGAAGGACGCCATCTCGGTCTTCGCCTGCGACACGTACATCTTCTTGAAGATGTCGGCCTCGCCCATCGCCTGCTCCTTGAACTTCGCAAGGTAAGCAGCGTAATACTTGACCGGCGTCGTGAACGGGTCCGGGATCGGCTCCGCGGTCGAGTCGTTCACGAGGGCCGGCGGCGTGAGGGCAATGTCCCAGTCGCTCTGGTAGGACTGGTCCGGCAGGGGTCCGACGTAGATCGACAGCGACCCCATGCGCGAGAAGCACACCGGGCGCGACTGCATGTTGTTCCAGTACCGGAACTGCCGGTCAAACCGATCCCACCCGAGCTGCGTGAGCTTGATGCGCGTGCCGCCCCACAGGACGTTGATGCCCATGACATCAATGACCGTGTAACCGGACAGGCTGGGAGTCACCGACCCGAGCGGGAGCGCCGAGATGAGGTACTGCTCAACACCCGCCGTCAGGGTGACGAGGTTGACGAGCTGCTGACGCAGGCAGCGCGAATCCTTGCAGATTCGGTTGCGCCCGTCGTTGATGTAGTCGGTCAGCTCGCCGTCAGTCCAATACTGGCCGTTCGGATCATGCAGGAGTCTGCGGACCTGAGTGATGTACGTCGAAAGTGCCACTCAACCTCCGCATCAGAAAGTCCCCGCCCCCTCCTCGTCTTCGGCATCGTCCTTGGCATCGGCCGGGGAAGAGGCCGAAGCCCCCTCCCCGGATTCCGCACCGACATCTGCCAGGGGGGTTGGGCTGCCGGTCTTGGTCGTGGTCCGCGACTTCTTGCCGCGTGCCACCTGAATGTCTGCGGCGGGCGAAGGAACATCCCCGAACTGGATGTCCTTCAACCGCTCCAGGCCCTCTTCGTAGCTGCCCTTTGTGAGCCAGCCGAGACGCAGGAAGGCGTTGGTCTTGTCCTGCTGCCCGAACCCGAAGATGTGCGCCGCAGCCAGATGGTGAACATCCGTCGCGTCGCCCTCCTCGAAGATGTAGTCCACACCGTCGTACCGGCCCCTGATGGTGACACCGGTACGGTTGGTGACTCGCACGTACTCCGACAAATCCAGCGTACTCATGACTCCCCCTTACGCTTTGTCGCTTACGCGACGATGGACAGACGGCTGGTCGCGGTCGTGCCGTTGGCGATCAGGATGTCCTGCGGGCCGAACCGCATCTGACCGGAGGCCGAAGCCGCCAGCAGCGTGCGGAAGGTCGGCGCGACGGACGGCGTGACGCCACCGTTGACCGTTGCATCCAGCGGGATGAACGTGTTGTCCGGGTTGTACTGCACCGCGCAGTTGGCACCCAGGGACAGGTTCACGCACTGGGCCGAACCGTAATACTGCTGGGTCGTGCCCAGCGGCAGGTTCGCAGCACCCGACAGAAGCGCCGACTGGAACACCGGCAGGAACACCGGGTTGAATGTCGTGCCGGTGATCGTCGCCGTCAGTACCGTCGAGTAGACCGTGAAGGTCGTGGCCGACGGAATCGACAGGATGCGGAAGATCTGGTTCAGCAGGACACCCGTACCCGTCAGGACCGTGGCGGCCGTGGCGAGCTGGATGAAGTAGTTCGGCAGCGTGTTGGCTGCCGGGCTGAACGTCAGACCATGCGCCGCGTTGGTCGTGATGGTGCAGATGTTGTTCGAGTTCACCCAGGTCGCACCCGCGCCCAGGGGGATGACGAACTGCGTCGTCGACTGTTCCGGGAAGTAGTCGAGCCCCGGAACTGCAATCTTGAGGTCAGACATGGCTCTTGTACTCCGTTAGATGGTGATGCTGCCGACGTTGGTGATCTTCACCGCGGTCTTCGGCTTGGTCAGCACCAGCTCCGCGATGGTCAGCACCGCGCCGATGTAGCCGAGCTGGTAGTTCGACAGCAGCGACTCGAAGCCCGTGAACGCGAAGGCCGCCTGATCGTGAACGTACAGGTTCAGGTAGTTCGAGTTCAGGAAGTAGACCGTGCCTTCCGGGCAGTACGGGTCTGCATACACCGGCACGCCGGCAACGTCGATGGCCCGGAAAGCCGAGCGCGGACGGTCGGCGTCCGAGTCGAACCCGTTGCCCGGCTGGATCTGGTAGGACTCCGCGGACACCACGTCCTGCGCGAGGCCCAGCCAGGTGCCGATGCCGCAGACGCCGAAGGTCGGCATCTCGGAGCCGTACTTCTGCGCGCCCGCGATGTACTTCAGCGCGTTGGCGCGCGTGAGGTTGGCGGCCGAGTTGTTGTACAGCTTCGACTGCCACCACTGGTTCGCGGTGCGGTTGATGTTGCCGTAGGTCACCAGGTTCGTGCCGTCGTCGACGGCGCCGTTGAGGCCCACGAGCTGCTGGTTGTTCGACACGTTGTTGAACAGCGCGTTCGAGAAGGCATCCACCATGCTGTTCGTCGCGTCGTTCATACGCGCTTCGATCAGCGGGATGATCGCATGGTCCATCTGGACCGCGCCTTCCATACCCAGGAACGGGATGGGGGTGACGATGGCCTTCAGGTTGAACTCGCCCAGGAACGCGCCCTGCTGGGCCTGCGGCTGGTTGAACGAACCGGAGTAGTCCGTCCACTGCGAGTTGACGAACGGCTGGCCCTGAACCGGGACCGACACGCTCGAGACGCCGCCAGAGGCGGTCTGGGCATTCGCCAGCAGCGCCGCGATGGTGGGCGATGCCTGGTAAATCTGCACCACCATCTTGGGAATGAACGCGCGTCGCGTGACGTACGTCAGTTCGTTGGCGATGGGGCCTGCCGCCGGAACGATACCGCTGCCGAAAACTGCCATGATCCTTTACTCCAGTTGCGCCGCACTGCCCCCGCAGCTTGGTTGAAAATTATCGCGCAGCCACTCGGCCGCTTCTGAGGTCGTTGATCGCGCTGAAAGCCTCGGAGCGCGCATAGGCATTCCGATTCTTCCAGAGGTCCTTGTTGTCGGGCATCGAGTGCGGCGCCATCTCTGCCGCAGTCGGCTTCGCCAGCGCCCGCTCCTGCTGCACGTACCGGATGGCCGTGTCGTAGTCGCCGATCTTCTGGTCGACCATGACCTTTTCGACATCATCTGGGACAAGACCTGCGGCGCGGATGCGGTCGTGCGCTTCCGCGCGCCGACGCGACTGAAGGGCCTCGAGCTGGGAATTCTCCAGCCGCTCGATTTCCTTCTTGTGGGCAGCATCCTGCGCCGCAAGCTGGTCTTCCATCTCGATGTCCGGAGCCCGGAAGTTCGGGTCCTGCTCTTTCGCCTTGCGACGAATCTGCTTGGCGATGTCCGGATTCTTGTTCACGAACGCCAGCAGGTTAGCAGCAGCCTGCTGCTCCGCGGGTGAAAGGTCTTCGAGAGATGCCATGATCGTTACCCCCTAGGTAGCGTTACTTGGTGTGCTTGAACGGCACTTTGGAAATCGTGCCGGCCGGCGACTTCACGCCGAACGTGTTCTTGTGAACGCCGCGCGCACCGCCGGAATCCAGGCCGCCGAACTCCATGTAACGGGGCGGGTTCACGATCTGCCCGTTGTGGCTCGCGTTGTCCTGCGGGTCGCGGATCTTCAGCGAGGTCGAGGGATCGAAAAGACGGTTGCCACTCATGGTCTTGTCCTCACATGGGAGCGGGTAGCGGGGCAGGGCCGGCCGGCGACGGCAGACCCGGAGGCGGCTTGCCAGGTCCGGCGAGCCCTGAGATTGCCTGCGAAATTTCCGCGGGCATCAATTCTTTGTCCTTGCCTTCAGTTTCGCCGAACGCTTTCGTCAGCGAACCGATGGCCTTCATTATCGCCTTGCCTTCCTCGCCTGTCGGCGGGTAAGCCTGCAGAGCCTGCGTCAGCTTCTTGACGCATACCTGCACGTCGGCGCGCGCTCCGGCGAGGTTTCCCTCTTTCTTGCCGGGCACCATCATCGGAGATGAACCGGGACCCGGAGGCGGCGCGCCGCCCGGCGGTGATCCGCCTGGGGGCATCATTGCCTTCATCTGGGGTTCGGGTACGCTCATGAGTTGGCGTTCTATCGCCCTTGGAATCTGAAAGTCAACAGGGTCTTTGCATCGGGCAGTAAAAAGCCGGCGAGGATTTCTCCAAGCCGGCTCCTATGAGGACAGTCGTTGTGGACTGGATCGCGTATTACCGCGCTTCAGCCGGCACAAACGGAAGGGTTACTTCCGCTTGGCCTTACGACCGCCACGGCGCTTGCGACGTGCCATGTGATTGCTCCTGCAATTCCGCCTGCCCCCCTAACGAATTCGAGTCAACTACCGGCGCATCTTGCGCTTGGAGTGACGCTTGCCGCGCTTGCTCATGGGACACCCTTCAGGTTGGGTTTGCCGGGCTTCGGAGGAGGAGCTGCTGCAGCTTCGGCCTCTTTGGCCTTCTGCTCTGCGGCTTCTATCTCAGTCAACCGCAGTTTTAGCAGTTCCTTCATCGGCACGTCAAGCAGCTCCAGCAGCGACTTGCGGTCGATGGCCTTCGCCTTGAACAGCTCGAAGGCAAGTTCACGCTGGTCTTCCTGGAAGATCGGCGAGTTGCTGTGCGCGTCCACCTTCACGATGAAGTCGTCCGGGAACTGGTCCAGGATGAAGACCTCGCCGCTCTCGTTGCGCAGCCGATCCTTGGTGTACGCCTTCAGCAGCTTCATGAACGTGGTCGCCAGCTTCTCGAGCTGATCCTCCACGATGAGCGCGCGCTTCTTGGCGCGCGAGGAGCCGAGGCGAGCGAGGTTCGCCGCGTGCCCCTGCGAGCGCACGCCGCTCTCGCCCTTTCCGGAGATGACGTTGGTGATGCCCGACGCCTCCTCGAACATCTGGTCGATTTCCCGGATTTCCTTGTACAGGTCCTCCGGCATCTGCGGCGCCAGCGACTCCATCTTCGCGCCAGGCATGTCCGCGGCGATGACGCCTGCGGCCGTATCGAGCGTATCGGCAATCTCGTCGATGCTGCCGTTGAATCCGGAGCCGAACTTCGGCGGCCGTGCCTGCAGCTCCAGGATGTGCTGGATCTGGCCCTGCCGGATGTTGCGCATGTTCTGCAACGGGATCAGTTTATCGACTTCGCTGGCGCCCCAGAAGTAGTCGTACAGCGGATTCGGGCAGACCTGAATGAACGGCTGGTCCTTCGGGATGAAGAGTCCCTTGAGCGGCCGGTCGAAGATGACAGTGTTGGGATCGGCCATCGTCACGATGCGGTAGTCGCCAATCTCGTCGTCGAACACGTACAGCTCGCACATCTGCACGAGCTTTTCGTCGACGACTGGGCGGTACTTGTTGAGCGCATCGAGGCTGAAGTTCACGTTGCCGATCATGTTCGGCTGAGACTGCGAGGTCACGATCTGGTCGATTACCTGGTTGCCGCCGCCCTCCATCGGCCGCGGCGTCGCCGTGACCGCCTTCATGATCTGCTCCATGCGCGGATGCGGGATGCTGGCAAGGTCGCGGTGAAGCTGAGACTCGGCGATGTAGTACCAGTGGCAGAACGCCTCCTGCCGATCAAGGCCGCACACGTCCTCGCGCAGCACACCGAAATCGTGAGGCTCAACGCAGAACGGTTCGATCTGAGATGACTTCACGCGCATCTTGATGAGCATGGTCGCGTAGCAGAACGACCACTGCATCGCCTGGCCGAACACAAGGTCGGTGTTCGACAGGTGCCAGTTCTCGTTGAGGTAGTGCTGCGCGGCGCCGATCTTGCCCTTCTCGAGGTCAGACTCCGACACGGACACGTCGACAGAGAAGCGCGTCGTCTCACCGGAGTACATCAGCGCCGTCAACTGGTCGATGTGAGAGTAAATCTTGTTGACGATGTTTTCCTGCGTGACCGGCGCGGCACCGTTCAGGAAATAGGATCGCCAGACGTTGTAGTTTTTCTTGCGCTCCTCGCGCGTGACGCCGCACTTCTTCACAAGGTCGGCGTAGAACGCCGGAAGTTCGTCGTGCTTTGTGGGGAGCTTCATTCGGGCCACTTCTCCGGCTTCTCGACGCGGCCTTCAATTCTGGCCGGGAGCTGCTTCGGCAAACCGCCGACATCAGCTATCGCGTGACCCCCTTGTAACCCGAACTTACCCGGCGATACGGCCGCCGGCTTCTCGCCGCGCTGGCTCCAGCCGGGCTTCAAGTGGTTCAGCTCCATGCCGCCCCACTCGGGCTGCATGATTTCGCCACTGCGCAAGTCCTGCATCATGTTCCCCGTCCGACCCTTCGGTTTCCCGTCGCGGCCGAGGTTCTGCATCACACTCTTGCCATCATCGCGCCCGGATTTCAAGTCGGACAGGCCGAAATCGTGTGCCAGACCCTTCTGGAGGGCGTCCAGGCGGCCCTTTACGACCGTTCCGACCTTCGGAGCGGTGCGAAACTCCCGCGTGACGAACCTTTTCGGGCATCCCTTGGGGCATTTGGCGACCTCATCGCCCTTTACGAACGCCTCGAAGGCACCGTGAGCGGCGCAAACCCATTCTTTCAGCACGGCCATCAGCGTTTCCCCCAAGGATTCATGAGCCGGGCGGCTCCATCTGGATTGTGCATCGGTGCAAGCTGCGCGTCACTCTGCCGAAGCATCACTTTGAGCCCCTTCGTCGACATACTGATGCTCCCGCGGTAGAACGGAGGGCACGCAAGGGGCTGAGGGTTGCTCGCGGGCCTGATGATGTAGCCGCGAACGCGCCCTATGGCGTCGCGCTTCGTCACTTCGGGCAGGTAAAGCCCTGCCAGCACGCGCTTGAAGGCCGCGGTCTGCCTGATTCGCACGCCAAAGCGGTAGCGACGCAGGTTTCCCGTCTCGAAAGCCTTCTTGAAGTCGCTGCGCGCGCTCGCGTCGATGTTCATTGCGGCCAGCAGCACTATCGGGATGCCCTTGTAGGGGCTGTTCGGATTCGTCGTGAGCCACAAATAGACGTGCTGGAAGTGCTTGTCGTTCCACGCATCCTCCGAATCCTCGCCCCACTCGCGGCTGATCTTCATGTCCGCGTGATCCCGCGAGCCCTTCCGATGCGTACGTTCGTCTCTTTCACGTCGTTCTTGGAGTACAGGACCCCAAGATCCTTCATGTACTGGCGCACCATGCGCGATCCTGCGGCCGTGGCGCCCGACATGCTCTGCTCGAGCGCCTGCTGCTTGTCGTTCACGTAGTTCAGGCCCTGCGACATGAGCTTCGTGCGCACCTGGTCGTTCCACGCGAGGATGGCAAGGGCCGCCGCGACAACCCTGTCGTCCTTCCTGTGGTCTGGCGCTGACGGCGCGGAGCCTGCGACACGCTGGATCGCAGTCATTTCCGACACCAGTTCGCGGCTGACGGGCACCGCCATCTTCCTCTCAATGTAGTCGCGCATCATGTTCATCATGCGTTCCTTCATCTGGAAGTTCGTCTGCGTGTGCAGCGCGCCCGGCGTGCCATAGATCGAGTCGTACTTGCGGTACATGAAGTCGCGCATCGAGCCCAGCACGTCCTTCAGCACCGGTCGGGCGCCAGCCATGCCAAACGCGCGCTCCTTGCGCATGTTCTGAATCTCGTTCAGCACCGCATGTCCCGGCCCCGATACCTCGAGGTTGAAGGTGCAGGGCCCGTAGGCGCCGCACAGGTAGGCTATCGCCCACGCGAACTGCGCAGTGGTCATCTGGTAGTCGACGAATTCGGCAACCTGCTCCGCGCGATCCGCCCACACGCGCCAGGCGCTGATGACGAACCCGTCTGCGTTCTCGCTTGATCCGTAGGCGGGATCGGCGCCAAGCACGTAAAACGCATGTTTTTCAGGGTTTTTCCACACTTTCAGCGTGGCGTTCTTGGCATTGGACGAGACTACTTCCGTCTCGAAGAAGTTGTCCTTGAAGGTGAGCCGGAAATACTCCGGCGCCGGCACGCGGTTGACATCGGCGTAGAGGCGCGACAGCTCGACCGCGTTGAAGAACTGGGAGCCCGACGCCTGGAACGCCTGCGTCTCGGTCCACGGGTACTCCTGCAGGCGAAGGCTCTCGTCGGTCTGCTGTTCGGCGGCGAGCCAGCGCCACCAGGCTATCTGATGGTCGTCAATCTCCACGCCGTAGAGTTGCTTGACCTCGCGCGACCATGCTTTCTCCTGTGCGGAGAACTTCACGCTGGCGCCTGCGTAGACCTTGTACAGCGGATCGTCGGGTCCGATCCGGTACATCTCGTTGGCCCACCAGCTTACAAAGATCGCACGCTGCGAAGCGGCTTGAGTCGCTTCCTCCCACTGATCGTAGAACAGATTCTCAAACCCTCGCGCCGTCGACTCCCAGTGATAGAGACGATACGGGTTCTTCTGCGCAAGTGAGGCACGTAGAGACGCAAATCCTTCAGGATCGCCCCAGGACGACATCTCGGTTGCATGGAGAAAAGATATGGCTGCAGAGCGACCAAGCGACCCCTTACCAGACTTCTTCGTACCAGCGACTCGGTAGAGAAACTTCGTGCCAGTGGAAAGCACGAGCTGATTACGGTTATGGTCCTTGATCCCGCGGCGCCACTCATCCGGTAGCGACGAGTAGTAAAGCTCCAGTGTCGTGCGAAACGCATCACGGGCTGAGTCCTCGTGTACGGCCAGCATCCCGTTCATGCCCTTGTGCTTCATGAGCCAGAACAGGTCCAGTGCCAGCGAGATGGTGGAGATGCCGGCCTGTCGGCACTTGAGGGTCACGAAATCGTGGATGCCCTCTTCAAGTCCCTCGACGATCTTCTGCAGCACCCATGTCTGTGTGCCGAGAAGGGAGTCGCCAAGGCTGACGACCCCCCGCTCTTTGGAGTCGATCTTCAGCGCCTTGCAAAAGCGCATGAACTGATCGAGTGGGAACTTCACGGATCAGACCGGCGACCCGTTCGCGTCAGTTCCTTCCACAGCAGGTTGTGCCGCAGCAGGTTCTGCATCAACTGCAGGCGCAGGCTCGACCGGCGTTTCCGTCACCGGTTGGTTGATGGTCACGTTACCCGAGGCGGCAACCGCGACCGGCGCGTCGATGGCCGCGACATCGGCCTCGAGCTGGGCGCGGCGCTCCGCATCCAGGTGGCGGGCCAGCAGGATCGCCAGATGCTCCTCGCTCGTCTCGATGAACGACTCGCCGCGCTGCATGTACTTCTTCAGGAAAGAGAAATCCAGGGTTACGACACTCATCACGTCTCCTTCGGCATCTTCTTGCCGATTCCGCCATAGCGACCCGCGCGCTTTGCGAGGGTCTTGTCCGAGAAGCCGCGCGCTTGGTCGGGGCAGTTGCGCCCGCCCTTGGCTGCAGCGGCCAGCAGTTTGTCCTTGGGAAAGAGCGCGAAGCCGCGCTTGCGTTTAGGTTCGGTATCCACGGAACATCTCCCACAACATCACGAGGACGCGGTACGCAAGGTACATCAGCGCCCAGGAGCCGACGACGGCGAACAGCCACACGAGTAAGCACTCGAGCCAGCCCGCCTTCTCTTCGTCGTCCCAGCTCATACGATCTGCCAGTCCTTTGCCGCGCGATCCTCCGCGGTCGGCCAGAAGTTGTACCTGCGTGTGATGCCTTCCTCGGTTCGATCCATGCACAGCCCAGCCCTGTCGTGGTAGACGCGCTGCCAGAGCGTAGGCCATCCGATGCGGCGCATGGTTGCGCCCCGGTGCATCAGCTCAACGGCGCGCGGCCAGTCTACGCAGAGGCCGCCTCGCTCGAGCTGGTCGTCAATGGGTTCGGCTTCACGCACAGGCGCTCTCCGTAGGGCTTGAAGTTGGCGAGTGTAATCCCGTCCAGATGATCCGTCTCGTGCTGCACGATAAGCGACGGGATCGAGCCCAGGGTGACATCGTGCCACTTGCCGTTCTGGTCCCAGTAGGTGAAGTGCACGCGCTTGTAGCGGCGCACGCGCACGCGGCGGCCGGGCACCGACAGGCACCCCTCCTCGCTCCACACCATGTCCTTGCCGGCAGGCTCGACCTCCGGGTTGATGGCCCAGAGGTTCCACTTCTGGTGTCGGCCGACGATCATCCGCTTCGGGATGCCGATCTGTGGCGCTGCAAGTCCCAGCCCCTTGTGGTGGAGCATCACGTCCCACATGAGCTTGAAAACGTCGATGTGGACCTGCTGCCCGTCCTTCGGGTCGCAGGGCAGCGCACGCTGCAGCAGCATGGGGTTGGGGAACTTCAGCAGCGGGGTGTTCATCACACCCCCTTGGTCAGCGCCTTGACGATGAACGCGCCGACCTCCTTCTGCGTGGCGAACACATGCACGTCATTGAGGGCGAAGCCACCGCGGTTGTAGTCGTACCCGAACGGATGCTCCGTGACCATGTAGCCGTTCGCCACCCTGCTGATGCTGATGGACACCCACACGCGCGGCCGCGGCCACGGCACGCCGGGCGCCTTGCCGGCCTCGATCTGCATTACCTGTGACATCACTTAGCTCCCTTGCGTAGATTGCATCTTGGGCACAGGAGCTGCAGGTTCGCAGCCACGTTGAGCCCCCCGTTCTTCAGCGACACCTTGTGGTCGACGTGGTACCCCACAATCGTCAGCGGCCGCCTGCAGTACCAGGTCGCACACTCCCACTTCTGCGCGTTGCCCAGCGCACGCACGTCGTCGGCCGTGTACGAGCCCACCACCCTCTCACGCCGCCGCGCAGCCACCGCAGCCCGCGCAGGCTTCTCACACTCACGACACCACGACCGCTTCACCGTCCGACTCCCAGCGCGCCACCTGAAGCGGCCTCGCGGCAGCATCTGTTGACACCGCGTGCACTCCAGCAGCAACCCGTCGACCTTCCTCATGCCCGGACTATGGTGAAGCTCACGCTCAAGGTCAAGGGATTTTTTTGGAAGGGGGGAGAGAGGGGGGGCACTAGAGTTTGAACTCCCGAAGGCCCACCGCCAGGCCTGTCGGCAGCTCGGCGGCCTGCCCGGATCGCCTGGGGCGGGCGCCGACCGACCGACCGAGGGCGCCGGGGAGGGCGCACGAGCCGCGCTGAGCGCGCTGGCAGGCAGGCAGGGCTGCAGGCAGGGGGCCCAATGGCCCCCCGGACAGAGCGTCGGAGCGGGGCGCCGGAGGGGGCCGGATGCCAGCAGGACGGACGGCCGGACTGTGGTCACAGTGCACTCCCCTAGCCTTTCCGTGCTGCGCTGCCGCGATGAACCTATGAACCTATGAACCTACCTTCCGAGGCAATGCGCGTGCGTGCGTGCGCATACGTGCGTGCGTGCGTGCGCCACGCATATATATAGTGTGTCAGGTTCATAGATTCATTCCCTACCTCTTATCCGTTCAGAATCAGGAACTTGAGCCTGCCATGAATCCGGCATGAATCCGGGCCCGTGTCATGATCCGGGATTGAGGATTCCTCAACTATAAACGGCCGCGATTCAATCACTTACGCACGCACGGCAAAAATAGCTATGCTGCTTTGGAACCTTGAGCGTATAACAGCGTCTGACACTGTGAACGCATCACTTTCGCCTCACGAGACATACCGGAGAGCATGAACCATGAAAACTCTACAACTTCCGAAGTCGCTGCATACCGTCACTGTTCTGGTGAACGTCGCGCGGCTCTATCAGTCTTTTGGCAACGCGCTGGATGCCAGCCTTGAGGCTGCGCTGCAGGCGCTTGGCTACGCTGGCGCCGCGGATACCTACGAACTGGCCGCCAAGGCCCGCGCCGTACTGGCGAAGGGGGGCGCATGAGCCCCGCCGCGTACCGCCGCGCTGCCTACTCGCGCAACCTCGAAAACGCGCGGGAATGGACCGCCAAGGCGCGCAGCTATCACGCCGAGGGAAGCCCCCGCACGGCGCGGCTGTTCGCCGAGTGCGC
>Ga0302323_100001650_pt1 | contig 18182 bp, 15 predicted proteins | sample Fen_T0_3_FD_201950 | JGI IMG/M metagenome (GOLD analysis project Ga0302323, IMG submission 201950) | Peat permafrost microbial communities from Stordalen Mire near Abisko, Sweden - Fen_T0_3 | ecosystem: Environmental > Terrestrial > Soil > Wetlands > Permafrost | place: Sweden: Abisko... | reverse complement strand
TGATCAGGGCCGAGACTTAGTTGATTATCACCGGCGGATTCAACAGCCTGCCGCTCGATGCAGCTCGATCTTTTGCCAACCCGCGCCGGTGGTGCCGCCGAAAACATGGCGTTGGATTTTTTGCTGCTTCAACGTTACCCAGTAGCGAACGCTCGCTTCCGCCATTATAACTGGCGCGTACCCGCCTTTACCTTTGGTTATAGCCAGCTGCTGAGCTACGCAAAAGAACAGTTGCCAACTGGCGAACCCGTGGAACTCTGCCGCCGACCCACCGGCGGAGGCGTGGTGGATCACCGCGAGGACTGGACCTACGCGCTCGTTATACCGGACGATCACTCCCTTTTTGAAGCGCCCGCGCCCGAATCCTACCGGCTGGTCCATGCCTGCATCGCCCGTGCATTCATTCACATGGGCGAGCCGGCAGTGCTTAAGGAAGCGAAACGAACCCTTGACGCCGATGCGGCCAGCCAGGTGCCGGGGGTTTGCTTCACTCGCGCAGAAAACTACGACGTTGTGCACCCGGTCACCGGTGCAAAAATTGCCGGTGCCGCCCAGAAACGCTCTAAAAAAGGCATGCTTTTCCAAGGCTCGATCGCCCGCGCCGCGGTTGCGTCGGCCCTTGATTGGGAAGCGTTTGAAGACCTGCTGATTTCCAATCTGGCCAGCTCACTTGGCCTCGCAGCTGTGCCAACGCCGTGGCCGGAAATGGCCGAGGAGGAAGTGTCCGCTCTGACCGAACAATATTCGACCGAGGAGTGGAACGCTTTCCGCTGAAGGGGGCCTGCTGCCAAATCTTTCAAGAGGAGCCGCGCCGCATAACCACTTACTGCCTTCACAAACGCCATCACCTTCCTTCACCTGAATGAACGCACCCCTCGTCAGCATCTGCATTCCGGCCTTTAAAGCAGACCGCTTTCTACCGGAAACCCTGGCCAGTGTGCGCGCACAGACGTTCACCCATTGGGAGGTGATCGTGACGGAGGACGGTACAAAAGATAAGACCGAGGAATTGGTTGCGGCGTTCGCGAAAACCGTCTCCCAGCCCGTCATCTACAACCGCCACGAAATTAACCGAGGGCTGCCCCACACGCGCAACACCGGCATTGGCGCCGCTCGCGGACAGTGGATCGCGTTTTTGGATGCCGACGATTTTTGGGCGCCTGATCACCTGGAAACTTTGGTCGAAACAACGAACAAAGCCTCGTACGATCTCGTGTTTGCCGGCTCCCAACTCTTCGACCACGAAAGCAGAAAAACGGTGGGCGTGCGCATGCCTTCCCAAAAGCACCTGAATGCACTGCCGTTTTCGCTCTTCATGGGATCGCTCTCGGTGATGCCATCGTCGGTCTTGATTCGCCGGGAAAGCTTCGACCGTTTCGGTTTGGTTTCGATCGAGTTTCGCCGGGTCAACGACACCGAGTATTGGCTGCGAGTCTTAAGACAAGGCGGCACGATCGGGTTCGGCGGAAAAGCAACCTGCATCTATCGACAACATGCCGGCTCGCTCACCCAGAGTTCAGCCGTGGGGCAGTTTGTGGACAGCGCCCGCCTCTGTGAACTCTATGCGGACTGGGATGCCATTCCTAATCGCGCAAAACGTTCGCGGCCTGCGAATTTGTATCGTTGGGCGGCGAACTTGATCGCAGCTCAAGACCCGCACAAGGCGCTCGATTTACTGAAACAGTCTCGGCGCACCGATCCCTCCAATGTGAAAACCTTGCTCAGTTTCCCACGCGTGATGATCCGGTGCTTGCGGCGTGAAAAAAAACAGAGCCCTCAGATTGGGTGCGCTTAGATCGGATAGTGGGTCCCTATCCAACGGTTTTCTATTCAGCCGCCGTGATGTAACACTGGCTAGTCAGCATTTCGACAGCGAGCGTCTCCGGGCCTACCTCTAATAAGCCGGATTGACAACGTAATCGCTTTTCCTCCTGTCCACAGGTCCATCTTCATGAATCCGCCCCTTGTCAGCATCTGCATTCCAGCTTACGATGCCGAGACCTTCATCACAGAAACTTTGGCTAGCGTGAAGGCACAGACCTTTACCGACTGGGAGGTAATCGTGACTGAGGACGGCTCCAAGGACCGCACTGAATTGCGGGTCAAAGAGTTCGCAAAAACAGTCTCCCAACCGGTGATCTATAATCGGCATGAAATTAACCAAGGGCTGCCACGAACTCGCAACACCGGCATTAAGACCGCTCGTGGAGCATGGATCGCGTTGCTTGATGCCGACGATCTTTGGCAGCACGACCATCTGGAAACACTTGTAACCAGGGCCAGAAAGGGAGATGACGATCTCGTTTTTGCGGGTTCATCGCTCTTCGACAGCGAAAGCAAAAGAATCATCGGCGCGCGTGCTCCGACCGAAGCACATCTGCGCACCCTGCCCCTTTCCCTTTTCATGGGCTGGCTTTCTGTGATGCCATCGGCCGTGCTGATCCGTCGCAATGCTTTCGAACGCTATGGATTGGTTTCGGTTGAATATCCCCATGTCAACGACACCGAGTACTGGCTTAGAGTGCTACGGGGTGGCGGCCGGATTGGTTATAGTGGGCATACCTCGTGCCTCTACCGGCAGCATGCCGACAGCATGTCCCGGCGGGCTGCCGAGATCAACGAGGACAGTGCGCGCCTCTGCGAAAAGTACGCCTCTTGGTCTGCGATTCCCGCAAAATACAAACGCTCGCGTCCGGCCGCCCTTTACCGCTGGGCATCCAACGCAGCCCTTCAAGAAAATCCTGCGCGCGCCATGCAGCTGCTGAAAAGATCCCTGTGTGCCGATCCGCTAAACATGAAGTCCGTGTTAAAATTTGCGTGCATTACCGCCCTCCATCTTCCCCGACTTCGAAAGAAAGCTGCATAGTTGGCGCTGCAAGAATCCACCTGCCTGCGAAATCGATCCCCCATTCACCTGGTCTTTCACAGAATTCATCGATTTCGTCCATGAACTTAAGTTCGGGCGATATTTCAATCGGCGTTACACTGTTCCGCGGCCTCAAGTCTCTTGAGGAGGCGCAAGATTCAGCGGTGAGTCGGACCGCGCCCGCCCCTAGATTTGGACACCATGAATCGCGGCGACGCGAAACTCGGTGGCTCCGAAGGCACCATTAAACAACCGCAGGTCCATGGACCTGCGGTGGGACTATGGAACTAACCGCTTTGCAGCGGCAATCACTGCCCAGGGATCATTCCTTTCATCATGTCACCCATGCCTGGCATTTCAAATTTCTGGTAGTCGGCTGGTGGCAGAAAGAGCGCGTCGGCCTGAGGCCCTTTGTCGACCGCGGTCACTTCCATATGGAAATCCTCGGGCGCCCCTTCCTTGGCGCGTTGAATGACCCGCAGAGCAAAAAAGTCGCCTTGTTCAGCAAATTTCGCCCAGGCACTCCCCTGTGCACCCTTCTTTCCCCCTTTTCCTTGGTTTGCCATCATGAATTGCCCGAGTTCCTTGGTCACCCAGAGTTCGGTGAGTTTTTTATCGGAATGACCGACGTATTCCGTTGCCTCGATTCCAGCGATCTTTTCTTTCCGCCCCGTCGGCGCAAAATCCGCTTCAGCGGCCTTGGCTTTGGCCTTTTCGGATGCGGCATCGGAAATCGTATGCACCATGTACATCTTCTGTTCAGGCATGAGCATGATCATTTCTTTTTTCTCCAAGTCCATGATCGTGGCGAAGGTGCCGCCATTTTTATTCTGCTTGTCCGGTGGTATGGCCATCTCGATTCGCATGTGCGTGCCTTTTAGAAAATAGGTCATGGGCATGCTGCCGTCGCCACTCGCGGACGACATGGTCATGGCCACTTTGCCCTCGAAAGCCAGCGCGGTGGTAACGGTAACAACGGCTAAGAGACAAGCCGTGGCGAAACGGAAGAACGTTGAATGCGATTTCATAAACGTGGACGGATTTGTAGGAGCGGACATCTCCGGCTGAAGCCGGTTTGACGACAACCTATTGCTATCCGTTCTTCGCGTTTTCGCAGGCGCAATTACGCGATTTTTCGCCGATCAGGACTGCTTCACCTGATGCAAACCGGCCTCAGTTCGCGCCGAATTCGCTCGGGAAACCGATCACACCCGCGGCCACTTCCTCTTCAACATTTTCCTCGTCCGGCAATTCGTCGAGCAGAGCGAAACGTTCTGAAGAAAAACCCAGTTCCTGCTGACCAGCGTGAAATGGGTCTGGCGGGTTATGAAGCTCCTCCAAGAGCAGGCCGACGGTTGCCGACTCTCCGCCCTTCACGATCTTCTCGCGACCTAGAAACACCTCGCGAATCGTGTAAGTCTTGTCCTTGACCGGGAGCTGCTTGTACAGCGCACGGACGAATTGCGTGAAGCTATCGTTGATGCAGACGACTCGTTGTCCTTTGACCATAACGGAGAACTTAATCGGATTTTCGAAATGTGGAACTCAGGAAATCAGGAAAATTTTGAATGGGAGATAATCTTGAACTCAGGAAAACTGGAAAAGCGTTAACGGAGCATGGCTAACCACGCATTCGATTCGGTTCGTGAGTTCCAGCGTTCCAGATCAATTTTCTCCCGGAGTACTTACGCGATCCGACCCTCGTCAAAATCGATCAAGTCAGGCACACTGATAATCTGTTCTGCGCGATCAGCACAGCCCATCGCCGTAAGTGCTTCTTTGAGAAAATCGCGGCCGGCGGCAGTCATCCCTTTCTGCACGAGCTCACGGTTCCATTTTGCCGCATGCACCTCTGCGGGCAACAGCGCGCGGAGTTTTGCCTCCAATTCTGCGTCGTCCGCCGCATCAAAAACAATCTTCTCAACCGCCGCCGGATCGATGCCGAGGTGCAAACAGAGAAACCGGTCCAACCCGCGTTTGAAGTTTTTCGCGTAGCTCCTCGGCAGCGAGCCGTGCGCCTTAACGTACTTACACTTCGCCAAAAAACGGGGAAGATATAAAAGTCCGGTCGCCGCGTGCGGCAGATACGGGGATGGCAGACAGGTGAGTACTTCTCCGGTCGAGCCAGGAATGGGTTTGGAGAGCATAATGAAACGCTCGAAATGTGAAAAATCTTCGGGCTCAGCTAAAGCTTCTTGTTACATCGGAGGCGAAAAACGCTACGGACCGTGGATATGATACCCGTCGATTCGGAGCAGCGCTGCGTTCGAGCGAGCGCCTGAAACTTATTTACAGTTAACGCATCACGTTTGACCCAGATCAATGCCATCGCTCGATATTGCGCTACACTGCTATCCATGAGCGAATCCATTCACGGTCACGAAGTCATCGGTATGATGAACGAATCCGGCTTAACCTACACGGTTGAGTCTCTCCGCAACGCCATCGTTGGCCGCTTCGGTGGCAGCGCCCGGTTTCACACTTGCTCGGCGGACAATTTGAGCCCGGAAGGCTTGATCGAGTTTCTCGCTGCCAAAGGCAAATTCGTGCCGGCCGATAACGGGTTCGTCTTCGGCCAGGGACAGGCCTGCGGACACGGCGACAATCGTCAGCATTGATAGGTCGTCTGTAGCTTTTCCGTCCAATCGGTAAATAATAAAGGCGCGCCGTTTAGGGCGCGCCTTGGAAAACTTAGGTTTGCTTTGCCTTACGGCAGATCGGTCGAACCCATCAGGTAACGATCGGCTTCGCGGGCAGCTCCGCGGCCTTCGTTGATCGCCCAGACCACGAGGCTCTGGCCACGGCGACAATCGCCGGCAGCAAAAATGCCTTTGAGGTTGGTCGTGTACTTCTCGTGTTCGGCCTTGATGTTGGTTCGGGCGTCACGCTCAAGCTTGAGCTCGTCGAGAATCCCCTGTTCGGGTCCGACAAAACCCATGGCAAGCAACACGAGATCGGCCGGAATGGTCTTCTCGGTCCCAGCCAGCTCAACGGGAACAAACTGGCCCTTCTCGTTTTTGTCCCATTTTATTTGGACGGTCACGAGCTCCTTCACGGCACCATCAGCGTTGCCGATAAATTTCTTCACCGTGGTGAGATAGGTGCGAGGATCCGCGCCTTGTTTGGCGGCAGCTTCTTCCTGACCGTAGTCGACCTTGAGGGTTTTGGGCCATTCGGGCCAGGGGTTGTCGTTCGTACGTTCCAGCGGAGGCTTCGGGAGAATTTCGATCTGGATAACGCTCTTGCAGCCCAACCGGATGGAAGAGCCAACGCAGTCGGTGCCCGTGTCGCCGCCGCCGATCACGACGACATGCTTGCCCTTCGCCGTGATCACCGCGGAAGCCGGATCGCCGGCAAGCACGGCTTTGGTTGTGCCCGTGAGATATTCGATCGCGAAATGCACGCCCTTGAGGTTGCGGCCTTCGATCGGGAGATCGCGTGGCTTGGTCGCGCCGAGGCAAAGGATGGTCGCGTCGTATTCCTTGAGGAAAATCTGCGGCTCCACATTGTCGCCGACGTTGGCGTTATAGATGAACTTCACGCCCTCCTGCTCGAGCAGCTTAACGCGGCGGAGCACGACGTCTTTCTTGTCGAGCTTCATGTTCGGGATGCCGTACATGAGCAGACCGCCAGCACGGTCCGCGCGTTCGAAAACGGTGACGGTGTGGCCCGCTTGATTAAGTTGCGCGGCAGCGGCAAGTCCGGCCGGACCCGAACCAATCACCGCCACCTTTTTTCCGGTGCGGGTTTTGGGTACTTGAGGCGTAACCCAACCTTCTTCCCAGCCCTTGTCAGTGATCGCGCACTCAATGGTCTTGATCGCGACCGGCGGGCTGATGATACCGAGCGTGCAGGAGCCTTCGCAGGGAGCAGGGCACACGCGGCCGGTGAACTCGGGGAAGTTGTTCGTCTTGTGCAGGCGTTCCAGCGCTTCGTGCCAGAGACCGCGGAAAACGAGATCATTCCACTCGGGGATGAGATTATGGACAGGGCAGCCGGCGGCCATGCCGCTGATCAGCTTGCCGGTGTGGCAAAAAGGAATGCCGCAATCCATGCACCGCGCGCCTTGGGTGCGCAGTTTCTTTTCCTCCATGTGGTGGTGGAACTCGTTCCAGTCACGCACGCGTTCAAGCGGCGGACGGTCGACAGGAATTTCGCGCAGGTACTCGATGAATCCGGTTGGTTTGCCCATCTTGGTATGGTCTAAGGCTGAAGTGGTGGCCGAGTTGGTTAATTGCCGCCGACGCGGGACGTGTCGCGGGCGTTTTCTTCGAAGGCGGCCATGATGGCTTCTTCGCCGGTCAGGCCCTGTTCGTGGGCCTTCTTGATACAGGCAAGCATGCGCTTGTAATCTTTCGGCATGACCTTGACGAACTTCGGCACGAGAGCGCTCCAGTTGTCGAGGACGGCCTTGGCGCGCGTGCTCTTGGTGTACTTGAGATGGTTCTCGACTAGCTTCCGGACCTCGGCGATTTCCGCCGCATCCTCGAGCTTCTCGACGCCGACCATCTGCGGATTGACCCGGGTGGCGAAGTTACCGACTTCATCGAGGACGTAAGCAACACCACCGGACATACCGGCGCCGAAGTTGCGGCCAGCGAGACCGAGGATGACGACACGGCCACCGGTCATGTATTCACAACCGTTGTCGCCGATGGACTCGACGACCGCGTTGACACCGGAGTTGCGAACGCCGAAGCGTTCGCCGGCCATACCGCGGATATAAACTTCACCGGCCGTCGCGCCGTAGAGGGCGACGTTGCCGACGATCATATTGTCCTCGGCCGCAAACGTGGCGTTGTCGGCGGGGAAGATGGCGAGTTTGCCACCGGAAAGACCTTTGCCGACGTAGTCGTTGGCATCGCCTTCGAGCTGGAAGGTCATGCCGGGCGGCACGAACGCACCAAAGCTCTGGCCAGCGGAGCCCTTGAAGTGAATGCGAATCGTGTCCTCGGGCAGGCCCTTCGGACCATACTTCTTGGTGACTTCGGAACCGGTGATTGTACCTACGACACGGTTCACGTTTCGGATGGGCAGTTGGGCAACCACCTTTTCGCCGCGTTCGATTGCGGGTTTGCAGATGTCGAGCAGGGTCGTGAGATCGAGCGACTTGTCGAGACCGTGATCCTGCGTCATCTGGCAGAAGCGACCAACGGACTCCGGCATGTCGGGCTGATAGAGCAGATTACTCAGATCAATGCCCTTGGCCTTCCAATGCGTAATGGCCTTCTTGGACTCAAGACGTTCGGTGTGGCCGATCATCTCTTCGATCGTGCGGAAGCCGAGCTGGGCCATGAGTTCGCGAACTTCCTCGGCAATGAACCGCATGAAGTTGACGACATCCTCAGGCCTGCCGGTGTATTTCTCGCGGAGGCGCGGGTCCTGCGTGGCAACGCCGGCGGGACACGTATTCAGATGGCAAACACGCATCATGATACAGCCGGTGGCAACGAGCGGAGCGGTCGCGAAACCGAACTCTTCGGCGCCGAGGAGCGCAGCCATGACAACGTCACGGCCGGTCTTGAGCTGGCCATCGGTTTCGACAGCGATACGGCTGCGGAGATTATTTAGAACGAGCGTCTGGTGCGTCTCGGCGAGACCGAGTTCCCATGGCAGACCGGCGTGCTTGATGGAAGTCAGCGGCGAAGAGCCGGTGCCACCATCGTGGCCGGAAATGAGAACAACGTCAGCGTGCGCCTTGGCGACACCGGCGGCAATCGTGCCGACACCGACCTCGGCGACCAGCTTGACGCTGATGCGCGCGTGGCGATTGCCGTTCTTAAGATCGTGAATCAGCTCGGCGAGATCTTCGATCGAGTAGATGTCGTGGTGAGGGGGTGGCGAAACGAGGCCGACGCCCGGAGTGGTGCCGCGGGTCTTGGCGATCCAGGGATACACCTTTGTACCGGGCAGCTGGCCGCCTTCGCCGGGCTTGGCGCCTTGCGCCATCTTGATCTGAAGCTCGAGCGCGTTGACGAGGTACTCGCTGGTCACACCGAAGCGTCCGGCCGCGACCTGCTTGATTGCGGAGTTTTTTGAGTCGCCGTTGGGCTCCCGAATATAACGCGAAGAATCTTCACCACCTTCGCCGGTGTTGGACTTGCCACCGAGGCGATTCATGGCGATGGCGAGTGTTTCGTGCGCTTCCTTCGAGATGGAGCCGTAAGACATCGCGCCGGTCTTGAAGCGCTTCACGATTTTCTCAACCGACTCGACTTCCTCGATCGGAATCGCGGTGGAGGGTTTGAAGTCGAGCAGGCCGCGCAGCGTGCAGAGATTCTTCGCCTGGTCGTCGATGAGCGAGGAATACTCCTTGAAGATCTTGTAGCTGCCGGTGCGCACCGACTTTTGCAGACGGTGAATGGTTTCGGGATTGAAGAGATGGTATTCGCCATCGTCGCGCCACTTGTACTGGCCGCCGGCGGGGAGAACGTGACCATTGACCGAGCGGTCCGGGAATGCTGCGTGATGACGCAGCAACACTTCCTGAGCGATAACATCGAGACCGATGCCGCCAACGCGCGAAGGCGTCCAGGTGAAGTAGTGATCAATTACGTCCTGACGCAGGCCAACCGCTTCGAACACTTGCGCGCCGCGGTAACTCTGGATGGCGGAAATGCCCATCTTGGACATGACCTTGATGACACCCTTGGAGGCCGCTTTGACGAAATTCTTGCAGGCGGTCTTGTGCTCGGTGTCGGGCAAAAGGCCGTCCTTGATCATGCCATCGATGGACTCGAAGGCCAGGTAAGGATTGATCGCGCTGCAGCCATAACCAATCAAAAGCGAGAAGTGGTGGACCTCACGGGCTTCACCTGTTTCCAGCACGATACTGATGCGGGTACGCAGACCTTCGCGGATCAGGAAATGGTGCAAACCGGCCACGGCGAGCAATGCCGGGATCGGAGCAAATTCCTTGGTGACGCCACGATCGCTGAGAATGAGGACGGTGACTTCCTCTTCCTCGATCATGCGGCGGGCCATGAGGGAAAGTTCTTCGAGCGCCTTGGCCAGGCCCTTCTCGCCACGGGTGACGCGGAAGAGGGTTGGAAGCACGCCGACCTTGAAGCCGGGGCGGTCGAGGCGACGGATTTTGGCAAACTCTTCGTTCGTGATAACGGGCAACTTCAACTCGACGCGGCGCGCGGCGCCGGGCAGAGCAATCAAAAGGTTGCCTTCCGATCCCAGCCGGGTTTCGGCGGAGGTGATAATTTCTTCGCGGATACAGTCGATCGGCGGGTTGGTGACTTGAGCGAAGAGCTGTTTGAAATAATCAAACAACAGACGCGGCCTGTTCGAGAGCACGGCCAACGGGGCGTCGTTGCCCATCGCACCAATCGCTTCGATACCATCCTTCGCCATCGGCGTGAGAAGAATGCGCTGGTCTTCGAAGGTGTACCCGAACGCGAGCTGACGTTGCAGCAGCGTGTCGTGATCCGGCGCGGGAACTTCCGGCGCGGCGGGAATATCCTCGAGATGAACGAGGTACTCGTCGAGCCACTGACGATAGGGACGCTCGGCGGCGAGCTTGGCCTTGATCTCTTCGTCTTCGACGATGCGACCTTGCTCGGTATCGACGATGAAAATACGGCCGGGCTGCAGGCGGCCCTTGCGCTCGATGTTTTCCGCAGGGATGTCGAGCACGCCCGCTTCGGAGGCCATGATCACGAGACCGTCCTTCGTTACGTAAAAGCGCGAGGGACGCAGACCGTTGCGGTCGAGAATGGCGCCGATCGACTTACCATCGGTAAACGCGATGGACGCGGGCCCGTCCCACGGCTCCATGAGACAGGAGTGATATTGATAGAACGCCTTGCGTTCGTCGCTCATGCTCTCGTGGTGGGACCACGGCTCGGGGATCATCATCATGATCGCGTGAGCGATCGGACGACCGGCGAGATAGAGCAGCTCGAGAGTGTTATCGAACATCGCCGAGTCGGAACCGTTCGGGTCCACGATCGGGAGGATCTTCTTGATGTCGTCGCCGAAGAGCTCGGACTCAAACATCGCTTCGCGCGCGTGCATCCAGTTGATGTTGCCACGGAGCGTGTTGATTTCGCCGTTGTGGGCGACGTAGCGATACGGATGGGCGCGATCCCAGCTGGGGAACGTGTTCGTGCTGAAACGCGAGTGGACCAGCGCGAGCGCGGACTCCATCGACGGGTTTTGCAGGTCGGTGAAATAGGTCGCGAGCTGCGTCGTCAGCAACATGCCCTTATATACAATCGTGCGGCACGAGAGGCTGGGCAGATACCAATACTCGGCACCGTCCATCGTGGAGGTGCGGATCTCGCTGTAGGCCCGCTTGCGGATAACGTAAAGTTTGCGCTCGAACGCGAGGTCGTCCTTCAGAGACGCGTCACGGCCGATAAAAACCTGGCGCATGTACGGCTCGGATGACTTGGCGGTTTCGCCGAGCGAAGAATTGTCGGTCGGTACCGTGCGCCAGCCGAGGAAAGTCTGGCCCTCAGACTGCACGATCTGTTGAAAACGCTCTTCAAGACGGCGGCGCTTGGTTTGGTTCTTCGGCAGGAAAACGATGCCGACGCCGTATTCGCCGGCAGCGGGCAATGAGATACGCGCTTTCTTGCAGACTTCCTGAAAGAACGTATGCGGGATCTGCATGAGCACACCGGCACCGTCGCCGGTGTTCACTTCACTGCCGGCGGCACCGCGGTGGTCGAGGTTTTCCAGCACCTGAATCGCCTGTTTGACGATCTGGTGCGACTTGCGGCCCTTCATGTCCACAACGAAGCCGACACCACAAGCGTCGTGCTCAAAAAACGGGTCATAGAGCCCCTGCTTTTTCGGCAGACCGTGTTGCCGGGTGGGGACGCTCTCGGTGTTATCGCTTCTACTGTGCATTCTGGCCATACCGTTGGTTGTTTAAGTGAGGGTCAATTAGTAAAGCTAAATTTATAGGAAAGAGTAAATCGGCATTTATGGCCTGAAAGGAAACGCCTCCTGAAGAAACGCGATCGGGCAGCTGTGATGGCAGCAAATGGAAGGTAGTGTGAGGAATTTATTGGGCGCAAAAAAGCCGGCCCTGAAGAGTGGCCGGCTCGTGAATCAAAATTCTCCGCGAGCAGCCTCGTTAGAAAAAACGGATCGTTTTGGTGGCCATTTTTTCGTGCTCGTCGTCCGAGCAGCCCGCATTGAGGGCCGTGTCGGTTGGAGTGTCACTCGGCTTTACCAAGTCGTTCGACAAAAGATAATTTTCCACTTCCTCGCCCGACACGTCAGCCAACATCACGCCATCGACCTCAACGCACGGCGAAAGGGGTTGACCGGACTTCTGCACCATTTCCGCATAGTTCTCACGGTTGTTGATGATGTCGATGTCCTCATACGCGAGGCTGTGCTTACGCATGATGGCGCGAACTCCATTGGACCAGCCGCAGCTGGGTTTAAGATAGGCTTTGATCGTCATGCGGGTAAGCGAATGTACAGACAAATCGCGCGCAACTAATAGGCGCTGTTTTTCGGCAATCAATAGTAAGCTTCATTAAATTTTAAGCATCGTCGTCCTCCATGCAGGAGCCATGCCGGGTAAAGGAAGGTTTCGAGCCCACTGTCCCGCCCAAAGACGCTCGTTTCGTAGGGCCCGGCGCTTTTTCGCCTAGCCGCGACGCGTCGAATCAGCTTAATCGCGCTCCATGAAAGTCCTCGTGACCGGCGCCGCCGGCTTCATCGGTTACCACGTTTCGCGACGGTTGGCGGAAAGCAACCGCTGTGAAGTTCTCGGCATCGACAACCTCAACGACTACTACTCCGTCGAGCTGAAGCGCGCGCGTCTCGCTGAATTGGAGAAACTTGAGAATTTTCGTTTCCTCAAAAGCGATTTCAGCGACGCCACGGCTTTCCATGGGATCTTTGCGCATTTCAAGCCTGACTACGTCGTTCACCTCGGCGCCCAAGCCGGCGTGCGCTATAGCACGGAAAACCCCGCCGCCTATGTGCAGAGCAACGTCACCGGCTTCCTCAACGTCCTCGAAGCCTGCCGCGCGCATCCGCCCAAACACCTCGTCTTTGCCTCCTCAAGCAGCATTTACGGCGCCGGCGCAAAGCTGCCGTTTTCCGAAGACCAGATCACTGATCAGCCGATCTCGTTTTACGGCGCCACGAAAAAGTGCAACGAGCTCATGGCCTATAGCTACGCGCATCTGCACGGCCTGCCGATCACCGGCCTGCGCTTCTTCACCGTCTACGGTCCGTGGGGGCGACCTGATATGACGCCGATCATTTTTTCCAAGGCGATCTGCGAAGGGAAAACGCTAAAGCTCTTTAACCACGGTAAATCGCTGCGCGACTTCACTTATATAGAGGACATCGTCGACGGCGTCTTAAAAGTCCTGCTTTACCCGGCTGCCGAGCGCCCCACCCCGCCCTACCGCGTCTTTAACTTAGGCCACCACCGACCCGTTGAAATGGTGCTCTTCTTAGAGATGCTGGAAAAACTCCTCGGGCGCTCGGCCCAGATCGAACTACTTCCACCCCAGCCCGGCGACCTCCCCGAAACGTGCGCCAGTATCGACCGCGTAAAAGCCGCCGTCGGTTTCGAACCCCGAGTCTCTCTGGAAGATGGCCTGCGGCAATTCGTCGAGTGGTTCAAAGGCTATTATAAATTCTGAGGCTCACGCTACGTTCACCATGAAAACTTTGAGCTCTCGCAGAGGCTCAAAGACGCAGAAATGAATCGGGTAAATTCCCTCTGCGGCTCTGAGCCTCTGCGAGAGCTCTTCCTTTTATCACGTTTGCCATCTTCGTTTTCGGTTTATGCCATGAAAACCATTCTCTTACTCATCTGCTCCAACATTTTCATGACGCTCGCGTGGTACGGGCACCTGAAATTCAAGTTTCTTGAGGGTAAAGCTCTGATCTGGGTCATTCTCGTCTCTTGGGGAATCGCCTTCTTTGAATACTGTCTGATGGTTCCCGCCAATCGACTGGGCTATCTCAGCGGCAATTACACCGGCTACCAGCTCAAGATCATCCAAGAAGTCATCACGCTCGGCGTTTTTGTCGGGTTCGCGTGGTTCGTGCTCAAGGAACGGCTCACCTGGAACTACGCCGTGAGCTTCGCCTTCATCCTGCTCGCAGTGTTTTTCGCCACCGCCTTCAAACCCGGCGGTGGTCCTCAATAACACCCGCGACAATTCGGCAGCAATAAAACGCATCCGATTCGTCCCGCCGGGACGTGCCGATCGGACCATTTGACTTGCCGGAAGCGCCCTCGTCGGCACATTCCATCATTTCACACCGGCGAACGGGGCTACGATTTCCGTGCAGAGCACTCATCAATTTCTTAAGTACGCCAAGTATCGCGCTTCTCAGCTGTGCGGTCGCTGTTGGGGATTCGCCGCGAGCTCGACCGTCGCGCTCAGGCAGCAACTGGCTCCGGGGGTCCTCAGCGTAAATCGGAGGGACAATTCAAATATCGGCGATCTGATGTCGTCGCCGTTTCGCTATTTCAAACCGGCAAAACCGCTCTATAAACTCGATATCGAACCGCTTGAGGTAATATCGCCATTATTGGCGGCCAGACGTGAGCCGCTGGTACTCGGTGGTGGTGGCCTCTTCTTTTTCGAGGCGGCGGTGAATGGACTGCTCAACCGCTATCGCGGACCTGTAATCGGTTGGGGCATCGGCCGAAACAGCAAGATCGGAGCAAAACCTGGCACGCACATTCACACCGAAAAGTTTAGGCTCTTGGGCGTTCGGGACTGGCAGGCGGGCTGCGAATGGGTGCCCTGTAGTTCCTGTCTGGCCCCTTTATTGGAGTCCTTTCGAGACGTCCCGCCTTCCCATGACTTCGTGCTCTACGATCATCAGCACGTGCGGCTGCCGATCGAAGGTCACCCGCGTTTGACCAATGCGTGCATGGATTTCACCGCTGTCGCAGCGTTCCTGGCGAGCGGCGAGACCGTCGTGACCAACAGCTACCACGGTGCCTATTGGGCGCGCCTTCTCGGACGTCGCGTCGTCGTACTCCCCTTCTCGGACCGTCTGTTGCACATGCGCTTCCCGCCAGCCGTCGCCTCTGCAGACAACTACCGGCAATGCGCAAAGGAAACACGCCCGGAGCCTGAGGCCCTCCAGCTATGCCGGGACGCAAATTTGCGTTTTGCGGAGCGCGTTTCCGAGCTGATCGGAACCGAACTGCATAGCATCACCAAAACTCCCGAGGCTTTCCCACCCGTGAATCGCCCGATCGCCGTCGACACCCTGCTCAAGCTTTAGCAAGGCAGCGCCGGGCGGACCTCGACCAAGTGTTTCAAAGCCGGACCCCACGCCTGCTCGCCTGCCCATCCAGGAGCACGTCTCGCATTTTGCGGCAAGTCGGGCTTGCTTCCACCGCACCGCCCGCTTCACGTTGCACGGTCGCCCTTTTCCCGGAGCCCGACTGTCGGTTGGGCTGGGTTCTGACCTTCAGTCTTTAAATCAAATACCATCATGTCCAAAGCCGCCCCCGCAAAAATCGCCTCCGCTGTCGCCGTCGCCCCCGTGCGTGACAAAAACATCGAACTCGCGCTCTCCTCGATCACCAAGCAATTCGGCGAAGGCTCGATCATGCGCCTCGGCAGCAACACCAAGATGAAAGTCGAGACACTCTCGACCGGTTCGCTCGCGGTCGACCTCGCGCTCGGCGTTGGCGGTCTGCCGAAGGGGCGGATCATCGAGATCTACGGGCCGGAGTCCTCAGGCAAAACCACCTTCTGTTTGAGCGTCATCGCCGAGGCCCAGAAGAAGGGCGGCCTCGCCGCTTTCATCGACGTCGAGCACGCGCTCGATCCAAAATATGCCCGCGTCGTTGGGGTGAATCTCGACGACCTTCTGGTGTCCCAGCCCGATTCCGGCGAAGACGCCCTCAATATCATGGAGACGCTCATCCGCTCCAACTCCATCGACGTGATAGTGCTCGACTCCGTCGCCGCCCTCATCACCAAGGCCGAACTCGACGGCCAGATGGGCGACATGACCATGGGCAGCCAGGCCCGTTTGATGTCGCAGGCCATGCGCCGCCTCACTGCTGTCGTCAGCAAGACGAACTGCGTGTGCATCTTCACAAATCAAATACGCGAAAAGATCGGTGTCATGTTCGGCAGCCCCGAAACCACTTCCGGCGGCCGCGCACTGAAATTCTTCTCCTCCGTCCGCATCGACATCCGCCGCAAGGACCAGATCAAGACGCCAGAGGGAAAAGTCATCGGCAACCGAACCAAGATCAAGGTTGTTAAAAACAAGGTCGCGCCACCGTTCACCGAAGTTGAGTTCGACATTATGTACGACGAAGGCATTTCCAAACTCGGCTCGCTGCTCGACCTCGGTCTCGAACACAAAATCCTCGAGAAAAAAGGCTCGTGGATCGCCTACGAAGGCGCGCTCGTCGGCCAGGGCCGCGATGCCGCCAAGGCCGCGCTGAAGGAAAAGCCCGAGCTCGCCGAAAAGATTTCTGCCGCCATTCTCGAAAAGGTCAGTGTCACGGGCGGCACCGTCGTCACCGGCGATAAGACCGAGTAACCGCCGCTCAGCGGAAATGTCGTTCAACCGCAGACCGTTCTCCCGGTTTCAGGCCGCTATATTTTGCGCGGCGGGCATTTTCGCTTTCGCGCCTATGCAGGCCGCCTTCGCTGCCAAACCAAGCGATAGCGCTCCCAAACTGATTTCCACTTCCGGCGGGAAAAATGGCAGCCGCTGGTCAACCGTCGCCGAGCTGAAAAAAGCCGCCGATGCCAACGACCCCAAAGCCTGTGCGCAATACGGCGACATGCTTTTGCGTAGCGACGACATGCCGCAAGACATCCCCCAGGCTATGGCGTATCTGCAAAAAGCAATGGACGGCGGCGAACCCAACGCCGCGTTTCGCCTCGGGAAAATCTACTATGACGGTGAATTCGTGCCGCAAGATTACGCCCGGGCGTTTTCCTTTTATTCCACCGCTGCCAAAGCGGGTGTGATTGAAGCACAATACAATCTCGGTGTTATGTACGCGGGCGCCCATGGCGTGAAACGTGACTACGTCGAAGGCCTGGCCTGGCTGATCGTCGCCACAAAAAACGGCGCACCGGGTGATGGCGAAAAGCAAGTTCGCGAACAGCTGATAAAAACCAACCGCCAGAAGCAAATTCCCTCCGCAGAACAGCGCGCCGCCGAGATTTTGCTGGATCCGAAGACGGCAATACAGGATGGCGTCCCGGCGGTTGCTGTCACGCCGCAGAAAGCTCAAGCGCCCGCAAAGGTTGAGCTCGGCCCGACCGCGCCAGCGAAAATCACCGTCGCGCCGCCCGGTGCGCCGATGCCAGATATCGGGAAGAATTTGGGCCCCAGTCTGCCCGCGAGCAGCCAAGGCACGCCCCTTCACTCGCCAGACGTTACGGAAAAAGATCCTCAGCCCAAGTAATCACGGTAAGCGCGCCCCTCGCCTTTTCCTTGGCGTCCGCCTTGATGCGGTTTTGTCTAGGCCGCACATGGCCAGCACTCAGGACTCCATCGCCGCACTCGCTACTCCCTTCGGCACCTCGGCCATTGCCGTCGTGCGCGCCAGCGGCCCGGAGTGTGCAAAAATCGCACAGGCGATTTTCGGACAGTCGCTGCCACCCAGAGCGGCGGTTCATAAAGATTACCTCGATCAAAATGGTTCGGTCCTCGACGACGTTTTGGTAACCTTCTTTACGGCGCCCAACTCATACAGCGGTGAAGACACGTTGGAAATTTCCTGTCATGGAAACCCGTTTATCGCGCAAAAAATCCTCGAAGACCTCTTCGCACGAGGCTGCCGTGCAGCCGAAGCCGGCGAATTTACCCGGCGTGCGTTTTTGAGTGGCCGTATCGATCTCAGCCAGGCCGAAGCCGTGATGGATTTGATCCACGCGCGCAGCGAACGCGCGCTTGCCGCCGCCAACCAGCAGCTGCGCGGAAGTCTGGGGCGTCATCTCGCGCAGTTGACCGACGACCTGCTCTGCACCCTCGCCCGCATCGAAGCCTATATTGATTTCCCCGACGAAGACCTGCCAGTCGAAGATCGCGGCATCGTGCGAGCCGCCATCGAACAGCTTATCGGCGGCACGCAGCGCCTGCTCGCCACCCAGCACTATGGCGATTTGCTGCGCGACGGAATCAAGACCGTAATTATCGGCGAACCCAACGCCGGAAAAAGCTCCCTGCTCAACCGGCTCGTGGGCCAGGAGCGCGCGCTCGTCAGCCCCGAGCCCGGCACCACCCGCGATTTCATCGAGGAACGCCTCATCATCGGCCCGCATTGTATCCGCCTCATCGATACCGCTGGACTGAATCCGTCCCCTGCCCCACTCGAACG
>Ga0302323_100001649_pt1 | contig 18188 bp, 10 predicted proteins | sample Fen_T0_3_FD_201950 | JGI IMG/M metagenome (GOLD analysis project Ga0302323, IMG submission 201950) | Peat permafrost microbial communities from Stordalen Mire near Abisko, Sweden - Fen_T0_3 | ecosystem: Environmental > Terrestrial > Soil > Wetlands > Permafrost | place: Sweden: Abisko... | reverse complement strand
ACAGCCGCCGCCCTTACAACGCCAAATCCCCGCCTTCCCTTCCCTTCCCTTCCCGTCCCGTCCCTTCCCTTCGCGCCCCCCCCCACAACACAACGCCCTACCCCTGGCCCCGACGCTGCAAACCACAAAGTTGTGCCATGAGGCTCGGCACCGACAGAACCCGCGCCCGTTCCTGCGCGCTCAAATGGGCCACAGCCTCTTCCACGCTGCGCGCGCTTTGAATCTTGAGAAGGGCCATGCCTTGGGTAGCATCGAGGGGACCGGCTGGATAGTCGGGGGAATGATCGATGAGCGCCGCATGACGGTTGACCAGTTCGGGATTTCTCACCAGCGCAAGCATGCTCGGCGTCGTCGCCGCCACGAGGTCGCGATAGAACGGGTAGACACCCGTCATGCTTTGCCAGATGGCAGTCGGCTCGACCTCTTCTGGAACACGGAACAGACCGAGACGCCGCAGGAATTGTCCCACGGCAGGAGAGGCAGTGACCTGGGACAAGGGCACTGCCAACACCATGCCGATCACAGCAGGCAGGAGCCAAGCAAGCATTTCCCAGGAAACACTCAAAGCGGCCAGGGCCAACACCACGCCGATCACCATGTGCCAGCGGTGTCGACGCAACACCTGCGACCATGGCAGACTGTCGTCGGTTCGTCGCTGGGGCCGCCAACCGGCGTCTCGGCCAAGCAACACATCGAACACCAGGCCGCAGTGGACAAGCATGAGAATGGGCGCTATCAGCCCTGACACGAGCAACTCCCAAACGACACTGAACGGAAGCATCAGCCAACCGAATACACGCATGCGCTTGCCGGTGAGGATGAAGGACAGCAGGCCGATGACCTTGGGACCAAGGAGGATCGCAAGCGTGATACCGAAGAGGCGCAGCGCCCGCACCGGATCGACGTGTGGCCAAAGTGGAAACAGGGAATAGCTGGAATTGAAATACTCGGGACGGGCAAATTCATTCTGCACCCCCAGCCCCAGGGCAAAGACCAGGAACAGCAACCACACCGGTGAAGAGACGTAGGAAAAGATGCCCGAAATGAAATGTAGCCGGCTGACCCAGCGCAAGCCTCGCCCTGTCAGCACCCTGAGGTGCTGGAGGTTGCCCTGGCACCATCGCCTATCGCGAGCTTCCATGTCGATGATCGAGCCCGGACATTCCTCGTAGCTCCCGTCCAGATCGTCGGCGATCACGATGTTCCACCCAGCCCGTCGCATCAGGGCCGCCTCGACAAAATCATGACTGAGGATCGACCCGCCCAAAGGTGGCTTTCCCGACAGCTCGGGCAAGCCAGCCGCTTCCATGAAGGCACGGGTGCGCAAGATGGCGTTGTGCCCCCAGAAGTTGCCGTCTTTGCCCGTCCACCAGGCCAGCCCCGCACTGAGCACGGGGCCATAGACCGCGCCCGCAAACTGCTGCAGCCGCGCCACCAGCGTCGTGGCGTTGTGCAAGCGAGGCACAGTCTGAATGAGCCCGGCGTCCGGATCGCTTTCCATACGGCGCACCAGGCGCACCAGGGTGGCACCATCGAGCAGGCTGTCCGCGTCCAGCATCAACAGGTGGTCGTATGCGTGGCCCCACCGCTCGCAAAACTCGCGCACGTTGCCCGACTTATGGGCAAGATTGCGTATGCGACGGCGATAGTAGACAGGCACAGCCGGACCTAGTCGCTGGCGCAAGCCCCACAGGACCTCCTCCTCGGCGAGCGCGACGTCGCCATCGTTCGTGTCGCTGAGGATGAACATGTCGAAAGAATGCTCTTCGTTCAGAGCAACCAGGCTTCTCGCCATCGCGTCCAGCGCGGCTGCAATTCGCACCGGCTCTTCATTGTAGGTAGGCATGAGGATCGCCGTGCGGCTGGCAAGCGGCGTGGGGATCTCTGGCGGCCGCCACACCCGCCGCCAAAGCAGGCGCGGCAGCCCCACCATGCAGGTCACGCACGGCAAAGCGATCCAGAGGATGTCGATGGCAAACAGCACCAAGACCGCAATCTCGAGCAGCGTCAGGCCGCCCACGTTGAGTGCCAGCCGCATCTCGTTGGTAGCAAAGGCCGCCAGCGCGACGGTACCGCTCAACACGAAAAGGCGAACGAGCACGGACGAGGACCTGCGCCAAGGATGGATGGCCTTGCGCCGCTGTCGACTGTCGAAGGTGTGCAAGTCCTGCGAAGGCATGATGCCGGGCTTCTCCGCGGGCATCCCGGCCCCTGTGTCCGGCTGTGGCTTCTTCAGGGCAAACACGCTGCCCGGACCTACGGTGCCGTCCATCGGTATACCCAGGTTTCGGCGCGCTGCTTGCCCTTGACATCCAGCTCGACCCGCAACTCGGCGAGCTTTGCCTCCTTCGGATCGAAAGCAAAGCTGACCCGCTTGCCACCGGTCAGGGGATTGTCGCTGACCACGACGTCCCTGATCTCGCCCGCTGACGAGGTGACGACGGCGTGTGGCTTGTCCTGGTCCTTGGCGCCGGCCCCGTCGACCGACGCGTAGTCGATGACGAACAGGCGTACCGGCGTGGGATTGCGTAGGTCCGCGCGCCCTCGCCGCGTCACCAACACGCGGGCATAGCGCGAGGAAGCCTGCGGTTCTCCATTCCAGAACAAGCGGTAGGCGAATCGGTATTCCGCGTGAGCGGGAAGCGGCGCCTTGGGCTGCCAAAACGCCACGATGTTGTCGTGAATCTCACTGTTGCTGGGAATCTCTGTCAGTACCACGGCTCCATCCCCCCAATCTCCATTCGGCTGGGTCCAAAGGCTGGGACGATGCTCGTAATGGGATTCGAAATCTTGGTAGTCGTCCAGGCGCCGGTTCCGTTGCAGAAGACCAAAACCCTGCGGCCCATGATCGACGAAACAGCTGACTTGCAAGTCGACCGGGTTGGCCAGCGGTCGACACAGATGCTCGCCTCTCCCGTTCACGATGAGCAGACCATCGGAATCGTGGACCTCGGGCCTGAAGTCATCGGCGGCGCTGCGACCATTGCCGGAGAACATGAACATGCTGGTTCCTGGCGCCAGCCCGACCTTGGCCAATGGCACGCGAGGAAACAACGTAGCCTCGATTTCCATCATGGTGATTTGCCCGGGGTAGATCTTGAAATGGTAGGCGCCGGTCGTGCTGGGGCTGTCCAGCAGGGCATGCATCCTCAGAACGTGGCTGTTCGGCGCGGGCGCCTCTACCCAGAAGGCCCGAAACGCCGGGAACTCTTCCCCTGAGGGGTCGCCGGTCTTGATGGCCAACCCGCGCGCAGAAAGGCCATAACCTTGGCCCCTGCCCAGCGAGCGAAAATAGCTGGCCCCTTGAAAGACAGCGACCTCGTCGAACACATCGGACCGATTGAGTGGATACAAGACGCGCAGCCCGGCGAAACCGATGTCTTCGTTGGGAAGAGCGGCCGTCATGACCTTCCCTGTGGAGAAGAGCTGAGGACTGTAGGCCAGATGCTGAGCAGCGCCTTCCTTCACGATGGCGATCTCGACGGGATCGGCAAAGAGGAAGCCGCGATGAAACATTTGCAGCTGGAAGTAGCTTTTGTCGTTGCGCCAAACGGATTCGGTTGGTCGAAAGCGAATGTCGCGGTAGTGGTCGTAGTCGAGATCCTTCAGTGACTTCGCCAAAGGCGATTTGGGTGCCGCATAGGGGGCGAGCGAGAGCGTCTTGGCGATGGCTTCCACGGTCCCCTCGGCGAAGGCACCATCACGGGCGTACTGAGGGTCCGCCTGCCCCTCGCGGGTGCCGACCAATCCCAGGCAAATCAGCGACAGCGCGCAGACCGCCGATATCGTTCTTTTGTCTTGGCTCTTGGTTGGGCTTGCCGTGCGCATGGTGACTTTCAACGGTTGCGAAGGGTCTTGCTGGCCAACTGACCTTGAAGAGGGGTCAACCAGCCACCCGTGAAGCCTGCCCGAAGAAGACCGGTTTGAATGGCGGGATGCCGTCGCATCAGATCCCAAAGCAACCCGGTGCGGAAGTTCTCGCTCATCAGCAAGATGGGCCCCTGGTCGATGGCCACGTATTGGTCATCGAACCATCCTTTGACGGCCGGCGAGCTGGTGGGAAACGACAGATTGAATGCGTCCTTGAAGCCATAGCGGCCATACAGACGTTCGCCAAACTGCGAACGAAAATAGAGCAGTGTATTGATGGCCAATTGAGGTGCGAATGGCATCGATCCTCCTGCCGCCGTAGGTGCAATCGTGCCATCGTCATTGGAGAACTGCGAGGTCGCGCCGCGGGCCCAGTAAGCGCGAAAGGGCGAAGGCTTATCGCCATCCGAAGGCTTACCGCCATCCAAGGCAGGCATCTTGAGAGGGCCGTCGGATGCGGTCAGCCCCCAGACCGACTTGCTATAACCTGACCACTTGGCCGGGTTATCCATGCAGTAGGCCTGATTGGCAGCAGTGGCACGGACCGAATTGATGAAATAGTCGATGCCCTTTTCCCGCATGTACTTGTCTCGAATGCCCCGAAAATCAATCCAAACGTGGGAATATTGATGACCAAACAGCGGCGCGAAGCTCACGTGGGGAAAGCCGTAGAGCACCTCCCAATGGTAGGTCGAAGTCCACTTCTCCCAAGCCTGCTCCTCGATCGGATGCGTTGGCGCCCCCAGCGCCAGTAGGTACAGAATCATCGCCTCGCTGTAACCCTCCCAGTCGTTGCTGATGGCGCCGTGTTCGGGCGTCCACCCCATGCTTAGCAGTGGCGGATGACGACGCGAATAGGCCCACGGCCAGTCCACCCTTTCGTACAGCGCACTGGCGAGCTTGCGAATCTCCGCCTCACCTGCGTCGCTGCGGTTGAAATAGGCTTCCGCCGACAACGCCCCCGCCATCAGCAAAGTCGTATCGATGGTGGAAAGTTCGCTACGTCTTGCGCGAAGCCCGGTCTTTCCGTCGAGAAAGTGATAGAAGAATCCCTTGTAGCCTGCCACGCCTTCCGCCTCCGGTCCCTGGCGGGCCTGCCACAGAAAGCGCAATGTCGTCAAAGTCCGGTCCACGGCTTGCTGGCGCGAAATCCAATGTCGTTCGACACCGACCGGATAGGATGAAAGGGCGAAGCCCACTGCCGCCACGCTGGCGACGTCATCCCCCGGAAATCGGTCGGGCGTCAGGCCGGTGCCAAGCGGCGTCGTGTCCCAAAAATAGGCAAACGTGTCACGCTCGAGGACATCCAAGAAGTCCTCCTGTTCGCTCGACAGCTTGGTAGTCGCAGCCCCATCGCGCGCGGCCGTTGGCACACCGGCGCAACCAATGACCAACACCACCAACCAGGGCATCATGACGCACACACCGACCAAGCATGTGGTTCGCTTGCCGAGTCTGTCCATTCGCCCCGGGTGGTTGCCAACCATCGTCGCAAGCATATACGGGCCAGCCTTCGGCCCATCAAGGCGAAAGCGCTTGCCCGGGCCATTACCTGCCGTTTCCGAGGGAACTGCACGCTGTCAAAGCTCCGCGGGCCATCAATCGGGGCGATCGCAACGCGCATTGGTGCTCGCCAATTCCGCATGACGACACTCCAAGCAAAGCGCGTGCTAGGAGCAATGCGCGTTGGTTGGGAGTGCGCAACTGACGGAAGCAAAGGAGGACGATGCATGGCCCAGCGTCACACTCAGGGAACCCGCCTTTGGATAAGGTCACGAGCCAGTGACAGTGAAGCTAGTAGTGCTTCGTCCACATGAGATCGGCGGAGCCCGTTTTAGCGTCGCCGTATTCGCCCTGAAAGCTCCAGTGGCGACCCAGTTCGTATTCGAGATGGACCGCGTTGGTGTTTTGGAGCAAGGCCGGGTCTGCGCCCAGTCGCCCGACGTAGCCCACGTAGAGATCCGACGTCAGGTACTTACCGGCCTCCAACTTGCCTGTGCCCAAGCTGCTTCCCCCTTCGATGGACAGCACGTCCAAGGGCAATTTGTTGGCGGCGATTTGTTGCAGTTGCCCCGCCAGCAGACCTCCCACCAGGGAGGCAGCCTGACCGGTGGTCGTCGTCGAGTCTGGCGAGGCACCGCCTCCGCCGCCAAAGCCGAGACGCCCAGTCACGATCAGCGTGTAGAGTTGCGAGTCGGTAAGATCCGGTCGATTGGGCGACTCTAGGCTGGTCTGCAAATGGTCTGGCGAGCCCTTCACGGTCGCGATGACCGTGACATTTTCTTGTTCGGCCACATAGCGAGCGGTGACATTGAGCTCGGCCGCGTCGGCCGGGCCGGAAAAGCGCAAGCTGGAGTCGGCCTTCAAATCGAAGCGCTTGCCGACGACCTCGATTCGGCCACGCTTGATGAGAACTTCGCCGTAGACGTGAAGTCCATCAGCCATTTCGACCCGGAAGCCGGGCTGGAGCCCCAGCTCCACATTGACGTCCGATCCGCTGACCCAGACGTTGCGTGGCGCATTCACCAAGAGCACGACCGATGCGGGAGCTTCGGCCGGTGGGGAAGCTGCCGCTTTGGCCTTGTCGGCTTTGCTGGCGCCGGCGACAGAAGCGTCGACCTCGGCCAATTTCTTCGCCTGGGCTCGATTGAGCGGTTTGCCCTCTTCCACCAGCACGACGTCTTGGGGCTGCGCCAGCTTCTGCAGATGCTTTCGCTTGGCACCGCTCACGGTAACGTGGGTCGAAGCAATGGAGATTGTCGACCGCACGCGGGGCAGCGACACATGGGTCTCCGCCGACGCCTTCAGCGAAACCGTCCCCAGCACTTGGCCATCGGCGTAGGCCGGAAAGCGGTCGAGGTCCACGCCTGCGTGAATAAAGTAGCCCCCCTGGGCAAGATGATTCCCCTTGCCCGAGAGATGGGCCTGGCCGTCGCCGCTCTTCGCTCGCAACTCCTCGATCACCAGCTGGTCGCGATCACCATGAAGAAGAAGGTGGACGTGATTGTACTCGCCCATGCCGGTGACCGTCACGGCGCCGTCCTTCCACTCCAAGCTGCCACTAGGACGGGGGTCGGACAGCGTTCCGCTGACGTCCACGCCGGCGAAGAGTTGCCCGCCGATGGAACGCAAATTGGCTGTGTTTCCCGAGAGACCGGAGAGGTCGAAGCCATGCGCCTCCAGGTGCGCCTCGATGGGCAGTTGTCGCGGGTCCAGTCGGAGCACGGCGGGATAGCCCAGGTCCCCGTCCGCGGAACCTGTCACATGCAATGCACCGCCATTGGCCGAGTGGAGAGCAACATCGGCGCGAAGCGTGCGGCCGCCATAGCTCACCACCGCCAGGCCCTGTCCTATCGACTTGTCATCGACGCGAAGGGCGTCTGCCTCGAAACGCAGGTTGAGGTCGGGCGCGCGCACCGTTCCCGTGATGTCGGCTTGCGCGACCAGCCGCCCCCTCAAGGCGCGCGGAGGCTGACTGTCGGTTTCGGCAGTCAAGACGGCGCGCTGCAAGTCCAGGGGACCCAGGGTGGCGTGGAGATCCAACGAGGCATCCGCCAGCGCCGCCGGTTCTCGCCAGTGCATCGCAGCCCCATAGAGACCTGCATCGATCGAAAGCAGCGACGTTCCCTTGCGCATCACCCGCACCCCAGCGCGCACATCGTGGTCGTCAAGAGACACGCGAAGGTCACCGTCGGTGGCAGGGAACTTGGCCGAGCTGACCCTGGACAAAACGAGGTCGAGCTTGCCATGGGGCGCAGCCGGCGTTCCGTCGAAGTCGGCCACAAGCCGCCCGGTACCGGCGAGCTCTCCCAGGCTTCCCAGGCTTCCCAGGCCTCCATGATACCCGGCGGCGGCTGCCAACAACGCCAAGTCCAGACCGCCCAAAGCGACGTGGAGGTGCATAGGCGTTGCCAGCAAAGTCTTGCCGGAGACGTGTCCGTCGAGGAAGAGTCCAAGGGCAGCGTCGCTGCGAAACTCGACCACGCCTGTCCCGGCGATTTGCCGAGCGTTGCTTGCGCTGCCCAGTTCCAGCTTTGCCGTCAGCGGCTTTCGGCCAAGGCCTTCGACTCGTACGGCGACGTCGCCCGCCTCGACGCCGTTGATGTGCACCTGCTGCAGCTTTGCATCCATGGTGAATTCGGGGTTGGCAACGGTACCGGCGAGGCGCAAGTGTCCCGAAGCTTGGCCACCAAGCTCGCGCGGGGACGGTCCGGCCATGGCCGACGGTGACGCCGGCCCTGGGAGCACGCTACGAACCGCGCGGGTGAGGCGACCCATGTCCACATGGGAGACGCTTAGCTCCGCCAGCACGGCCGAGCTCGCGCGCGGCGGCCAAGCCAGTGGAACGTCGAACCTGCCGGCCACCTTGGCGCCCAGGCCGGCGGCATCCCAATGTCCGGATACCCGACCGCCACGCAAGCGAATATTCGAGAGCAAGGAAAGGTCGGTGAAGGCGCCGACGTGCCCCTGGGCAAGGGCAAGACTGGCATTCACGGTTGGGGGACCGGCGTGCTTGTGCAGGTGAATCTCGGCGCCCAGGCGGCCGGCCAGCTTCGTCCGTCGCGGCAGCAGCGATGCCGGCACTGCGGCCAGATCCAGCGCGGACACGGTCAAGTCACCGTCGAGCTGCTCGGCCTCCTTCCTCAGATCGAGGCGCAGCACCTGGCCACCTTCAGCGCGCAGATCCAGGTCGATCAAGCGAAAGACACCACGATTCCAAGAGATGCGGGCAGGCCGACCGAGATGCCAGGCTAGCTGGCGCGAAGCCACCACCATGTGCTTTAGCACAAGATCGCTGGGCTTGCGCCGCCAGTCGCCAGCAGCCGACAGGTGGAAGGCCTCGGGCGATGCCAAGTCGACCTTGGCGCTGAAGCGCGGCCCTTTGGCGCGGAGGTTGGCCACGAGACCAAGCAACTGCCGATCGCCGAGAGCAATCCGGGGCATCTTCAGGCTGAGGTCACACGCTAGCGGACGGCGGACCTCAGGCATGTCGATCCGCACGTGCAATTCCGACGCCTGGGTATCTTGCCAAGCGAGTCCGTAGAAATGTCCGGTGGCTTGGAGCGAAGGAGCCCGCACAGGGCCGGCAGCCGTCACAGCGAGATGCCCGCGCCCCGCCGCGCTGACAGGCCGCCCAGCCTCGCCCTTCCCCACGCTGCGGACGGCAGTGCCGAGGTCGCGCAAGTCCACGGCAAGATGAAGGTTCATGGACGCCCCCACTGCTTCGCCAGCACCAGTGATGTTCAAACCGGGGAGCACCGCCAGAAGGTCGATGAGCTTGTAGTGCCCGCTTTGGGCATCGACGCGCAGATCAATTGGACCAACGGGATAGCCACCCAGGCGCCCGGGCGGCACGTGCAGACTGGCAGCACCGCGAAGCTCAGTGAACGTCCGCCCCTCACCGTGAGCGTCGAGATTCAACGACAAATTGGAGGACGGTCCCTGTTCCACCAACGTCCCGAGGTCGATGCCGCGTGCACGAAGCGACAAGAGCTCGATGGCTGGGCGTCGCGGCCGAACGAAAGCCCGAATGGCGAGGGTAGCCTGAGCAGCAACGAGATTCGCTTTTGCGGCTACCAGGCCACTGGCGCCGTCCCACGTGGCGGTCGCGCTGCCGTTCAGCGCGACCTTGAGGGGGAAGGCCGGCACAAGCAGTTGAATCAGCGACGGCAGAACGTGCATCCCATCGATGGTGACGGTGGCTTGAGCCTCCGGGATATCTGCCGACTTGGGGTTCATCTGACCCGACAGCCGCACGGCATTCTTCCCTAATGTGATCTCGAGGCTGCCATCCCCAGTCGGAACGGTCTCACCGAGATAGCCTTCGCCGTCCAAGGCCAGACCAAGGGGCGCCGCCAACGGCGCAGCCAACCCAGCCTCGAGCCGGGTGTGCAGAGCGAACCTTTTCCTGTCAGGGCCGCGAAAGAATCCGCTGGCGCGAAGGTCGACGTGAAGCAAGCGAAGGTGCTCGAAGGCTGGCAAACTGGCCGACGCGTCTTGCACATCGATGATCCCGTCGAGAATCGACAGCGCGTCCACGGTTGCACTCCACCCGACCGAGGCGCCTCTGGTCCCCTGGTCGGTGCCCGGGACCGACACCGGGCGCGCCGAATTTTTGCTGGCCACGGCACGTGCCAGGTTGGTTGCACCTGCGCTGTCGCGACGCAGATGTAGCACCGGGTGATCGATCGTGAGGGCGAAGATATGCAAGCGGTGCCGCAAGAGCCCCCACAAAGAAAGGCGCACATCGAGATGTCCCACCTCGCCCACCAGCTGACCGCTGGGATCCCGAACGCGAATGCCATCGGCCGCAACGCCACGGCCAGGGAAGGCCAGTCGCTGCACCTCGATCTGCCCAGCCAAGGACGCATTCAGGCGCGACAGAACGAGCTGTCGGACCCGTTCGGTCCCCCACGACGATTTGACGATGATCACGGCCCCGAGCACGAGCACCAGTGCCAAGGCGATCACGGCCCCCAAAGCAAGGGCCCCGCCTTTGACGAGCCGACGTATTCCTGGCCTCCCCATCAGAAGGCCTCGCCAATCGCCAGATGAAGAACACACGAACTGTCCGTGACGACTGTGCCTCGGCCCGAGCCCCCTAGACCAAAGCAGCTGTCATTGACCGCGTAGGGAACCGGCGACACGGCGCCGGTCACACTGTCGATCGTCAATAGTGGCGGTAGACGCCCCCACGGAAGTCGGCGCGCAAGATCGACGCGAATAGGTCCAATGGCCGTTTCATAGCGTAGGCCGAGACCCAGCGCCCACAGCAAGGTCGGCACGTCCCGGACGCCAATGTAGCCTTCGGTCACCTGACCAAAATCCAAGAAGGCGGCCACCACCAGGTTGTTGGTCAGATGGTAGCGGATTTCGAAGTTGCCCTCGATCGACCCGTTGCCCCCGATGGGAAGGGTAAGCAAAATGGGCGTTACCGCCGTGGATGCCGGCGCCGGAGCCAACAGCAGGGGCGACAGACGCCTGTCGCTGAAACCGCGCATCGACACGCCACCGCCAGCGAAGAGACGTGTCACCACGGCACTTGGACCGCTGCTGGGGAAAAGCTCGCCCACGCGCAGACGCGTGGCAAAGGTAAGCTGATCTCTTCCGCCAAGACTCAGGTAGCCGCGAAGGTCCGGCATGATCCGTAGGTAGGCAAAATCTCCGCCAAGCGGTCCGCCACCTTCCTGGAAGGAAAGACTGCTGTAATAGCCACGGTGAGCGTCCAGCGGCGCATCGCGATTGTCCCACATCAAGATTTGTTCCAGGTAGGAAAGCAGGACAAAACAGTGGTTGCCTCGATTGGAACAGCCCAGGGTCAAGGGTGCCGCGCTGACGCCGGCGATGACGGGTCCATTCAGGTAATTGCCTTGAAGATTGTAGGTTGCGAAGATCGATAGTCTCGACCACGGCTGCCAAACCACGCCGGTGCTCAGACGCCCGCCCAGCGAATCGTAGGACTGTTCGAGTGTTCGCTCGAGCTCGATGGTCGACCTCTCGCTCAACGAAGGGCGTCCGAAGAACCTGGGCTGCTCCAGTTGCAACCCTGACCGCGCAATGGGGCCATTGCGAGCCCCGGCGGCAATATCGTCTCGAGCGACTGCGTAGGCACTGGGGATGAAGGCCCAGCCTGCCTCGGCACGGAACGTCAGCTTGCGCATGCCACCCCAAAAATCCAGGTGGGACCACTCCAGGCGCAACCTGGCCTCGTTGCGGACCTGGTCGATCTGGACGCCACCCCCGACGCGCAAGGTTCGCAACGGCGCCTCACGAACCTCGACGGCGATCGGTATCCGTTGATTTGGCTTATCGGGCGGACCGGCAGCGACTTTTGCCACGACGAACACCCCCATGCCAAAGACCCGGCGTTGTGCTTCGGCCAACGCCCGATCCGAAAACACTTCGCCTTCTGCAATAGCCAGGCGCACCTGATCCCAGATCCAAACCGACTTGATACGCCTGGCCTGCCCCGTGTCTATCTTGATTTCACCGAAGCGGTAACGAGGTCCAAGCTCGACACGAATGAGTAGCGAGGCTTGTTGGGTTTTGACGTCCACCAAGGCACGACCGCCGAAGGTTACCTCGGCGAAACCCAAATTGCGCAAGCGTTCGCGCACTTGATTTTTGGCCGACTCCCAGCTGGCTTCCAGAAAAACGGTACCCGGGTCCACGCCCAGGCGGTCCAACACTTTGTGGCGTTGGACCTGGGGCAGGTCTTCCAGCCCTTGTACGTCCAAGGAACCGATGCGCGTCGGCTTTCCTTCGCCGATGTTGGCGGTCAGCTCGACACCGCCTTTGACCTGCTTCACGCGTTCGGAAAGGATCCTGGCCTGATAGTAGCCGTGCGCCTGGTAGATGCGTTCGATGCGGCGGAGATCGCTTTGCCAAGTGAACGGGTCGAAATACTGCTTCTTGGCAAAGGGCCACCACCAGCCCGTCGCCGCAGTGGCTATGCCTTCCTTGATGGTTCCCGCCGAGATCTGCTCCGTACCTTCCAGGGTCAGCTTCTTGATCACCGGTCCCGAAGGCGCCTGTCCCTTGTGTCCGCACGCAAGACCTGCAGCCAGCCATGCCCCGAGCACCACGACGCACTGGCGGGCTTTCCCATTCAGCCCATGCGCCCATCGGTGAAGACTGGGCCAATGGAATCGCATGTCAGGCAGGTGGCTTGAACATTTGTCCGGCTAGACGTCTGGCAGCCACCACCACAGCGGCCGTGGCTGCCGCCGTCAACACTTTCTTCCCGAGGCCAGGCGGCGCACGAACCACGTCGGGCTTCTCGAAGAGCTGGCCCAAGGTCGAGCGCAGACGTCGAGCCCGCCCTAGCCAGGAGTTGCGCTTTCGCACACGCGCGTTGTGGATGGCGAGGCCGGCCCACACAGCGCCCGCGACAACCAGCCCGCCTAGCGCCAGCCCCACCGGGTGATGGCGCGCCACGAAGACCGGATTCAACCGATGCCGTCGTTCGTCGAGCTCGTTCACCAGGCCGTCGAGGTTGCTGCGGATGACTTCGATTTCCTTTTCGATGGTGGCGGCTTCCTTGTCACCGCCTTTGTCACCGTGTTTGCCATTGTCGACGGATTTCAAACCAATCGTCCCTTTGTCCATTCCACATCCTCCCGCAGGGTTCGTTGCGTTCTGGCCATAGGGGAACGCACCCGTTTGCTCCACGCGGCCCAAGCAACGACACCGGTAAGAACCAACGTGCTCCCGCTGACGATCAGGCCCGCCTGCCAGCCCGGCATGGCTTGCGCAAAGGCCAAAACGGCCGTGACCAGCAAGAGATTCACCGTAGTCAAGGTTCCCAAGGCAGCCAAGCCCAATCCCCCCACCATCGTCGCCTCGGCTTTCAGGTCGGCCTTCAGTTCGGTCTTTGCCAGCTCGATTTGCTTTTGCACAAGATGCGCGACTTCACTCGTGATCTGCTTGACCAGTTCCACCGTTGACAAGTCGCGCGCACTGCTCTCCGCGGGGCTCGTCGCCCCAGGTTCAGTATTTTCCTGCGCCACGCTGGTTGGTGCCGGTCGAAGTGTCTTCTTACTGTCTTCGTCGTTTTCCACGGTGTGGGCTCCTGGCTGGTTGGCCGATGAGGCTTCAAGAATCGTACCAAGGTCCGCGCACGACGCAGAACCAGTTGGCAGGTCCAGTTGTAGTAGCGTCTCGCTAGGGCGTCTTGGCCGCGCGGAAAATCTCCGCCGGGGAAAGACCGAGCTTCTGTACCGTCAGGTCATCGGGGACCCCGGTGGCAGGGAGATTGTTGTCGTTCTGAAAAGCGCGAAGAGCCTTCAGGGTGGACGCGTCCAATAGGCCCGATCGCTTGTCGGGCTCCTGTTGCCTTTTGAGGTAGCCCCTGTCGGCCAGCTTTTCTTGAAGGCTGGCAATGGCACCAGACTTGAGGAGCCCCGCTGGCGACATGGCCAAAGGCGGTTCACTACCAGATGTGTCGTCCTTCGTCGTTGCAGGGCGCTTTTTCCGATGCTGGTCGAGGTCCCCTGAAGCGTCGTCGGCCTTTCTTTCCACGCGCGGTTTGGTTGGCGCATGCGAGCCCGTGTCGCCGATTGTCTGCGTGTGGCTGCAAGCCAGCCCGCCTAGACAAAACCCCAGGAGCCATCTGCTAGTTCTGCTGTGCCTTGATGGGTTGTGCATCCGGAGGGCCCTCATCTTTCTTCAGAGCGTCTTTCGCTTGCTTCCAGACGCTTTCCTTTTGTGGCGATGTGGCGGGCGGCACGTTGACGAAGCCCGAAGCCAAGCCCTGTACGAAGGCATTGCGGACCACCCCCAGGACGGCGGGCCACAACTGAATATCCGGGGCGGTGAGGCTCCCCTTGATAGGTATGGTGGTGGCCACCGCGTGACGGCCGGGCACCCGATCGGAAGCAAGGTTGACCGACGTGTCGAGCAGCCAGGCCTTGGCGGTATTCCACAGTCCCTGGTCGGCTGGCTTTATCTCGACGTTCTTCAGCACGGGCTTGACCCCGCCCGTAATGCCGCCGTCCTTGGCCGTGAAAGAAGCGAAGACGTCGACGGTTCCTTGGCTGGCTTGTACGTCGGTCTTGGGGGCAATGAACTCGTAAAGCTCGGCGACGCGAAGACCACTGATGGAGGCCTGCCCTGCAAAAGCGAGCGGGCTAGCCAGCGGATCGGCGGAGACAAAGAGCATCAGCTCACCACTGCGCCCCACCATCCCGTGCGCGCTGACCGTCGCCGGCCTGCCCCTCATCAATTTGCGGCGGGTTCCCAGGTTCTCGGCCGTGTAGCCGACGTCTTGCTCCCTGCCCTCAGCCTGCTCGGGCGACATGAACTCGGGTGTACCGACGATGAACGATGTTCCGGTCACTGGGCTGTGACGGCGGCTTTTGGAGATACCAAAATCGATGACCTTGATGAGATCGGCCCGCCCCTCACAAGGTGTCACCATGATGTTCTTGGGCTTGAGATCGCGATGAACGATGCCGATGCGGTGAGCGGCGTACAGCGCACTTGCGACCTGTTGAAGAATGGCGAATACCTGCCCCGTAGGCAGCAGCGGTTGCGCAGCCAACACTTCGGCCAGATCCTTGCCGGGCAGGTATTCCATCACCATGTACGGTAGGCCACTGAGCGTGGTGTTGAAATCGAGCAGCTGAACCACATTGGGATGGCGAAGCCGTGCCATGACCAGCGCTTCCTGGCGAAACCGAGCCAGTGCCTCCGGGCTGACCAGGTCGGGACTGAGCACTTTCACGATGAACTGTCCTGGCAGTCGCTCATGGGTAGCCAGGAAGATCTCCCCCATTCCGCCGCGACTCAATGTCGAGTCAGGCGATAGGATCCGCTCAACAGTGTGCCTGGCTGGAAGGGATTGTCGCTTTCGATTGGCGCCGGCAGGCGGTATTTCCAGCCGGACAGTGTCGCTGACGGTCGCATGGTAACGGGCTTGCGTTCTCAAGTTTCGTGCCACGGCTCCGGTGGTCGCAAGATGCGCCTCGAACGGCGCCAAAGACCGGACCTTGTGATGCAGAAGCGTAACCACGGCGTGGCGACGGGTTACCCGTACGAAACAGCCACCGGCCAAGCTTGTTCCGCCCAAGATGCCCATTTCGCGGGTTCGGCCAGCGATATGGACCGCGCAGACAGGCGAAACGGACCCGCAAGTTGGTGAAACCGCCCCGACACGAAATCCTCCCACCTGGGGGGACTTGGCTCTGTGCGGAGGTCCCCGCATCATTGGCACGAAGCTTGAAGGGTCGTAGAAGATTCGGCGTTCGTCACCATCACAGAGCCGTTTATTATTCGGTCAAATGTCCTCGTCGCCCGCAAAGGAAACCTACCAGGCAAGGCTCCATGAAGCGCTGTCCGACAGTGCAAGAACCACGATCGGCTCAACCATGCTGCGGCTGCTTGTAGTGGACGAGGCCCTGGCCGATCGCGAGAGAATCCGCCGCATGGCGGAGGGTAGCGGCTGGTCAGTGGATGAGGCGGGGAGCGTTCTGGAAATGCTTGCGTCTCTTCGAACCCAGCCTGCCTGCGATTGCGCTTTGATTGCCTTCCCCGATGCGAACGATGGTGACGGGTTTGCTGCGCTTGCCGCCTGGAAAGAGCTCTCACGCGTTCCCGTCATCGCGCTGACGACCGCCGAATGCTCAGACGCTCCGGACGGTTCAGCTATAGCCTCGGCTATTGGTTTGCGACTGGCCGCTGCAGGGGCGGCTGGCTACCTGTCCAAGGATACCTTGTCGCAAGAGCGCCTGGTCCAGATGGTCGAGGCCGCCGTTCAGCAAACCTGCAGCCCGGGAGGGGATGGTGTGACAAGGCTCGATACCGGGTCTCCGCCTCCGCATGCTGTAGCGGACGCGGTGCCCGTCAGCACGTCCCTACCTCCCTTCCACCGAGTCATGCAAAGTGCTTGTCACGACTTGCGCAACCCACTGTCGGCGATCCTCATCAACGCCAACATCCTGGCGCGCAGCGAATCCTTGGCGGACGAAAGGCGGATGCGGACGGCAAACCGTATCATTTCCAGCGTCAATCGCATGAATCGCATCATCGAGGATTTGGCGGACTACAGCCTGGCGACCCAAGGAAAGCCCGTCCCCATCCAGCCCAGCGATGTGGATCTCGTAGAGCTCGCAACCGAGGTGCTGGCCGAAACCCGATTGGCCTTTTCCGGTCGGACCATGGAATTGCAACAAAGCGGCGACTTGCGCGGACATTGGGATCCCGGGCGTTTGCGCCAAGTCTTGCAAAACCTGCTCAGCAACGTTCTCAAGTCTGCCCCCCCCGGCGCAGTTGTCACGGTCACCTGCGACGAGCTCCCCTCTTCCGCCAGCGTCGAGATTCGCCTGGAAACTCAAGGGCAGTCCGCGGTGAGCCAGCCACGCGCGGGCTCAGAAATGCTCGAACCCGGCCTGTACATCGCCCGACGAATTATCGAAGCTCATCGAGGGAGCCTGGTCGCGGCGCCTTCGCTGGCGGAGAAGACCCGCTTTACGGTTCGTCTCCCGCAAAAGGCCCCCCACCCGACTCCCACATCAGCGCAAACAGCCTGACCCTAGCGATTGGTGGCTTCGTCGACGTCGTCATCGCGTAGCTTTTCCCAAAGGCTCTTGCGCGAAATCCCCAGCATCTCGGCGGCCCGGACGCGCTTTCCCCCGGCCGCAGCCAGCACCTTGCGCAGATGCGCCCTTTCGAAGGCCTTCACCGCGTCGGCCAAGCGCATCGTTCCGTTCGGCGCAACGAAGGCTTCCGGCTGAGGCTCCTGGGGCGAATGGGTCATTCCGGCCTCGGCAATGGCAGCGGGCAAGTGATCCAAGGTGATTTCACCACCGCCCGCCAAAACGACCGCGTGCTCGATCGCGTGTGCCAGCTCCCGAACGTTGCCAGGATAGGCATAGCTGGTAAGCGCGGCGTACGCATCGCCGGAAACGGGAGAAGCCCGGCGGCGCCCCGAGGCGTCGGGCGAACCAAACCCTTCCAAGAAGAATTGAATGAGAATTGGCAAGTCCCCTTCGCGCTCCCTCAAAGCAGGCAGGCTGATGTCGAGGACGTTAATGCGATAGAACAGGTCCTCGCGAAAGAGACCATCGGCAATGCGCTGGCGCAAATTACGATGGGTCGCCGAGACCAGACGAATGTCGACCTTGACGGGTGTGTTGGTTCCGATGGGCTCGAACGAGCCTTCTTGTAGGACGCGAAGCAACTTCGCCTGGGCTGAGAGGGGCAGCTCGGCGATTTCATCCAAGAACAACGTGCCACCGTCGGCCGCCTTGAATCGCCCTTCACGCTTCTTGATGGCACCGGTAAACGCGCCACGCTCGAAGCCAAACAGCTCTGCTTCGATAAGCGTCTCGGGGAAAGCACCGCAATTGACCGGGACGAATGGCTTGTCGGACCTGGAACTACGATCGTGAAGAAGCCGTGCAACCAGTTCCTTGCCGGTTCCGCTCTCACCGTGGACCAACGCCGCCGCGTCACTCTGCGCGATCATCTCGATGCGCGATTGGACCTTCAGCATCTGCGGCGACTCCCCGACGAGGCGATTCCGCGGTGGTCTTTGGGCCAAAGCATGCCGAGCTTGGGCAAGTTCGCTTCGCATCGACCTACTGCTTTCGATGCGAGCGATCTGGTGAAGCAACTCTTCGATGTTGAATGGTTTGGTAAGATAGTCAGCTGCACCGTCCTTCAATGCCGCGACGGCCTGCCCGACGTCGGCGAAGGCCGTCATCAAAATGAAGTCCGAGAGTGGCGCCGTGGTGCGAGCACGTCGGAACAGGGCCAGGCCGTCAATTCCCGGCATGCGCACGTCGCTTATCGCCAAATCGAATTCGCCTCGATCGACC
>Ga0302323_100001648_pt1 | contig 18188 bp, 14 predicted proteins | sample Fen_T0_3_FD_201950 | JGI IMG/M metagenome (GOLD analysis project Ga0302323, IMG submission 201950) | Peat permafrost microbial communities from Stordalen Mire near Abisko, Sweden - Fen_T0_3 | ecosystem: Environmental > Terrestrial > Soil > Wetlands > Permafrost | place: Sweden: Abisko... | reverse complement strand
CAGGAATGGGATCGCCTGATCACCTTCAACAAGATCTTCGTCAAGCGCTTGGCCAACGTCGGCGTGATCACGCGCGAGAAGGCCATCGACTACGGCTTGGTCGGCCCCAACTTGCGTGGCTCGGGCGTGAAGTGGGACATCCGTCGCGACATGCCCTACGGCGCGTATCCCGATTTCCAGTTCGAAATTCCCGTCGGCACCGGGAAGGTCGGCACCGTGGGCGATTGCTGGGATCGCTTTTACGTGCGCGTGCTGGAGATGGTGGAGTCGTCCAAGATCGTCCGCCAGGCCCTGGCCAAGCTGCCCGAGGGCGATTTCCAGGCCAAGGTCGCACGCAAGCTCAAGCCCGAGGCCGGCGAGGCGGTGGGCCGGGTCGAATCGGCGCGCGGCGAGATGCTGTACTACCTGGTCTCCGACGGATCCGAGAAGGCGTACCGACTGCGCGTGCGCACCGGCAGCTTCATGGCGATGGGAATCGTCGAGGAGCTGTCCCACGGGATCATGGTGGCTGATTTGATCGCGGTCATCGCGTCGCTCGACGTCGTTGCCCCGGAGGTTGACCGGTGAGAATTACCCTCGGACTCGATTCCACGTCGCTGACCCGGCGCTATCCCAAGCTGGCGGTGCTGGCCAGCTTGTTCATGGCGTTCGCGGCGCCGATGGGACTTTACGTCGCGGCGCTGGCGATCTTTCCGCTGAACACCCCCGAGCGAATCAATGCGATGTCGCAACAGTGGCTCGGCTATGACCTGGCCGGCTCGCCGTATCGCAACCTGGTCTACGCCCTTTTCCTGATGCTGGTCGCCTTCATCGCGGTGAACTTCACGGCGGTGTTCGGCGGCGTTTCCACCTGGGTCGAGCGTCGCGTCGCCGGTCGCATGCAGAGCCGCATCGGCCCCAACCGCACGGGTGCTGCCGGCTTCCTGGCGTGGGTTGCCGATGCGGTGAAGATGATCCTCAAAGAGGACACCATCCCGGGCTCGGCGGATAACCTTCTCTTCCGCGCAGCGCCGTACTTTTCGATGATCGGCCTCTTGTTGCCGTTCGTCGTCTTGCCGTTCGGCGAGGCCGCCGTGGTCACCGACTTGAACGTCGGCGTCTTCTACGTTACCGCGGTGACCGCCTTCGTGGTGGTAGGCATCCTGGTGTCGGGTTGGGCCTCGAATTCCAAGTGGGCGCTGTTCGGCGGTATCCGCGGCGCCGCGCAGGTCCTGTCGTACGAAATTCCGGCCGGCATTTGCTTGATGGTACCGGTGCTGATGGCGGGAACGCTGTCCATGCAGGGCATCGTTCGGGCGCAGGGAGGTCTGCCTTGGGAATGGTTCGTGTTCCGTAACCCGGCGGCGTTCGTCGCCTTCTTCATCTCGGTGACCAGCTCGCTGGCTGAAGGGAACCGCACCCCGTTCGACTTGCCTGAGGCGGAATCCGAGCTGGTGGCCGGCTACCACGCCGAGTACTCGGGCTTCCGCCTGGCCATCTTCTTGATGGTCGAGTGGGCGAACATGTGGATCATGGCCGGTCTCGCCGTGACGTTGTTCCTCGGCGGCTGGCAGGTTCCGGGGGTCACCGACGAGATGTACAAGGGCGCGCTTGGCACGGGCTTGGTTCCCTCGGGCACCTGGTTCGTGTACCAGGCGCTGTCGATGCTGATCTTCACGGTGAAGACCTGGGCTCTCGTGTTCCTGTTCATCTGGCTTCGCTGGACGCTGCCGCGCGTGCGTGTGGATCAGATGATGAGCTTGTGCTGGAAGTACCTCGTGCCGGGTGCGTTCCTCTGCTTCATCGTGACGTTGCTTTGGCAGCTTCTGGTGCCGCCCATCGGCAACACGATCACCGGGATCGTGCTTTTCGCGCTTGCCGTCGTGCTGCTGGTGAAGTTTCTCGTGGCTACCTTCCGCAACATCGGTCGCGTCCGCGGCGATCGGCTGGATCTGAGCAACTGGTGATGTCCCATGGCTGAAGCAATTCGCGAATATTTCGGGCACATCACGGAGGTCGTGAAGACCTTCTGGGAAGGCATGACGGTCACGCTGTCGTACATGCTTCGCCGGCCGATCACGGTGCAGTACCCGGATCGCACCGAGAAGCGCATCGCCGACACCTTGCCCAGCCGTTACCGCGGCCTGCTGGAAGTCGACACCTCGGTCTGCACCGGTTGCATGGCGTGTGAGCGCGCGTGCCCCATCGGCGTCATCAAGATCGCCGCTGACAAAGACCCCACCAATCCCAAACAGCGGGTCCTCACCCAGTTCGACATCGACGTATCCAAGTGCATGTTCTGCGGGCTTTGCGTAGAGCCGTGTCCGACGGCAGCCATCCAGCACACCCGCGAGTTCGAGTCGACCGTGAAGTCTATCGACAACCTGGTCTACCGATGGGTGCCCGACCCTGAGAAGCCGGTGCCGATGTATCGCCCGGTGAAGGGGCAGGACGCGCCTCGCGCACCCGTGGGCGAACTGATGCGAAAGCGACTGGCGGCTGCGGTTTGGACCGCGCCCCCCAGCATCTTTCCGGCGGATGCCGCCAAGGATTCCAAGGACCCCTCGGAGCCAAAGAAGGGCTAGGTCATGCAAACCCAGTTCGTGATCTTCATCTTTCTGGCCCTGGCCACGCTGGTCGGCGCGGCCTCGGTCGCGCTGTCGCGCAACATCTTCTGGAGCGCGATGGGGCTTTTGTCGTCCCTGGTGGGGGTGGGCGGCATGTACGTTCTCCTGTCGGCGGACTTCATCGCCATCACCCAGGTGCTGGTCTACATCGGCGGCGTGCTGGTGCTGATCATCTTCGCCGTGATGCTTACGAGCCACATCCAAGACATCAACGTCTCGAATCGCAGCATGGGCCTTGCGGGGGGATTCCTGGTCTTCTGGGTAGTCGCGACGTTGCTCTGCTTTGTCGCGCTGTGGACGCCCTGGAAGATCACGGTGGTGCCGCCCGTGGAGGGAACCACCGCGGCCATCGGCAACGGCCTGCTTGGCAAGTGGCTCTTGCCCTTCGAAATCGCGTCGGTCGTTCTGGTTGCGACCATGGTTGGTGCCATCGTGGTGGCGCGCAAAGAGGTCAAGGAGTAGCGCCGAGGCGAATGAACATGGCACTTACACTCAATCACTTTCTCGTCATTGGCGCCCTGCTATTCGGCTTTGGGCTTTTGGCGGTGGTCACGCGACGGAACGCCGTGGCGGTGCTGATGGGCATCGAGCTGATCCTCAACGCCGCCAATCTCAACCTGGTCGCGTTCGGTCGCTACGTTGCGGGCAACATCTCTGGCCAGGTCTTCAGTCTGTTCGTCATCGTGCTGGCAGCGGCGGAAGCCGCGGTCGGTCTCGCCATCATCCTCGCCATCTACCAGATGTTGCGCAACATCGACACGTCGCAGGCGACGACGCTGAAAGAGTAGGGCGGAGACATCATGGAACACGCAGCCGCCCACGCCGCCACCGAATTGACCCCGCTGGTCACCCACGCCGCCAGCTACCTGTGGCTTATCCCGTTCTTCCCGCTGGTCGGCGCGTTCATCAATGCCACCCTGGGTGTGCGCCTTCAGCGCAGGTTCGGTAAGGGCCTGGTTCACTCGATCGGCATCGGCGCCATGGCGATGTCGTTCATCGTCGCCTGCGCGGCGTTCGTGCAGCTTGTTGGTCTCGACAGCGAGCATCGTTTCCTGCAGGACACGCTCTGGAACATCTTCACCGCCGGCAAGGTCACCGTCGACCTCGGGTTCGCCCTCGATCCACTGAGCATGATGATGACCCTCATCATCACGTTCATCGGTATGTTGATTCACGTGTTCTCGACCGGGTACATGGCCGACGAGCCGTCGTACTGGCGATTTTTCGCGTACCTGAACCTCTTCGTCTTCTCCATGTTGCTGCTCGTGATGGGCGACAACTTCGTGCTGATGTTCTTCGGCTGGGAGGGCGTGGGCCTTTGCAGCTACTTGTTGATTGCGTTCTGGTACACGGATCCTCAGAAGGCCGCCGCCGGCATGAAGGCGTTTGTCACCAACCGGTTCGGCGACTTCGGCTTCATCCTGGGGCTGTTCCTGCTTTTCTGGGCACTGGGTGGCGTCTGGCAGAAGGCGCCGGACGGCAAGTTGACCTACGTGGAAAACGATCCGCACGCCGAGACGGCCCTCGCCGCCGCGCACGGCGAGGGTCATGATGCCGAGTACGTCAAGATTGGCCCGACCCTGAACTTCAGAGAGCTGCGCGACCAGGTGGTCATCAAGAGCACCGGCGTGGCCGAGAAGCTGAAGTCGCAGAAGATGTTCGGCTTCGGGCTTCTGGCGATGGTCGGCATCCTGTTCTTCGTCGGGGCGATGGGCAAGAGCGCCCAGCTGCCCTTGCACGTGTGGTTGCCCGACGCGATGGCCGGCCCCACGCCGGTGTCCGCCCTCATCCATGCCGCGACCATGGTCACCGCTGGTGTCTACATGGTGGCCAGGCTGAACTTCATCTTCGCGCTGTCGCCGACGGCGATGGGCTGGGTGGCGTTCATTGGCGCCCTCACCGCGCTGTTCGCGGCGTCGATTGGTTTCTTTCAGTACGACATCAAGAAGGTGCTGGCCTACTCCACGGTTTCACAGCTCGGCTTCATGTTCATCGGCGTGGGAGTCGGGGCGTACTGGGCCGGGGCCTACCACTTGCTGACCCACGCCTTCTTCAAGGCGACGCTGTTCCTCGGATCCGGCTCGGTGATCCTGGGCTGCCACCACGAGCAGGACATGCGCAAGATGGGCGGGCTCGGCAAGCTGATGCCGGTCACCAAGTGGACGTACCTCATCGCGTGCTGGGCCATCGCCGGCTTCCCGTGGGCCAGCGGTTTCTACTCAAAGGACGAAATCCTGTGGAAGGCGTTCAGTCAGGAGGGCATGGCCTTCCTGGGGATCGCGGCACCGCACCTCGGGCAAATCATCTACTTCATGGGCATTGTCGCTGCGACCGGAACGTCGTTCTATATGTTCCGCAGCTACTACATGACCTTCACTGGCGAGTACCGCGGCGGACACGGCCACGCCGACGGCCACGCCGACGGCCACGGTCATGGTAACGATGCCCACGGCCACGCCCACGTTCCCCACGAGTCGCCACGGTCGATCACCTTGGTACTCGTCGCCTTGGCGACGGGCGCGGTACTGGCGGCTGTCATCGGTGTTCCGATGGCGTGGACCGGCCACGCGCCTCTGCTGGAGCAATGGCTGGAGCCCACGCTGCCGGCCGTCGTCCTGTTTGCCGAGTACGCCCACAGCACCGAGTTCCTGTTCCAGTTCATTGGTGTGTCCGCCGGGGTGATTGGCTGGGCCTTCGCCCGCGCGCTCTACAAGGACAACAAGAGCCAAGTCCCGGCGCAGCTCCTTTCGCGCTGGAAGGGCGCCTGGAACGTCGTCTACAACAAGTACTTCGTCGACGAGCTGTACCAGGCCACCGTGCTGCGCGGCTCGGTCGGCCTGGCGCGCGGCCTGTCGTGGTTCGACAAGCACATCATCGACGCCATGGTGAATCTTGCGGGTGCGGTGACGCGCATCTTCGCGAACATCGACGGCGCCATCGACCGCTACTTGGTCGACGGCGCGGTGAACTTTGTGGCCGGTGCCACCTTGTCAGCGGGCCGGGTGATGCGCCGGGTGCAGACCGGCCGCATTCAAACCTACCTTTACGGGGCTCTCGTGGGCGCCATTGCCCTCGTGCTCTTCAACTTCCTCATTCGATGACGACGACCGGGGTAATGCGCTCATGATCAGCCAACAAAACGTTCTTTCCTGGGCCACGTTCTTCCCGCTCATCGGGTTGGCGGTGATTCTTCTATTCACGGCAGCCCGATTCTTCCTCGGGCTGTCGCGCCACACGCTGGACCAGCTTTCTCGCATCGTCGGTTTGTCGGCGAGCGGCCTATCCTTCGCCTGCGCTGTGCTGGCCTGGATGTGGTTCGACTCGTCCAAATCGGGTGTGCAGATGGTCCATCACTTCACGTGGATCAAGGGCTTCAACATCGAATACTTGATGGGAGTCGACGGACTCTCCATCTCGATGGTGCTGCTCACGGGGCTCATCGCGTTCATCGCGTTCATCGCGTCCATGCCGTGGTGGGGCGGTGCCAAGTACAGCGAGATGGCCGGGATGGTCGACCATGGTCATGACGACGGTCATCACCCCAAGCATTTCTCGGTGCGCATGGTGCCGGGCTACATGTGCATGCTGCTGCTTTTGCAGACCGGCATGATGGGCACTTTCGTCGCCCTCGACATGTTCCTGTTTTACGTGTTCTGGGAGGTGATGCTGTTGCCGATGTACTTCCTCATCGGTATCTGGGGTGGGCCGCGCAAGGAATACGCCGCCATCAAGTTCTTTCTCTACACGTTGGTGGGCTCGGTCCTGATGTTGCTCGCGATCATCGGCATCTACTACAACAGCCTCCCCGCCACGCTGGCCGACGGAACCATGTCGAGCGGCCATACCTTCAATTTGCTCGAGCTGGCCAAGCAAGGCGCGCAGGGCGTGTTCGCCCGGTCGCCCGCGGTGCTGGGCTTCGCGTTCACCAAGGTCGCCTTCGTCGCCCTGTTCGTCGGGTTCGCCATCAAGATCCCGATGTTCCCCTTCCACACCTGGTTGCCCGACGCTCACGTCGAGGCGCCAACGCCGGTCTCCGTGATTCTGGCCGGCGTTCTTCTGAAGATGGGACCCTACGGCATCCTGCGCTTCAACTACCCGCTTCTGCCTGACGCTACCCAGTGGGCGGCCTGGACCATCGGGCTCTTCGGCGTGATCAACATCGTCTACGCGGCGTTCGTCTGCCTCGCGCAGGGCGATCTCAAAAAACTCATCGCGTACTCGTCGGTCAGCCACATGGGCTTCACCCTGCTCGGCATGGCTGCGATGACCCCGACGGGAATCTCGGGCGCGGTCTTCAACATGTTCACCCACGGCATCATCTCGCCGATGTTGTTCCTTATCGTCGGCGTGATCTACGACCGCGCCCACCATCGAGAGATCAGCCGCTTCGGAGGCCTGGCCTCGGCGATGCCCGAATACACCGCGATGACCGGCCTCGCGTTCTTCGCATCCTTGGGCCTGCCCGGCATGTGCGGCTTTGTCTCCGAGTTCCTGGTGCTTTCGGGTTCATTCTCGACGCTCATGCTGTTCACGGCGATCTCTGCGACCGCGGTCATCCTCACCGCCGCCTACTACCTGTGGGCCATCCACCGCGCTTTCCTCGGCAAGCTGAATCCCGTCTACAAGGACTACCCCGATCTCAACTGGCGCGAGAGGATCGTGCTTTATCCCTTGGGCGCCATCGCCATCGTGCTTGGGTTCTACCCGCAGGCCGTGCTGGGCGTCATCAATCCGGCGCTCACCGTGCTGGTCAAGGGTCTCAAGGTCGGCTGATCGGTTCCCGCCGAAGGGAAACCCATGGACAAATCTCTTTACCTAAATATCTGGAGCGCAGCTTGGTTCAGGCCCGAGTTGGTCCTGACTGCCGGGATTTTGCTGCTCTTCCTTTTGGACCTCGGTTGGAAGAAGAGCCCGTATCGGGTGGCCATTCTCACCGTGGCTGCGCTTGCCTGTTTCGGCATCGCCGCAGGCTGTCTTGCATTTCAGCCCGTCGAGCGCACGGCGATGTTCAACGGCATGATCGTCAGCGACCCGTTCGCCACGTTCTTCAAATGGCTGTTCCTCGGCGCAGGCGGGTTGACCGTGCTCATCTCCGCACGTGCCACCGAGTTCGGTTCGTCTCGCATCGGCGTGTTCTATGGGCTTCTCATCGCCGTCGTGCTCGGTATGTTCCTCATGTCGAGCTCGTTCGACTTGCTCATGCTGTACCTCGCGGTGGAAATGGTGTCGCTGCCCAGCTACGCCATCGCGGGCTACAAGCCCGGCGACCGTCGCGCTGCCGAGGCCTCGCTCAAGTACGTCATCTACGGTGGCGTCGCGTCGGGCATCATGCTGTTCGGCCTTTCGTACATCTACGGCCTCACCGGCACCACCAGTCTCGAGGGTCTCGGCGCGAGGCTCGAAGCTTTGGCCATGCCAGCAGCGGGGGGCAGCCAGGCCGCTCTTCGCGTGGCTCTGCTGACCTCGGTCATCTTTGTGCTGTGTGGGATCGGCTACAAGATCGCGGCGGTGCCGTGGCACATGTGGTGTCCCGACGTGTACGAGGGCGCTCCGACGCCCTTCACCGCATTTCTCTCCGTCGGACCCAAGGCCGCCGGATTTGCCATGGCCATTCGTGTCTTCTACAGTGCGCTCGCCAGCCCGAGCGACGGAATCGGTTTCGCCCGCGGACTGGCTGAGATCCCGTGGCCCGCGGTGGTCGGGATTGTCTCGGCCGCCACCATGACCTTGGGTAACCTGACCGCGCTTCACCAGACCAACCTCAAGCGCCTGCTCGCTTACTCGTCGATTTCCCATGCCGGCTATGCGCTGATGGGCCTGTCGGCGGCGTCTCTTCTCGGCGTCCAGAGCGTGATGATCTACCTGCTCGTCTACTTGGTCATGAACCTCGGGGCCTTCCTTGCGGTGATCGCCATCGCCCAGGCCACCGGCTCGGAAACCGTCGCTGACTGCAAGGGGCTTGCCCGCCGACATCCACTTTTGGCGGTGACCTTTGCGATCTTCCTGTTTTCGCTGACCGGTCTGCCGCCGCTGGCGGGCTTCACCGGCAAGTGGTACCTATTCGTCGCAGTGCTCGACCACTACGCCAGCGAGGGCGGCTCCTGGTATGTGGTCTTGGCAATCATCGCGGCTTTGAACACGGCGGTTTCGCTCTACTACTACATCCGCATCGTGCGTGCGATGTTCATCGATGAGCCAGTGGGCGAGATCGTGTTTCGCCCGCGGGTCGGCTACCAGATCCTGCTGGGCGCCTTTTCGGCGGCGCTGCTGCTCTTCGGCATCTGGTGGACCCCGATCATCGACTGGACCCAGAAGTCGCTGATGTTCTGTCTGCGTGGGTAACCGCGACGACACGTTCCGCTGGACGACTGCTGATGGAAGAATCAGTTCAGCGCGGTCGGGGTCGACAGACTGAACAGGGGAATCGGCACTTCGATGGATTCACCTCCGCCCACGAGCATGGAGTAGGCCCCTCGCATCCAGCCCGAAGCGGTGGGCATCACGCACCAGCTCGAGTAGCTGAATACCTGTCCCGGTGCAATGATGGGTTGCTGGCCCACCACGCCCTCGCCCTGTACCTCGCGGACACCCTGCTGGGCGTCGGTGATCCACCAATGTCGCGACACCAGCTTCACGGGGCGGGAACCCTGATTCTCGATCTCGATATGGTACGCGAAGACGTACCTCTTCTCGTCCGGATCCGATAGATCGGATTCATCGGGCATGTACGCACTCACCGCGCGTACGACGATATCTTTATCCGGCTTGACCGGGTCATGAAGGATGGAAATCATAAGGCACCTCGTGGGAAGGGTTTCTCGTCGATCTTACTTCACGAATTGGGGATTGGCGGAAAATAGGACCAAAGTCGTCCTCTAGAGCGTTGCCCCCGTCGATATCGGCTCCGCCTCGGTTCCGTCCGCTAAGCTCATCGAGGTCGGTTGGTAAACTGTGTGCGTCACGTCGCGAGGCTCTTGGTCTACAATCGGGCCATGGGAGCTTTTCGCTGGACCTGGTTGCTGTTCGCTTTGGGCTGCGCCTCCTTGGAGACGACCCCTGCGCCTTTACCCACCGCGGGCCCCTCGTCGCTGGATCCAACTCCACTTTGGGAACAGGCCCCGTCTGCCCCCATGCCCAGCGCTGCCGACATCGAGCATGCGCGCAGGATTGGCAACGCCGAGCTGTTCGATCGGCCCCCACCGTCCGACCACGACAAAGTTACCCAGAACTTGACCGAGTTGCCGCTCATTCCCGAGCTGCTCCAGACACCTCGCTGGAACGGCTCCATGCACAGCTCTCCGCTACCGACGGATCGCTTGGCTGCCATCCTGGCGGTGTCCGAGCATCCGCGAATTCTGGTCGAGCTAGCCTTCGATCCGTCTTCCCCCGTGCGAAGCCACGCAGCCGCGGTCGCAGCGTTTCTGCGCATCGAGGCGGTAGTGCCGGCGCTGGTGTCGATACTGGACGCGCCCACTCCTCCTCCGACGTGGCGGGAGTTCAGGCCAGCTAGCGAGTCGCCCTCCGCTGCCAAGCTTCGCGCCAATCGCTACGCGGAGGCGGTTGCCGCGTGGCGAGTTGCCATGGTCGGCCTCGCGAGCTTCGATCGCCATGAACTCTTTCCTCGGCTGGCGGCGGTGCTTTTCGATCCACCGGGTTGGTTCACGCCGCCTCAGCAGCTCGGCATCGAGCACGACCGCGACGAAGTCTACCGGGCACGCGAGGCCGTGTACCGCATGCTCGTACGCGGCGGCGCACCAGCCGACTGGGATGGCCTCAAAGCATTCGAGGCGAAGGCTGTGCAGGAGGCCCCGCCCGTGCAAGGCCGTGGCGACGAAGGTTCGGTCGCTGCCGCGGTATCGGGCTACTTCGCTGGCATCGAGTCCCATCGCAGGTTAGCGGCTGCACTGACCCGGATCGATCAAGTTGCAATTCGCGGCGACCGGGCTCGGGCGCGGCTCGAGGTCGGCAGTGGCCCCTCGCGCGAGCTGTACCGTGTTTCCCTGCGGCGACAGGACGGTGTCTGGCGGGTGGATGACCACTGGCCTTGCTGCGTTCGGTGAGTGCTCCCGCGGTGACGAGGATCACCCAGGGCGTGTTCGCAAAACCAGCAAAATAGTTGCGCTTTTCTGCTACTTGCACGCTTTCCTCGGCGCGTGCTTTTCCATGTGCTAAACAGGCTCAGTCTGGGCCGACGAGCCCGCAAGAGACCGTCGGCCGCATCTTTAGGACCCCCGACTACTTCTTATCCAGGCTCGACAGTCATGAACCGACACCATTACGACTTCGCAGTACCTATTGCTTGTCTCATCATCAGGACCAGCAGCATCGCCTCGCTGCTCCTCCTTCTCGGATGCGTGAACCTGGACAAGCCCGAGAACGTAAGGAATTGCGCCGGCAGCTCCGAAGGCTGCTCCGACGACAATCCAGGCCCGAAGTCGGACGCTGCCGATGGACAAAAGAGCTCGGCCGACACCAGATTCGGGGATGCAGGCCTGACGCCCGATGGCCCTCAAGCGAATCCAGATGGCAGTGGCGACAGCGGCAGCTCGCCGGACATCGTGGACACTCTCCTGCGCCGGGATTCTGCGCAGGTCGAGCTCGACGCCGGCTTGGCGGACGGATCGACCGAGGACGCCCTCGTCGATGACGTTGCAGTCGACTTGCCTTTCGATGTGCAGATCCTCTTCGACCTGCCAGCGCCTTTGGACTCGACCATGGCTCTCGACTTGCCACAGCCAGACCTACCGGTGCCCGATCTGAAGGATGCGGATTTTCAGGTGCTGGATCTTCCTCCCGACTTGACGCTCGACACGCAACCGGATGCGCAGGTGAGCTGTTTCGCGCAGATCATCAGCAACGGCTACAAGGCCGGCTCCGCCCCCGCGTGCTCCGAGTGTCGCGATAACACCCTGTCGCTGGCCACCAAGTGCACACAGATGATCGACTGTCTTGCACCGAAGCCCGCGCCGCGCACGTCGGACGTCTTCATGCTTTGCAGAAATCAGGTGGGAGGTAGTACTCCGGTTGGCGATTGCGTGACCGCCTTGGCGAAGGCAGGCTGTCCGAACGGATACTAGAAACTAGACCTGCGTCGGCCGCCGCTCTAAGGCCGCAAGCACTGTTTGCGGATCGATGCGCCGGTGAAAGCGCACGATACATGCGTCGGCGGGCAGCTCGTCGTCGCTACAGCCGCGCTCGTCGTCGACGCACAGAATCAGGTGGTCGATCTGGGCCTCCCGAAGCCGTGTGAGTTTGTGACGAAGGTAGTCGGCCGACCAGAATCCTACGATCTCCAGCAGGAAGCTGCGCGTTGGTCGAAGGCGGTGACGGATGCGAAAATCGGGAAAGATGATCGTCGCACCGACAGAAACCGGTTCGGGCTCGCGCAGCAGGTCCCAGTCGGGCGCGGCCTTCGCGAAGTCCTTGGCAAAGCGCGCTTCCAGCTTGCTGTCGAAGCGGCGCGGCGCCTCGCATGGGAAGATCGGGTCGCCGCTTTGTAGCTCCAAGGTGGCCTCCTGCTCTCGCAGGACACAGTCGGCGTGCAGGCGGAAGTGGGCAGTATGTGGAAGGAACTGCACCAGCTCGCCGAGCGCACGGCCATACAGCAGGGTGTGCCTGAACACCGTGAATGGCCCTGATAGATCGAGAACGGCGCCTTCGTGGGCTCTGCCGTCACGTGGATGGGTGACCGTACAAAGAAGACCTCGCAACTTGGCTTGCCGGACCAGTGGTCGGACGGCGCCCTCGACTTCAATTCGTACATGACGTGCGTGGAAGAGCAGGCTTCGCACGATAAGCAGATTGCTCCGTAGCGCGAGGTCGCTTGGCGATGGAATGGTGGCGGGCGCCGATACCAGTCTTTCGCCGGGCAAATCGGCGAATAGAAGTTTTTCGACCACCGACGGCTCCAAACGCAACGAGCGCGAAGCGGTCTCGAGTGCCTGGCTGCGCGGACCACCGTTCGTCGCCGCAGAGAAGACCGCCTCGCGGACTTTGTCCGGCGCCACCTCGGCGCACAGCTCGCTCTTCCACAGGCGCAGAAGGACCGCTTTGGCTGCCTTGAGCTTGAAGGCCGGCACCGCACAAGGCAGGGGTCGCCGTAATCGCTCCAGAAGCTCGCGTAGGGGCCTGCCGCAGAAACGGTCCACCTCTTCCATCAGTACGCGTATCCACGGAACGTCACGCGCATCCAGCAGACCCGGCAGCACGCGCCTGTCCACGATGCGAAACGGAATTCCAGATTCAGGCAGCAAGGGCGCTTCTCCGCTTGCGTGATTGCCCCACCTCGGTGGTGGCACGTACCACCAGCTCGTAGACCAGGGCATGTTTGCCCGGTCGCGGTCGCAGCACACGCCCCACGCGCTGAACGTGCTCTCGCTCGCCGCGGCTGCTTGCCACGATGATGCCGACCTCGGCCTCGGGCACATCGAGGCCTTCGTTCAAGACCTGCGCAGAAACCAGCGCGCGGAGCGTGCCTTCCCGGAAGAGGGACAGTACGCGCTCGCGCTCCTTGCGTTTGATATCGCAGGTAAGAGGCATGATCAGGTGCGCACGGCTGATGGCGTAGGCGGTCGGGTTGTCCGCGGTAAATACGATGGTTCGAGATGCTCGATGCCGATCGAGCAGGGTCGCGACCATCGCGCGCTTGGCACTGGGAAACGCCGTGAGCTTGCGGGCCCGGTGCCAGGCGGCGATGGCACGTCGACCTTCGTCCGAGCGTGCCGCGGCCTTGGCGAATTCGTCCCACGTGGCGTTCGGCGCAAATCGTTTGAACCGACTCCGGCCAGGTCGTCGATGCGCAGCTCGTACATGACCGACCCCACGAGCTCATCCAGGCGCAGGGCTGCTCGGCCGGTCGGTCGGGTCGCCGTCAGGCCCAGGCGCCAGGTGGCCGTGCACATGTCCAGGGCCTCGTCGCGCATGCCGGTTCCGAAGTGATGAACCTCGTCGACGACAAGCAACCCAAACTGGTTGCCCAAGCGATGCATGTGGCGCCAGGCGCTCTCGAACGTCGCCACCGTGACCGGCCCGTCCGATGTTCGCCATCGCCCAACTGTCCCGGCTCGATTCTCAGCGTTTCCCGCAGGCTGCCCATCCATTGCTCGAGGAGCACGAGCGTCGGTACAAGACACAAGGTCGGCACGCCTGCCCGGGCGATGGCGGCGAGGGCCAGCCGGGTTTTTCCCGAACCCGTGGGCAACACCGCGGTTCCCTGTCGTCCCGCCAGTTCCCAGGCCGCGAGGGCAGCTTCTTGGTAGGGCCTCAGCTCGACTGGTTCGGAAATCGTCGGTAACCGTGCCGGTGTGCCGGCCACTTCGTCCGTGAATCGGACGTGCCGTCGTACGAGCTCGGCGATCAGTTCATCGTGGTAACGGGCCGGGCAGCGCAGGGCCGCGATCCGACTGTCCCACAAAGCGCCCGGCAACTTCGCACCGGTCAGCTCTGTGTTGCTGGTCGAAAGAAGAACGATCGTTCCACGATCGAAGATGAGGCGCATGCTGCCCGCCTCTGCAGACCGTGTGCCAGCCTGCTGCGCTGGGTACTCTCAAGCGCGCCGTCGCCCGTGCGGGCTAGAACGGAACGTCGTCGTCGCCGAGGGGCGGGGGCTCGCCGTCGGGCGCTCCGACGCCATCGCTGCCGCTCAAGACCTCGATGCTGTTGGCCACGTTGTCGCCGTAGACCTTACCGTTCCAGTCGCGACCGCCCAGTCGCCCGCTCACCGCTAGAATCGCGCCCGGCTTCCACGCGGCGGCCTGCTCGGCCAGTCGTCCGAAAACCTTGATTGGGACGAGCTGCGGATACTGCCCCTGAGTTTCGAAGATCAGGGTCAGGATGGATTTGCCCGCCTTGGAAACGAAGGTGTCGACCCGCTTGAGGATCCCGCGGCCCTGAAAGGTGAATTCGTCTGCGTTCGTCATGCTGGTGTCGCTCAACTCAAATGGATGGGTGCCCTTCTGTCACACGGAAGCCTGCTTGCCAAGGAATAGAGGTCGATAGCGGGGGGCAAGCCAAGCCGCCCCCGGTGCCCGCCCGCGAAACCATCTCCACATTTCGCTGCCTTAGCCGGGTTCGCCACAGAGCGCTCACGCACCGCGCACACATATCCTGGGGGGTAGCCTAGTTCTTGCGATTCGGGGTACAATCATGCGCCAACTATGGTTACACAGCCTCTCTGGGTAGGAGCGCGTTCATGCTGAAAATTAGGCAGTTTAGTTTCCTGGCCTCGCTTGGTTTTCCGGGGCTGACTTGCCTCGCCCTCCTTGCGAGCTGCAGCAATTCCGGTGAGGTTGGCGGTCAGCCTGCCGACGATGCCAGCATCGTGAAGAACGACGCGCCCTGGTCCTTCCCAGAGCTGAACCCGGTCATCATTCCCGATACCGGTGGCACCAAGCCCGGCATCGACGGATGTTCATCGACGGCAAACTGCCAAGTGGGAAGCTGGCAATATTGCGGCGTCATAGGTGATGGGTGCGGAGGAACCGTGAACTGCGGAGGCTGTGCAGGCGGACTGGACTGCGTCGGCGGCTTGTGCGGCGGCAGCCCCGCGTTCGACGGCGGCGTGGTTACGTCGTGTACCGTGGCGGGCGGGCAGTACTGCGGCGTGATCGGCGACGGCGTGGGCGGAACGCTGACCTGCCCCGCTTGTCCTGCGGATTGGAACTGCACCAGCGGTCTTTGCACCGCCGATGCGACGAAATGCCCACCCGCATCCTGCGGAACCGGCACCAACAAGTACTGCGGGACCATCGGAGACGGGTGTGGGCACGCCAAGGAATGCGGCGGCTGCGCGGCCGACCAGGTCTGCAAGAACAACCAATGCGTTCCCGCGGGCATTTGCACCGCGGCCACCTGCAATCCGGTCGGAGGGCAATACTGCGGTGTGATGGGCGACGGTTGTGGCGGATCGATCACCTGCGGCAGCTGCACGACGCCGGGGTGGACTTGTGAGGATCACCTGTGCACGGGCGGCGTTGCGTGTACGACCAGGGTCACCTGCGGTACCGGCAAGGGTAAGTACTGCGGGACCATCGGCGATGGCTGCGGCGGCTCCGCCGACTGCGGCGCTTGCGGCGCCGGCGAGGTTTGTAAGAATCATCAGTGTATCCCCGAGCCATGCGCGCCCCTGACCTGCAACCCGACGGGCGGGCAATACTGCGGCTCCATTGGCGATGGTTGCGGTGGAACCCTCACGTGCCCGTCCACTTGTCCTGCGGGCTTCACCTGTTCGCCGGACAACCTGTGCGTAGGCAGCTCGGCGTGTCCGCGCCTCACGAGCTGCACCAACGGGACGACCTTCAATTACTGTGGCGACGTCGGTGACAAGTGTGGCGGCACACTCCATTGCGGTACCGACTGCGGGGCCGGCAAGGTCTGCGATACCACCACCGGGCTTTGCAAGGGCGACACGACTTGCAAACCGGTCGCCTGCAACAACGGGACGCTCTACAACTATTGCGGTGATATTGGGGACAACTGTGGCGGGACTCTCCACTGCGGCAGCGTGTGCGGCGCGAACCAGGTGTGCGACCCGGTGGCTGGTCTTTGCAAAGGCGATACGTCCTGCAAGCCCGTGACGTGCAAGAACGGCACGGATTTCAACTACTGCGGCGACAACGGTGATGGCTGCGGCGGCACGATCCATTGTGGCAACGACTGCGCCGCCAATCAGGTGTGCGGTCTCGACGGTATCTGCAAGGGCAACGCGAGCTGCGTGCCTGCGACCTGCGACAACGGAACCTCCTTCAGCTACTGCGGCGAGATCGGCGACAAGTGCGGAGGCAAGCTCAACTGTGCCTGCAAGGCCCACCAAATCTGTGGCGCCGATAAGCTGTGCAAGGGCGATGCGAGCTGCACGCCCATCAACTGCAGCAACGGCACCGACTTCAACTACTGCGGCACGGTTGGCGACAACTGCGGCGGCTCCCTGACCTGCAAGACCGATTGCGGGGTCGGAAAGGCCTGTGACACCAAGACTGGCCTGTGCAAGGGCGACGACACGTGCAAGCGCCAGACATGCGATAACGGTACGGCATTCAAGTACTGCGGAACCATTGGCGACGGTTGCGGTGGCAGCGTGGCTTGCACGGCCGCGGATTGCGGGGCAGGGAAGATCTGCAACGCGACCAGGAACCAATGCGTGGGCGATGCGTCCTGCGCTCCGCTTACCTGCAAGCTATCCACGGGTGCGCAGTACTGCGGCGGCGTGATCGGCGACAACTGCGGCGGAACCATCAACTGCACCGCAAATTGTCCGACGGGAACGACCTGCGTCGGCAACGCTTGCGTCTGCAGTGGCGGGCTGGTCTGCCAGGTCGCTCGTTGCGATGCGGGGACCACCACCGTCACTGGCAAGGTGTTCGACCCGGCTGGCGTCAACCCGATCTACAACGTGATGGTTTACATCCCGAACCAGGCGCTCGATCCCATCACCCACGGCCCGACCTGCGACCAGTGCGGAACCCCATCCGGCGAGCCGATCGCGGCTGCGCTCTCCGGTACCGACGGCAGCTTCACGCTGACCAACGTGCCGAACGGTACGAACATCCCCATCGTGTTTCAGATCGGCAAGTGGCGTCGCCAGATCAAGATTCCCACCGTCAACCCGTGCACTAGCAACGATCTTTCGGCCTGGGTCGATGGTGGCGGCAAGCCGATGGCCCGGCTGCCCGGGAACGTAAACGACGGCGACGCAGGTACGGTCTCACTGCCCAAGATTGGCCTCGCGGCTGCGCAAGCGCACCCGTGCAAGAAGACCTCCGGTGGCGATACGTGTGATTCCACCATCGCTGAGCGTTTGCAGTGCCTGCTGCGACGGATCGGCGTGGACACTTCGGAATTCACGCTGCCAAGCGGCGCGGGCTCCATCCATCTTTTCAACCAAACCAAAGTCGAGTCGGACTCGTGCAACACCGTGACGGGGTCGACCGGTACCTTCCCCGACGCCAGCGACAACCTGTGGGACAGTCAGGCGCACCTGAATCAGTACGATATGCTCGTTCTCAACTGTGGTGGTGGGGGGGCTGACTTGGGACCAGCAGCATCCGCGAATGGAGCTTACGTTCCGTATCCAGGTGCGCCCAATCGGATGAAGGCGTACTTGGACGCGGGCGGCCGCGTGTTCGCCGAGCACTACCACTACGACTGGATCCGCAATTTCAGCAACTACCCGTCGGTGTTCGGCAACGTCGCAACCTGGGTCGGTGACAATGCCTCGGGCAACTACACCAGCACGCCGGGCGTCATCGGTACCACGCCGCGCAATACCACCATCGACACGAGCTTCCCGCGAGGCCGGGACTTCTCCCAATGGCTGGTCAACGTCGGCGCGTCGAGCACGGCCGGGACTCTCACGATTTCGAGCGCCGTGAAGGGCACAGCCGTCGATCAGTTGAGTCCATCGCAGCGCTGGCTCTACGAGCCCAAGAGCGCGGCGAATCCCACCGGCGCCGCCTCGTACACGCACTACTTCAGCTTCAACACCCCGGTCGGCGTGCCAGTCGACAACCAGTGCGGTCGATTCGTCTACACTGCCTTGCACGTCGGCGATGCTGCTTCGACCGGCTTCCCGGGCGATCCCACATC
>Ga0302323_100001646_pt1 | contig 18197 bp, 14 predicted proteins | sample Fen_T0_3_FD_201950 | JGI IMG/M metagenome (GOLD analysis project Ga0302323, IMG submission 201950) | Peat permafrost microbial communities from Stordalen Mire near Abisko, Sweden - Fen_T0_3 | ecosystem: Environmental > Terrestrial > Soil > Wetlands > Permafrost | place: Sweden: Abisko... | reverse complement strand
GCTCGTGAAGCAAATCTCGAGCGCCGCCAGCAAGCTCGCCGCGCAGGTCCGCAGCAAGCTCGACACGTTGGCCCCTTGCGCGAACCCGACGGCTGGCGGCGAGGCGTGCGCCAAGACCTTCATCCAGGCCTTCGCCAGCCACGCCTTCCGGCGCCCGCTGGGCGATGATGAAGTGCAAAAGCTGGTCGACCTGTTCCACGTCGGCGCAGACGGCGCGACGTACGCGGACGGCATCGAGCTGGTCGCCACCGGCGTGCTGCAGTCCGCTGGCTTTCTGTATCTGACTGAAACGGGCAACAACGCCGCCGGCAGCCAGGTGAGCCTGACCCCCTACGAAACGGCCAGCGCCATTTCCTACTTGGTGACCGCGGGGCCTCCGGACGCTGAGCTGACGACCGCCGCGGCCAATGGCCAGCTAGCAACGGCCGAACAGCGCAGTGCAGTGTTCGCTCGGCTAATTTCCGGCGCGGATCCCGCGGCCGCACGCACGCGCGTGCTGCGCGTGGTTCAAGAATGGCTCGGCACCGATCGCTTGGTAGATACCGCCAAGGACACCACGGTCTACGGCGCATTCGCCGGTTTGAAGCCGGCCATGCTCAGCGAGACCGGCTCGTTCCTCCAACACTTGATCGAGCGCAAGACCGGCACAGTCGGAGAATTGCTGGGCGCCAACTGGACCGCCACGCAGGACCAAGGCTTGACCACGCTGTACGGCGGCGCGACCTCGACTGATGGCGAGATCAGCTTGCCGCAGCGGCGCGGGATCTTGAACCAGGGTGCATTCCTGTCGGTCTACGCGCACGCCAGCGAAACTGGACCGGTGCTGCGCGGGGTCGCCATCGTGCGGCGTGTGGCATGCGTCTATCTGGCATCGCCCGCCTCGCTGATGCTCACCGTACCGCCTTTGCAACCCGATCCTACGAAGACCACCCGCCAACGCCTGGACGTGCACGCCACGGACCCGATGTGCGCCGGCTGTCACAAGGCGATCGACTCCCTCGGTTTTTCGTTCGAGCAATACGATGGCATGGGCAAGCTGCAAACGACGGATAACGGGCGGGCCGTCGACAGCCACACGACCGTCGACATGGGTCTGGATTTCGACGGCGACTACACGGATTCCAATCAGCTCGCCAGTGCACTCGCAAGTAGCGCCGTCGTTCGTGAGTGCTTCGCTCGCAACGTCTTCCGCGCCTCGGCCGGTCGCAGCTCGGACGACGTGAAGGCCGCCGAGACAGCCTTCCTCAACTACTGGAAAACGGTCCCCGCGCCCGCGCCAGACGCCACTCACCCGACTCCCGCCTCGGCCGCGGAAGGCAGCATCTTGGAAGCCCTCCGCTCGGTCATTACCAGCCCCAACTTCACGCTCCGGAGAGCGCAATGAAACGACTCAGTCCAACACGTCGCGCCTTCCTGCGCGCCATGGGCGCCGGCATGGCCGCCCTACCCTTCTCGCGCTTGCTCGAGAACTCGGTCGCGCAAGCGGCTGGCGAAACGCTGCCGCTCAAGTTCATCACCATTTATCACCCGCACGGTTTGTCCGCTGAATATTGGGCGATGAAAGCGACTGACAGCGAGACGACCTTCGATTTCAGTTACAAGGACTGCTCGCTGCAGCCGTTCGATGACGCCGCCACGTATGGCAAGAGCTTCAAAGACAAGCTGCTGGTGCTCGAGGGCATCGATCACCTGTCGAACGCCAACGGGCACGACTCGGCCGGCACCATCCTCACCGGCAGCACGATCGACGGCAGCGCCAAGCGCCCCGCCAACTCTTCGCTCGATCAATACCTCGCGGTCACCAAGGGGCTCGGTGGCGATACGCGCATCACCAGCGTGAACTTGGGCGTCGGCAACGACGCGACCGATCCGGGACTCACCCTTTCGTACGGTGATGGCGGCGCGCCCTTGCCCAAGATCATCGACCCAGTGGCGGCCTTCCACCTGCTGTTCGACGGCGTGGCCGTCAGCTCCAACCCGGCCGATATGGCCGCGGCCGAGCGCAAGCGCAAGCTCGGTCAAAGCGTGGTCGACTACGTGCGCTGGGACGTCAATCGTCTACGTACCGGCTTGGCGACCGCCGAGCAGCAAAAGCTCGACCAGCACCTGAGCGCGCTGGGCGACCTCGAAAAGCAGCTCGGCGGAGGCATGGCAAGCGGCACCGTGTGCACCGTGCCGAGCACTCCGGACGCCAGCAAATTTCCGAAGCTCAAACAGTACAACGGCGGCGAGCCCTATTTCGACGCGATCACGAACGCTCACATCGACATGCTCGCGCAAGCCTTGGCCTGTGACGTGACCCGCTTCGGCACGCTGTTCATGAATGATCTGTCGTACGCGGACAATCCGTTGATGCTGCCCACGGACAACCACGGGGCGGTCGCGCACACGTACAACGCTTCCACCATTGGCAACAACAACGTCACCCAAACGGGCGATCCCGCGAGCTGGCTGCCGCTCGCCAAGTTCAATAAGTACTGCTACGGCAAGGTCGCGCGGCTGATGCAAAAGCTCGATCAGCTCGGCATCTTGGACAGCACGATCATCTACGTGACCAGCGACATGGGCAATCCCGCGTTGCACAGCAAGCGCAACGTACCGACGGTGCTCGCTGGCGGCGCGAATGGCAAATTCAAGATGGGCCGCCGGCTCAAAATGGCCGCCGGTTGCCCGACCAGCGACATGTGGTGCGAGGGCAAGGCGACCTACACGCCCACCACCAACAGCAAGATCTTGGTGTCCATCGCGCAGGCCTTCGGCCAAGACATCGACACCTTCGGCACCCAGCCGATCAAAGCAAACGTCACCGGCGCACTCAGCGCGATGATGGTCTGAGCGGCGCGCTCGACGCGCTTCGTGACACCCGAAGGGTGCGGTCCCGCGTCGCGCCTCACAAGTCCGCGTTGTTTCCGTCCTGTTCGCTTGGAGCGCGCGCGCATCGTTCACTGAGTCGCCCTGATCTTGTGGGTTGTTTTCGCGTTTTGCCGAGGTGCTCGTAGCAACACGAGGAAATTGTGTTGGCTACTTTGGCGAGAAAAATCGCGACAGCGAAGACACACGGGGTTCGCTCAGCCAAATTTGACGATGCGGAACCCTTGTGCGATTGAGCAACTCTTCAAGATGATTCAGCGTCCTTTTGAGGGCGATGACCTCGCCCCCCGAGATCTACGGCCACATCTACGGCCACATCTACGGCCAAGGGCTGGGCTAGCGGCGCCATCGATCGACGGCAAACTAAATCGGGGAACGCTCGCAACGGCCATGGGCATGCGAGGTTGGCAAGGGCCCTCACCTGGTCGGACAGCGCAAGCAAGACCGACACCCCGGGACGGGAACACGGGCGCGGTTCGAGGTGCGATGCTGGATCGCGAGCGCCCCATTCTCTCGAGAAGGCGCCCGCGATAAATCAGCGACTGCTCAGAAGTCAGACGGGCAGTTGGTCTGTTCGTAGACGAAGTTGGGGTTATCGGCGGCTTGGTACCAGTCCACGAACCAGAGGCACCCTTTGCGTAGGTCGCCGTCGGGCAGGAGCATGCACTTCTGGCGCACGCAGTCCTTCTTGGCGGTGTAACTGCCCGTGCAGCCAGTGAGAAACCCGCCCTGTGTGGGGCCCAAATCGGAAGAGCTGAGTTTCCACTGCGTGGTGCAGGTATTGGCATTTTGGCCGACACCGCCGCCGGGAATCATCATATCGAATTGGTTGCCCGCCACGTCACCGCCAGTGTTGCTGATCTTGACGATCATGTGCTTGCCCTTGAGGTTCTTCGAACCGGGATCGTTCATGGCTGAGTGACCCGTGCCCGTGAATTGCAGGTGATAGCACTGACCGCATTGCGGGCTGGGGACCGCGACATAGCCGTACGAAACGTTGTCGCCGACCGCGCGCGGGGCCTGGTTGTAACAGGTGTATGAGGAGCCGCCGCTGCAGGCGCTGGTGCCGTTGTTGCTAGACTTGCCGTCGGAACCACAGGCAGGGATGTTGCCGTTCGTCGAGCAATGAGCCTTGCAGCAATCCCAGTAGCGGCTCGCCCAATACACTTTGGTGGAGTTGACGTCCGCTAGAGCGGGACCGGGACCGAGTCCGGTGGTGTATCCGCCAGCGCCCATGCCGCCATTCCCGCCGGAGCTGTTGCTCGACTTGCATTTGCCGCAGCTCTCCAAACAGTAGTTGGCGCCAGTCAGCCAAGCAGCGTCGCAATTTGCGGTGTTGCCCTTCGCGGCATCGTATTCCGGCCAGATCGAACACGGCTCGCCCGCGTGGTCGGGATTCTGAATATCGGTGCACGGGGGAGCCGCACCGGCGGTTCCACCGCTGGCGCTCTGCCCGCCAACACCACCCGATGACGGCCCGCCAGCGGAGCCCGGCGCGCCACTGCTTCCGGCAGTAGCGCTACCCGCGCCAGAAGCCGCGTTCGCCGCCCCTGAGAAGCCCGCGCCTGAGGAGCCCGCACTCGGGTGCCCGGCCGCGCTGAACGATGAGCCGCTCGAGCCGCTCGAGCCGCTCGGCGTGACGCCGTCGCTGCTCTGGCAAGAGCTCAGCTGCAAAATGAAAATCAGGCCCGTGAAGGCAAAGCTGAAAGCATGACGCGGCTTGAGGACCAGCATCTGATTTCGGTATCATTTGCAGGCGGCCGAGGCGAACAAGATTCGTCCCTGGAAAAATCCACCCTGGTGTTTCGGATGGCTTTGGGACCCAAAAGATGATTAGGCGCCACCCTCAAGGCTTGCGAAGATTTTTGGGCGCCGTCGGCTGTTCGTCGGAAAAGTCCGAGATTTTGCTGCCCATCCTCGTGACCTCGCTCTCGTCGTGCACGCTGGGCCCGGTTTCGCTCGGGCCGATCACCTCGATGGTGTGCACGCCGATCTGAATGCGGTCCCCAATGGCAAGCCGATGCAGCCCTTGAATTCGCCGCCCGTTCACCTGCACGCCGTTGCCGCTACTCAGATCTTGGATGGCAGCGCTTGCGTCACTCACAATCACGCGCGCATGCTCGCGCGAGATCTGCGGGTCATCGAGCACCAGGTCGCAGCTGGACTTGCGACCAATGGTGATCGAGCCTGCGCTCAGGAGCAGCGTGCGAAACCCCAACTTGAGCCGCACCAGCCGGTTGCGCGCTGGGCTGTGCTTGGATGAACCAGATCCGGACGAGTCCACTGCCTCAAAGGTAACACGATCATCGACGAAGAGCGCGTCGCCGGCATTTTTTAGCCGAGAAAGCCAGTACTTTTGGACGAAATGTCGTATTGTGTGGCGCTGTCCGCGCGGTTGCTCTCCGGGTGAGCGCTGGGGCCTCGCTCGGCTCTACGGGGACCAGGTGCCCTTGCCGACGTCCAGCTTCCAAGAAGCATAGAACTCGGCTCTACGGGGACCAGGTGCCCTTGCCGACGTCCAGCTTCCAAGAAGCATAGAACTTGGGCCTACGGGGACCAGGTGCCCTTGCCGACGTCCAGCTTCCAAGAAGCATAGAACTTGGGCATCGAGGCCTGATTGCCGTCGATCACCAGCGGCTGCACCACGAACGTTGCGAGTGAATTATTCTTGCCCGTGGTCTTGCCCGTTTGATCATTGGCATTTTGCCAATGATCGCCGAAGTAGACGTAAACCGTGCCGACGCTGCCGACCACCGGCAAAACGAACGTGCTCTGCGAGATCCAAGTGCGGGCATCCGCGGGCGCAACCAGGCCTCGCTTCGTCCAAGGGCCGGTCATGGAAGGCGCGCTGGCGTACTCGTTGTCGTTGGCGCGGAACCCCGTTTTGTTCGACATGATCCAAAAATACGAGTCACCTGCCTTGAACGCCGTGGGCGACTCCATGCCAGCCATCGCCCCATAAGCGGTGTCCGAAACCCAGCTGTGGCAATCGGCTGCGAGCTTGTAGACATGCCCGCTCTCGGTGATCAGGTACGGGTTGTTTTCGCCGTCGACCAGCGCGCTCATGTCGCTGTGAACGGCCTTCACGCCGCTTGCATTGGTCAGCGCGCCCCGAAACTTGTAGTCACCGTTGACGGTCGCGGAGGTAGCATAGACGACCTCTTTGTCGGTTTGGTAGTCGAGCGAAGCGGCATGCGCATACAGCACGTACTCGCCAGAGCTCGGACACTTGATGAGATGCGGACGCTCCCCGTTGCGATCTGGGCCGAGCTCTCCGCTCGCCTGTGGCGGCAAGATCAGCTTCTCGAACTTCCAAGTGACCAAGTCCTTGGAGGAGTACATGGAGAAGCCGTGAAAGCTGTTGTTGGTTTCGTACGCGGCGCTTGCTGAATAAACGAAGTATTCGCCCGAGAGATAAAAGGTGTCCCCAACCTGGTTGATGCCGCCACCGTGCGCATTCACGAGGGCGCCCTTGTCGTCATGGAACGCGACTCCGTCTTCGAGCGTTCCGGTGATGACCGAAACCCCCGTGACGGTCGGCGGCGCTCCGCCAGCTGGATTCGCGCCGCCGCCCGCTGCACCCGCCGCGCCCGCTGCACCCGCCGCGCCCGCCGCGCCCGCCGCATGAGCGCCGGCTGAGTTGCCCATCGCACCACCGGTCCCGGATGGCGCCCCGCCCGTAGCCACGTTGCCTGAAGTACCCGCGCTGCCCGAACCAGCCCCGGCGAACGAAGCCCCGGAACCAGCGATGGCGTTACCTGCCCCGCTCGAGCTGCTGCCCGCACTGCCCGCGTGAGGTTCACCCGAGTTGGCAGCGCCCGCTGCCACGTGGCTGGGATCGCTGCTGCTCGAGCCGCAGGCGAACGCACCGCCCAGCAGCAGCACGCCGGTGCCAATCAGCAGAGGGAGGGCTTCGGATTTGATCATTTGATTGCCAAGTCGCCCGCTGGTCTTAGCCTACGTGTTCCTGAGCTCAAGGGGCGCATGAGCGAGAACCTTTGGCAAATCACCGGCAACCGCTGGGCATCACCTTCGCCGCGCGCCCCGCAGCGAAGTGAAAAGCTCGACGCCGATCGTGCCCTTAGCTAATCGATGAGCCCACCGTTCTCGCGACCAGTCGGAAGCATGCTGCTGGGACTGGCATTTTCCAGCGCATTCGTCGGCTGCGGTTCGGACCAATCAGGTAATAGCGGCGCGCAGCCGGCTGCCGGCGGCCACCTGGACTCGGCGGCTGGTGCAGCAATGGCGATCAGCGGCGGCGGCGGCGTGAATGCCGGCGCCAGTGGCGCTGCGGCGAGCAATGCAGGCGCAGGGGCCACGGGCGCAGCGGCTGCCGCAGGCGCGAGCGCGGCAGGTGCCGCAAGCGGGGGCAGTGCCGGACAAGCCGCGACCGCGGGCGCGGCTTCGCAAGCCGGAAGCGCGGGGCACGGGGCGAGCGGAGGAGCAACCGGGTCCGCGGGGACCCCAAGCACCGCGGGGGCAGCGGGTACGCCAAGCGCAGGAGGCAATGCCGGAAGTAGCGGCGCAGGTGGCGCGCAGCCCAATGTCACGATCTGGATCGCCGGCGATTCGACGGTGGCCACGGGCGGGCCGTGCCCGATCGGTTGGGGCGGCCAGTTCAACGCGCTCTTCAACGCGAAGGTCGCGGTGACCAACAGCGCGGTCGGCGGGCGTAGTGTGCGCACTTGGCTGTACGACGTGCAGGACACCAAGGACAGCGCGGGCGAGTGCAATTTGGCAAAGGACACCCAGGGCAACCCCACCGTGCAAGCGCGCTGGACCGCGATGCTGAGCGGCATGAAGACCGGGGACTACCTGTTCGTTCAATTCGGCATCAACGACGGCGACTCGGCCTGTCCACGCCACGTCGGCGCAAGTGCCTTCAAGACCAGCTACGGCCTGCTGGCACAAGCCGCCAAAGACCGCGGTGCGCAGCCGATCTTCGTCACTCCAGTAAGCCAAATTGCCTGCTCGGGAAGCACCGTCAGCAAAGGGACGCGTGAGCCGTACGTGACCGCCACCAAGGAAGCTGGCACGCAGTACGGCGTGCCGGTGATCGACTTGAACGTGCTCAGCACGACGCTCTATCAATCGCTCGCTTTCTGCCCCATCCCGGGCGGCAGCGATGTCAGCGCTTCGACCACCGGCGCCGTCGGCACCTTCTTTTGCGACGACCACACCCACTTCGATACGCCGGGCGCGGTGAAGATCGCGGGCCTCGTAGCGCAGGCCCTGCGCGACCAAAAGATCGCGCTCGCGGCTTATCTCAAGTAGTGGTGAAGCGTCGAACTACCCAGAACAAAGCTAGCAGCGTGACAACGATCGCCAGCACCCGGGCGCCCAATCGTCCAGAGCTGGGTCGCGGCGCAGGGTCGGGCGGCGGAGCGTCGGAAGTGGCTGGCGCCGAAGTGCCGATCGCTTCAGCGTCTTCGGTGATTGGCAGATCGAGACGGGCATCGTCGGGGCGCAGCAGCTTTTGTCCCAAGAAAGTTCGCTGCCCGGTGACCGTCAGCACCACGCCCGCCCGCGGCGCAAGCCGCTTCAAACCCAGCGCGTCGAACGACAACGGGCTGTGCGCCGGTCGCGCATAGACGAGCCGCATTTCCAGGTCGCCTTCGACGCCCAACTGCAGCAAAACCGAGCGCAGGTCGAGGACTTTCCCACCAGAGGTGATCGCGTAATAGTCACGCGCACAAGCTTCGAACGCAGGGCGAAACCGTTGAAAATCGACGACCGCGAGCCGGCGTCCGCGGTCCGCGCCGCTCAGGCAGGTGCCAGCCGCGGTGTCCAAGGACATGCTGGTGTGAACGTTCAGACCGCGCTCGTCGATGTGTGCATCGCTGGTGATCTCGAACGGATCGTGCGCGCTTGCCTGAGCGCTAACGAAGAGCCCGAGCGCGAGGTGGAGGACGATCGTGATTGGACGCACTACTTGACGGTGATCCCCGGTGCGGGCGGCGTCGCCATGCCGCTGCCGATGTGAAAGCCGGTGTGCGGTGGCTGATTGTAAGCGGTCTGTTCGGAGCTGACTTGCATCCGGTATTGCGGATCGTGCATCAGCGTGTAGATGCGGCGCGTCGTCACCGCAGTGGTCGTGTAGATGCGAAGCGCACTGCTGTCCGTCGTGCGCCAGACTACCTCTTCGCGCCAATCACCATACAGATCGGCCGTCAGCGCGGGCGTCGACTTCGTGCCGTTGTTCGAGCTGACACCGGCGGCCGTCAGCAAACGGCTGGTCACCCCGGCCGCGTACTTGTCGATGTGATTTGCGTCCTCGAGCTCGCGCGTCTCGTCGCCATCCCACCAGACCAGGAAATTCTGCGAGCCCGGAGCGGCACCAAGACTTGCATTGCTGGTGGCTGAAAACAGCCCAGTGGTGCTGGATGCCCACATTTCTGCGCCCGGATTGGCGGCGTCCACGTCGTCTGCCACGCAGCGCCCAGTGTCCGCGCCGTTGACCGGACCTTGTTGGATGATGGCGCAGGTCTTGGCATCACGCACGTGATAGGCCGGGTGGTCGCCGTCTTCGTTGCACATGAAGAACTCGAGGCCGGGGCGGGATGGGATCAAATCCCCAACGTGTTCGGCGTCGCCATGATTGAAGCCGGTCGAGCACAGGCCCGCGCCGGTGTTGTCGATCGCGGCCGCACCGTACATGATCTCCTGTCCCGGATCGTCATCGACGTTGGCCACGGTCATGCTGTGCGAGCCTTGCCCGGTGTAAGGGTGGCCTGCAGCATCTTTGGGCGTGACGCCGCTATCGAATTTCCACAATTGCGTCAGCTTGCCGCCGCGCCAATTCCAAGCGCCGAGCGTCGCGCGTGTGTAGTAGCCGCGCGCCATGATGAAGCTCGCTAAACCGCTCGAGTCGAGGTAGGCGGCGCTGGACAAGAAGCGATCGACGCGATTGCCGTAGTCGTCACCCCAAGAGCTCACGGTGCCGCGCGCTTGGTCGAAGTTGACGGTCGCCATTTCCGCGCCGGTCTGGCCATTGAACACGGTCAGGTATTCCGGGCCGCTCAGAATATAGCCGGCCGAGTTGCGGTAGAGCGTGCTGTCGGTGTCGCTCGCGGCCGGGCCCAGCTTCAGGAATTGGCCCGTGCCGTCCTTGGTTCCTGGCGCGGTTTTCACCGCCATTTCGGCCTTGCCGTCGCCGTCGAAGTCATACACGACAAATTGCGTATAGTGAGCGCCAGCGCGAATGTTCGGTCCCAAGTCGATACGCCATAACCTGGTGCCATCGACCTTGTACGCGTCGATGAACACGTTGCCGGTGCAGCCGTCCTGCGAATTGTCCTTCGCGTTCGAGGGATCCCACTTGAGAAAGATCTCGTACACGCCGTCGCCATCGGCATCCCCGGGGCTGGCATCATTGGCGCTGTAGCTATAGGCCTCGCTCGCGGTCGGGCAAGAGGCGGGCGTCGTTCCGCCCGCGGGCACTTGCAGTGGAACGCTCAGGTACTGCTGGGGCAAGACCTTGGCGGTCTCCGACACCGCGCCCTCCACGCCGCCGATCACGGGGCGCACGGTATACGTCGCCGTGCTCGTGCCGGCGCTGTCTTGATAGTTGGTGCTGTCGGTCACGTTCGCGACCTTCGCGCCGTCGCGATACACGTTGTAAGAGACGTTCGTCGGCGCGCTCGCGTCGTACTCGAAGCCGAACATGCGCCAACCGACGTACACGCCATTGTTCGCAGTCACGGCGACCAGTCCGCGGCTCAACCGTTCCATGTGATAAAATCCGTTGCCGCCGGTATTGCCCAGCGAGCCCGACGAGCCAGCCGCTCCGACTGCTCCGCTGCTGCCCGCCGCGGCTTGGCTTCCCGCGGCAGCGACGATGGGCGAGCCCGAAGCACCGGCTGCGCCCGCAACGCTTGCCATCCCGCTGAACCCGGCCCCGGCGTCGGCCCCGGCGCCGCCCAGCGCGGGTGCACCGGCGATAGCGCCCACGGCTCCCGCTAGATTCGTGGCTCCAGCGCTGTTTCCTGGCCGATTGCCGGTTCCAGCAGCTGCCCCGCTCGGACCAGACTCCGACCCGGTGCCGCACGCAGCGACCCAACCGAAGAGTGTTGCCGTCGCCAACCAACGACGCGTGAGTGCGGGGCGGAACACGTTCCTCATGAGCGACAAATAGGGCCCACGCGGAGAAAAACTTGTCCGGATTGATGCGCGACAAGGCGCGCGGGCATGGTCCCCTGATCGCAGGTGGCAAGGCGGTACTCACGGATGCCCAATACGTTTCAGCAAAGCGCTCGAACTTTCGCCTACTGCGCGGCATTGGCTGCTTGCTCAGCCGGTTGCTCGAGCACCGGCAACGGGGGCGCGGATCTACAGGGCGGAAGCGCAGGCGTGGGGAGCCCCGGCGCTGCCGGCACGATGGCAAGCGGCGCTCCGAGCGGATCGAGCGGATCGAGCGGATCGAGCGGATCGAGCTCGGGTGGCAGTGTCGCGCTGGCGGGCGCCCCTAGCGGTGCGGGCGCGCCGAGCGCAGCGGGCGCGCCGAGCACAGCGGGGATGAGCGGGACAACTAGCACCGGCGGTACGTCGGGCCACGCGGGCGGCGGCAATGCTGGGAGCACTGGCGGCGCGAGTAGTAGCAGCGCGGGCGCCACGGGCGGCAGTGCGAGTGCAGGTGCAGCGGGTGCTCAAAACCTACCCACGGTCAGCGTGTACATCGCCGGCGATTCGACGGTCTCCGAATACACGCTCGACCCTCAAGACCCCAAGTCTTGGGCGGGCTGGGGACAGATGCTGAGCCCCAACTACGACGCTAAAGTCAAAGTGCTGGACAAGGCAGTCGGTGGTCGCACCGCGCGCCGCTTCATTCAAGAAGGCTCCCTTGCGGCGATCTTGAAGACGATCCAACCAGGTGACTATTTGCTAGTGCAATTCGGCACCAACGACAGCAACACGACGGCAAAGTACACGTTCGATGGCGTCGAATATCCGTATCTGGCGGCCGCCGACACCGACTTCAAGACGTACCTCTCGCAATACATCGACGGAGCGCTGGGCAAAAAGGCGATCCCGGTCTTGGTCACGCCACCGCCGCGCAATTCCGCTTATTGCAATGGGCCGCGCTCACTCGCCAACTACGGACAAGCCATGCTCGATCTAGCCCAAACCGACAACATCAAGGTCGTCGATTTGGGCCTCAAAACTCACGCTCATCTCAGCGCGATCTGTCCCAAGCCCACGACCGCCGCGCAGGAAATGTTCTTCAAGATCAACGCCGACGACAGCATCGACGGCACGCACTTCCAAGAGAATGGCGCGCGCGTCATGGCCGGTTTCGTCGCCGACGGCATCGACGAAGCCAAGCTCGGACTGAGCAATTATCGCAAACATTGAGAGCGGCTAGCGCTGCGCTTCGAGGGCGCGCTTGGCGAGGTCCCGGTATTTGCCCTTGGGGTAGGCGGCCAAATAACGCCGGGCGTACTCGGCAGCGCGTGGGTCGTGCTGGGCGGAGGCAGCTTCAATCGATAGCGCGAGCGCGTCACCCGACAGCGCACCGCGCGGGTTGGCCTTGAGGTAGTCATTCAAGAGCGCTTGCGCGCGCGCAGGATCGCGTTCGGTGCGCAGCGCTTGAATGGCTTGCACGACGTGTGTCGCGTCCTCGCTCGACTCAGGACGCGGTCGGGCACTCTTCGGCAGGGCGCGGGGGGCACTTGGGGGGGACTCGACCGGCGCGGACTCGACCGGCGCGGACTCGACCGGCGCGCTCTCGCTGGCGGCGCCGAGCTTGGCGCTGGATGCGCGCTTGGCGCTGGGCGCCGGGTGCGGAGAGACCTTGACGCTGGACGATGTAGCGCTGGGCGACCCTCCCAACCCAAAGAAACCCGAACCGTGCAAGACATAGCGGTGCCCGAGTTCAGCGGTCGCGGTACCGCTGACCAGCAAGGCCGCGATCACGACCGGGCGTAACCAGAAGCCCGCGCGCGTGCTGAGCTTGGGGCCGCGCTCCAAACGCACCAAGATGCGGCGCTTCCGAAAAGGATCGACCTCGAACGGCGCGGCAGCGCGAAACAGATCCGCCAATTGGCGACCGCTGCTGTCCAAGCCTTGATCATCGACTAAGCGCTTCAACATCACGCCCTCTTTGGCTCTCGGCTCTCGTGTTTCGCGAGCGCGGCCTTCAGCTTCTTGCGAGCCTTGTGGATGCGGGCCCAGACGGTATTTACGGGGACACCTTGGATCTCGGCGATCTCGTCGCCGCTGTAGCCGTCGATTTCGAACAGCACCAACGCGGCGCGCTCGGATTCGTTCAGCTTGACGAGCAGACGTTCGAGCGTCGCGCGCTTCTCGTTCGTTTCGAGTGAATCAGCCGGGGATGCCCCGCCCTTGCTGAGGCTTTCGGACAGGGGCATGCCGCCGAGGAGCAGGTGCTTGACCCATAGCAAGCGGCGAAAATCCCGCACGCGGTGGCGTGCGATTTGATACAGCCAGCCGGCCACGTTTTGGCCGTCGAAGTCGGGCAAGCGTCGATGCACGACCAAAAATACGTCCTGCACCAAATCCTCACGCTCCGCCTCGGGACCACCCATGGCCCGGATCCAGCGTGAGACATCGGAGAACCAGCGCTCGTAAATGGCGCGGAACTCGAGCGGCGGGCCCGAAGGAGGAGCCTGCGCGAGCCTCGGCTCGGCGCTTTCCGCGGGCCACTGTTGGGCCTGGCTGGTTGCCGGCATGACTGTTTCAAGGGGCTCTTTCAAGCGGACCTTTCAAAAAAGGTAAAGTGCCCAGACCAACTGGTTTCGTTGCACTCTCGCCGTTCCACTCAGAGTATCCTGTTCCGGTTTGCACTGCCATGCGTGTTCGCTCCCAGCGCTTGCTTTTTGCCCACATTCTCGGGCCCTCGTTGCTAGCGCTGGCAGTAAGCCCGGCGCCTGCGCTTGGCCAAGTGCGCGAGAACCGTGAGCGCTCGGAGCCGCCCGCACAGTTCACTTTTGGCAGCGTCCAATGTCCGGAGCCCAAAGCGGTCGAGCAGGCCGTGCTCAGTCTGATCCCCCCCGAGCACTACGCACTGCTCGAGCGCGGCGTGCGCGTCGAGCTCGAGGATCTGGGTGATACTTACCGCGTCACCGTTTTGAAGGAGGGCGCCACCGTCAAGAAGAGCTACTCCGACCCCGCGCGTGATTGCAGCGGTCGCACGCGTTTCGCAGCCATTTTTGCGGTGCTCACGCTCATGCCGCCGGAGCTCGGCCTGGCACCGCTCGCCAAACCGGAACCAGAGCCTGCGCCGAAACCCGCGCCGAAACCCGCGCTGAAACCCGAGCCGCGGCCGATCCCCGCGCCAGCACCCGTGCCAACGCGCCCGTTGCGACCGCTCGTGCAGCTCGAACCGAGCGCGCTGTTTGCGTACGCGCCAGCGATCCTGCAAGCGCCCAGTTTGCACTCGTTGGGCGGCGAACTGCGCGTGGCTGTCGGGCGCGGCACACTCTCGGGCACGCTATCGGTTGCCTACGCACAGCGCGCCCGGTTCGACTTGAACGGCGTACAGGGCGACGTCGCGCGGCTACCGTCGAGCGTCGGCGTGCGGCTGCGCTCGGATTTCGATTCCTGGTCGCTAGCCGCAGATCTCGGGTTGTCGTTGGTGGCGCAGCGCGTGCGCGCGACCAACTTGCTCACCGAGCACGCAGCCAGCTCGCTCGACGTCGGTGTACGCGTCGGCGTTCAGGTCGCGCGCCAGGTGGGGCCGAGCTTTGCGCCGTTCTTCGGCGCCTTCGTTTGGCTCTCACCGGCCCCGAGCGAGATTTCGGCCTTGCCACAGGGCGTGATCGGCAACCTACCTTATGTCTGGCTTGGCGGCGCCGCTGGCGTATCGTTCGGCCTGTAAGAAAATGCTCCGTTTTTGCTGGCTGCTGCTGCTTGGGATCGCGACCGCTTCGTGTGGGCCGAAGCTCGACGTCGGCAGTAACGTGATGTGGGCCACCGACCACGAGTCGGGTGGGCTCGATGACTGGTATGCGGCCGGTAAAGGCGGCCTGCTGGCGGATAGCGCCGACAGCACGGTAGTCCCTGCAGATGATGTTGCGCACAGCGGCCGGTATTCGCTCAAGCTGACGGACCTGGCGATGAGCGACACGGATGGCCCAGCGCTGTACCGTGAGCTGCAGGCTCCACCGGACCTTTATTACAGCGCTTGGTACTACCTGCCGCGGCTGTATCAAACCAACTCACAATGGACGATCCAAAAGTTTCGTTCGCGTTTGGACTCGGATCCCGACGCAATCAGTCACGGCCACGATCTCAATTTGCGCACGTTGCCCGGCGGTCAAGTCGTGCTCTACGTGTTCAGCCACGACCCTGCGTATTTGCAGGCGCCGCTGGCCGATCCCCCCGCCTTCGTGCCGGTCGAAACCTGGTTTCAACTCGAGGTGTTCTACAGTCCGCGCACGGACGAGACCGGGCGGCTCATGGTCTGGCTCGACGATCGCTTGGTCTATGATTTGGAAGATCGCCGCACCACCGGCTCGAACGACGTGCTCTGGACTCCATGCAACATCGGGGAGGACATTCAGCCCTCGCCGCCCGAGCTGTACCTGGACGACGCAGCCATCAGTCTGGTGCGCGTGACACGCGACGGAAAATTGTTCGCGGATCACTGAAGTGTCAGTGGTCGCTTTGCGGCAGGTTGGCGGGTACGCGCTTTGGAGTGCGCAGCGGCACACCGTCCCCCAGCTGACCATCGTTTTCCAGTTCGGAGTGGTCGAAGACCACGCTGCCCGCGCTCTCGTCGAAGGTCAGATCGAGCACGAGCCCGGGCTCATTGTTCGCAAATTTGCCGGCAAATTCGGCCGCAAGCTGCTCGGCAGTGCGGGCCACTTCGAACACGTGTGCGTCATCCAGCCGGCCCTCGAGGAGGTCGCGAGTCCCGTCGAGCGTAGCGATCCAACAGCTCGTGGGTGTGCGTTTGTCCGGCAAGTCGGTCGAGCTCGCGACCAGTACACCGTCGACGTAGAGCTGGTTCGTGGTATTGTCGAAGACATAGGCTGCGTGGTGCCACGCGCCCGTCGTGATTGCGGTCCTGGCGATCACCAGTTGTTTGTCGCCGTACACGCGCCAAGCACCGACCAAGCCATGGCGTAGCCCGAATTCGATCCCACTATCGAAATCTTTGCGCAAGGTCAGCAGTGCCACGCGCTCGGCAAGCGAACCGACCAAGAACCATGTCGACAAGGTCTGCTCGTGCCGGCCATCCGGAAACTGCGCGGTTGCGCTGGTCGCATAGTCGTCGACACCGTCGAAGGACAGCGCGAAGTTTTGGCCAGAATCCTGAAATTGACGCTCGAGATGACTCGGCCCGGCGTCGGCGCGCGGCTGCGTGCAAGCAGCAAGCCCGCTGAGCGCTGCTAGGGCGGCAAGCAAAGGCTGACGCAGCACGCGGAGGAGCCTAGCACCGGTGTGCTGCTGATTCCTTTCGCTCGTGCACTCAGCAGATATAAGAAGGAAAGGTGCAGCAACCACCCGGGGCCCGCCCCGGATCCGCCTGGCGAATTTTAGCCCGTCGCCAATTGGGGACTGGAGACACCGACGACACGCCCGAGCAACCCGCCGCAACCATTTGCGCTGGTGCAGAGTGCCCGATTGCGCCACGACAACGAGCGGGACAGCGCGCGAACACGAAGGCCCGCTAGCTTCGCTAATAGGGGAAGCCCGGCACGTTCGTCGTCACCGAGTACACGCCCTGTACCATATTGCTTCCTTGGACAGTGATGTAGATCGTCTTGTGGTCCGCTCCGCCGAAGGCGACATTGGTCGTCGTCCCCATCTCCGTGCTGATCGAACCGAGCAGCGCTCCCGCGGCTGAGAACACCTTGATGGCACTCGACCCGCCAGCGACGTAGAGGTTGCCCGCGCAATCGACGGCCATGCCGTCGCCGCTCTCGCCCGCCACGAAATCGCTGCCGGTGGCGAGCGAGCCGTCGGCCATGACCGCAAACTTCTTCAGGCTCGAGCCGCTCACGTACAGCGTATGCTCGTCGGGAGAAAACGTGACGCCATTGGGGCGCAGGTAGCCCGTGTCACTCGCGTTCGTTGCAATGCTGACAGTGCGCGTGGGTGGTGGCGTGATTCGATAGAGCCGCTCTGCCTTCTGCGGATTGGCGCTGTTTTGATAATTCGGGTCCGAAAAATAGATGGTCCCATCGCTTCGAATCGCGAGATCGTTGGGGGAATTGAAGCGCTCTGCCGGCTGCCCATACATGCTCACCAGCGCGGTCTCGGCGCCACCCGGAAGTGCCACTTGCGAAACCGAGCCATCCTTGTGAACCGCAGCAAAAAGATGCCCGTTTGCATCGACTGCCAGCCCGTTGCTACCGGAATCGGACGAAACGATCGAAACCGCGTTGCCAGCGCCAATCTTCAAGATGCGCGCCGGCGGGAGGTTCGCACCCGTCATTTCCGAGAAATACAGTGAGTCACCGATCCAAACTGGGCCTTCGACGTTGGTGAAGTCCTGACCCTGTTTGTTGAAGGTATCCAAAGGCGGCGCGCCGACAATCTTGGTCGCCTTCTTGCCCGCGAGCGCGGGCGCCTCGAACGGACCGGCAGGGCACTTGAACCCGAGGCTTCCGCCACCTGCGGCGCCCTGGCTACCAGCGCTGCCGGGATTCCCGGCGCTGCCGGCAGTGGCGGCACTGCCCGCTGTCCCGGGGTTGCCTGCGCTGCTCGTGCTCCCTCCACCGCCGACGAGTGCGCCGCCCGAGCCGTTGCCTGCGCCGTTGCCCGCGCTGTTGCCCGCGCCGCCGGCCGCCATCCCGCCACCGGCGACGTTCGAGCCGCCGCGCCCAGCCTGCGCGGTCGGTGAGCCTGCGCCGCCACCAGCACCACCTTTATTCACCGGAACTGGATTCGGGTCGCTACTCGAGCTGCAGCCAATCGATAGGAGCCAGACACACGCACCAGCAAAGCACCGCTTCATCAAGATTCTCCAGAGCGCTGGAATGAGCGCCGGGGCGAAGCGTAGCTCATTCTTTCGCAACTGGAACGATTCCGCCAAACAAAATGCGGCGCGATTGCGAGTGAGGAAAAGTACTGCCTGAAGGCAGCGACCAGCCAGCAATCAGCGACCAGCAATCAGCGACCAGCAATCAGCGACCAGCAATCAGCGACCAGCAATCAGCGACCAGCAATCAGCGACCAGCAATCAGCGACCAGCAATCAGCAATCAGCAACCAGCTTTCACCGACTAGCAAATCAGCTTTCACCGACTAGCAAATCAGCTTTCACCGACTAGCAAATCAGCTTTCACCGACTAGCAAATCAGCTTTCACCGACTAGCAAATCAGCTTTCACCGACTAGCAAATCAGCTTTCACCGACTAG
>Ga0302323_100001645_pt1 | contig 18201 bp, 15 predicted proteins | sample Fen_T0_3_FD_201950 | JGI IMG/M metagenome (GOLD analysis project Ga0302323, IMG submission 201950) | Peat permafrost microbial communities from Stordalen Mire near Abisko, Sweden - Fen_T0_3 | ecosystem: Environmental > Terrestrial > Soil > Wetlands > Permafrost | place: Sweden: Abisko... | reverse complement strand
TTTGTCGGCGCGGCGCTCGGCGCGGCCCTCGGCGCGGCCCTCAGCGGCGGCGCGTCCCTTGGCGGGGCGGCGTCAGCGGCCCCGCAGGAATCTATCGGGCAGGACCAGATCGCCGCGGTCCACGGCTCGTTCCAGGCTCAGCCGATCGAAGCCCGCGGCGGCCACGATCTCGGCCGCTTCTTCCAGACCGAACGCGAACGAGCTGGGCATGTGCGCGTCCGAGCCGACGGTGACCCGCTCGCCGCCCAGCTGCCGGAACCGGGCCACGACCCACGCCGCCGGATACGTCTCGCGTTCCGGGTAGCGCAGCCCCGACGAATTGACCTCGAGCGTCGTACCGGTTTCGACCAGCGCCCGGAGCAGCGGCTCGTACGACTCGGGGACCGTCGCGAAATCCGCCGTCGCGAACCACGGCCGAAGCCATCGCTTGCACTGATCGAGGTGGCCGATAGTGTCGAAGAAGCCGCTCCGGATGGCTTTCTCGACTTCCGCGAAGTACGGCGCCACGGCCTCCGCCACGGTCTTGCCGGCGGCGAACGACGCGACGAGAGGCCGCGCATACGGCGAGTCCGAGACGGCATGGACGGACCCGATCGAGTAGTCGAATGGATGCGTCCGCATGTACTCGCCGACCTGGTCGTGGTACCGGCTCTCATACGTGATCTCGACGCCGTGGCGGATCGCGACCTTGCCGGCCCAGCGCTCCGCGGCCTCGGCGAGGACCTTGCGCCGGACGTCGTAGTCGAAGAAGCGGTAGCCCGGCGAGCCCGGCAGGAAGTCGACGTGGTCCGTGATCGCGATCTCGCGGATGCCCAGCTCGGCCGCCTGGGCCGCATACAACTCGAGCAGGACGTGCGAGTCGTGCGAGAACGCCGTGTGCATATGCGTGTCGATCGGGAAGTCGCGCGCCTGGCGAGGGGCGGCCTCGATCGACTCGGGAGCGTGCGTCATCGGCGTGTCTTGGTCTGGCTGGTTCACGCTCGAATCTTGCCCGACTTCCGCCCGATGTGTCAGGCAGTGGGGAATCGGGCTTCACTCCCGAACTCCCCCAATATGGCGACGACGCGAGACGACTCTCCCGCTGGAGCCAGCCTTGAGGCAGCAGCCGCCAGTTAGGGCTCGACCGTACCTCGACCCAAGCGGCCCGTCTAGGGTTTGAACAACTCGGCCGAAGCGAGGCCGTCGCCAAGGTCGGGCGTGCCGCCAGCGACTAGCACACTTCCGTTATCGAGGAGCGTTGCGGTCTGACCCTCTCGGGCCGTCGACATCGAAGGCAGGTCGCCCGGCCCAGTTGTAGGGTCGTAGATACCTGCTGAAGAGGCGGCCCCGACCGCCCCGTAGCTAACATCTGTGCCGGTGAAGAGCACACGCCCATCCTGGAGCAACGTCGCGACCGGTCCATAGCCCCATGCGCCATGGGGGACCATGGCTCCAGCCGGCGTCAATACGCTTGTTGCAGGGTCGTATGTTTCGAGGTAGCCATCGTTGGCCACGCCCGTGCTCCTGTAGACCAAGACGCGACCATTCTTGAGTAGAGTCGCGGTCTCGGGTTCGGTCTTGCGGTCGCTGGATGTGATGTATGCCGCGGAGGCGACGCCTTCCGGATCACGGGCAAACGGCACGGATCTGAACGTACCCGTAGAAGGATCGTAGAGTGACGCGCCAAGGCTGTCGTCTCCGGCAGTCACAAAGACCGTGCCGTCCGGCAAGAGGGTCGACGTCGCATGAGGGCTCGTGTTGTATGGCCCAACTGGCACCGTGCCGGTGCGAGTGAACTTCCCAGAGGCTGGGTCATACAGCTCGGCCCAAGCGTCATAGCCGCCCACGACCAGAACGCGACCGTCGTTGAGCCGGGTGGCCGAGTTGTAGGCGCGGCAGGTCAGCATGGAGCCGGTACTGCTGAACTTACCAGTCGCGGGGTCGTAGAGCTCGGCTGATTTGAGGATGCCATAGATGCAGCTCTTGTAGTTGGGGCCTGCTCCCTCTCCTCCCGCGATCAAGACTCTTCCATCTGTAAGTAGCGTCGCCGTGGCACTTGATCGGGGCGTGATCATCGAACCCGTCCGGGTGAACTTGCCGGTCCCGGGGTCGTACAGTTCTGCCGACGCGAGGTAGTCTTTCGTGGGATTAGGGCCGAAAGAGAAGCTCTTGATGCCACCCGCTATGAGCACCATCCCGTTCCGGAGTCGGGTTGCCGTTGCGTCGTAGCGTCCGTCGTGCATGTTCCCGGTCGCGACAAACTTCGGCGAGGGCAACGGCGTGGGCGAGGCAGTAGCAGTCAAGGAAGCAGTGGCAGTTCGCACTGCACCCAGCGTCGATGATGGAGTCGAGCGAGCAGCGCAGCCTGAGGGAGCCAGAGCGAGAAACGCAGCCAGGCCGACTGTTGCGGCGCGTGACGCGGCGCGGCGGCGCCACGCCCGTTCCCACACAAGATCGGCAGGACTGGTGCAGGCGTGATGCCTCATCGCTAGCCCCTCTCGTTGCCTAGCACTGTGGAAGGCACTCCGTGCCGGCCTCCCGCCCGTTCCAACCGGGACACGATTTGAATACTATCTGCCGCCGCACGCCTGCGGCTATCCCCCGATCAACCTCAACTCCCGCCCCACCTTCGCGAACGCCGCGAGACACTGATCGAGCTGCGCCGTCGAGTGTTCCGCGGTCACGATCGTCCGGATGCGAGCCTTGTCGAGGGCGACGGTCGGGAAGACGACCGCCTGGGCGAAGACGCCCTCGTCGAAAAGACGGGCGCTGAAGCGCTGGGCCGTCGCCGAGTCGCCCATCATCACCGGCGTGATCGGGGTCTCCGACGCGCCCGTGTCGAAGCCCAGTCGCGCCAGCTCGCCCTTGAAGTAGATAGTGCTGGCCCACAGACGATCGATCAGCTGGGGCTCGTCGATGAGAACGTGGATCGCCTCGAGACAGGCCGCGGCGACGGCCGGCGGGTGCGACGTGGAGAAGAGGAACGGCCGCGCCCGTTGCGTGAGCATCTCGCGGAGCGCGGCGCTGCCGGCGACGTAACCGCCCAGGACGCCCATGGCCTTGCTCATCGTCCCGACCTGGATCGCGACCCGGCCGTGCAGCCCGAAATGGTCCACCGTTCCACGGCCGTTTCGGCCGAGAACGCCCGAGGCGTGGGCATCGTCCACCATCACGGCGGCCCCGAACTCCTCGGCCGCGGCCACGATCTCGGGGAGTGGCGCGATGTCGCCATCCATGCTGAAGACGCCGTCCGTGACCACGAGTGTCAGCCGGTACGGCTCGCCCGTGGCGTCGCCGGCCGCGTCGACCCGCCCCCGCGTTCGGGCCTCGCGCAGCAGATCGCGCAGCGCGGCCGTGTCCTTGTGCGGATACACGACACGCGGCGCCTTGCTCATGCGCATGCCGTCGATGATCGAGGCATGGTTGAGGGCGTCGGAAACGATGAGGTCGGCCTCGCCGGTCACGACCGGAATCACGCCGGTGTTGGCCGTGAATCCCGACTGGAACGTCAGGACGGCTTCGGTCTGCTTGAATGCCGCAAGCTCGATCTCGAGCTGCTCGTGGATGCTCATGTCGCCGGCGATCGTCCGCACCGCCCCCGACCCAACGCCAAACTCGCGGGTTGCGGCCAGGGCGGCTTCCACCAGGCGGGGATGCGTAGCCAGGCCCAGGTAGTTGTTCGAGGACAGGCTGATCAGCTGCTTGCCGTCCACCACGACCTCGGCCGCCTGCGGCGAACTCAGGACCCGCATCGGCCGGTACAGGCTCTGGCGCTTCAGTTCGGCGATCTCTTCGGCGAGGAACCCGAACGGGTCGGGCCGCCCGGACCCGGCCGGCTTCGAGCCGCCGGCCGACTTCGAGCCGCCGGCCGGCTTCGACTTCGAATCTTCGCTCGACATCGAATCAGCCCTCCCCAGGCAGCAGTACGACCTTCCCGGCGACGCCCTGGCCGAGGAGGTCGAATGCCTCTTCGAACCGGCTCAGGGGCAATCGATGGGTGATGATCTGGCCCACGTCCAGGCCCTCCCGCAGAAGCGCCGCGGTCTTGTACCACGTGCCCCAGAGCTGGCGGCCGGTGATGCCGTAGACCCGCACGCCGCGGAAGATGATCGCGGTGTTGAGGTCGAGCGTTACCGGCCGCGACGGTAGACCCAGAAGCGAGATGCGGCCCCCGTTGGTGGTCATCTCAAATGCCTGATGGATCGCCGACTCGGCGCCGCTCATCTCCAGGACCACGTCCACGCCCGTGCCCCCGGTCTCGCGGCGGATCTCCTCGACCACGTCGCCCGCCCCGTCCAGCACGCAATCGGCGCCCATCCGCGCCGCCATCTCGCGACGGTGCGGCATGACGTCCGTGGCGAAGACGCGCGACGCGCCGGCGAAGCGGCAGATCGCCACGGCCATCAGACCGATCGGGCCGCAACCGAGCACCGCCACCGAAGCCGTCGTGATCTCCTCGACGAACGTGGCGAAGACGGCGTTGCCCATCGGTTCCTGAATGGCCGCGACCTCGGGCGAGAGGCCTTCGCTCGGCCAGGCATTGCGTTCCGGTAGGCACATGTATTCGGCGAAGGCACCGTCGGCGTCCACGCCCAGGATTCGCAGATTGGCACAAACGTGCTCGCGGCCGGTGCGGCACTGGTAGCACGTCCAATCGACCAGATGCGTCTCGGCGGCGACTCGAGTTCCGAGCGGAACCGCACCCGTCCCCGGCCCGTGAGCCACCACTCGCCCTGCCATCTCGTGGCCGAATATGCGCGGCAGGAAACCCGCCATGCGGCTCTCCGCCCACGGATCCCAGCGGTAGATGTGGAGGTCCGTTCCGCAGAGCGACACCGCCTCGAGCCGGATCAGGATCTCTCCGGGCCCGGGGCGGGGGACCGGGACCTCGCGCAACTCGGCTCCGGGTTCGGGGCGGCCCTTGACGAGCGCCCGCATCGTCCTGGGGATGTGCAGGTCTATCGAGGCCGCGGCCGCGATGACGGCCCTGGAATCGGGCTCGCTCATCGGGCTTCCGAGCGACTGGCCGCGCCACGGCCCGCACCGCCCTGCGTCGACGCCGGCCGGTGAGCCTCTTGCGAGGCCGTATCAACGTAACCGGCCACCAGAGTGCTCAGCACCCGCCGATTGTGCCACTAGTCCGCGGCCGTGGCCAAAGGCACTATCGGATGCACCGGTCCGAGGGACGCGTCATTGACAGCCCGCGAGTGCCTCGATAGCGTGGATGCTTGAGTCGCCGCGGGTGGGGCCGTCGGACCATGGCTGGAACCGTGGAGGACCGCGTGGACAGGATCGGGCTCGACAAGGGAGCGGGCGGGGCCGAAGAGAGGCCCGCCAAAGCCGCGCCCCACCGAGCCCGCGTCTCCGACGTGGCAGCGGAGGCAGGGGTCTCCAAGACGGCCGTGTCCTTCGCCTTCAACAGCCCCGAACGCCTGAGCGCCGAGACCGCCGCCCACATCCGCGAGGTCGCGGACCAGCTGGGCTACCGCCATCGCTCGAGCGAGCGCATGTTCGCCCAGAAGAACACCATGACCGCCGGGCTGCTGACGCCGCATGCGTTGAGCGTCACGTTCGGCAACCCGTTCTTTGCCGAGTTGTGCGCCGGAGTCGCGTCCGTCACCGATCAGGCCGGCTACGGGCTCCTCTTCATCTCCCCGTTGCACGGCTCGCTGGTCAGGGCAATCGGCCGGGCGACCGTCGACGGCTTCGTCGCCGTCGGCCTGTCGGAGGACCATCCGGAAATCGAGCAAATCAGGCGATCCGGGCTGCCGATGGTGCTGGTCGACGGCGCCGCGCTGCCGGAGCACGCCTCGGTCGAATCGAACGACGAAGTCGGCGCCCGTGCCGCGGCCCGCCATCTGCTGGGGCTCGGGCACCGCGACCTGGTGGTGGTCGGGATCGAGCCGCCCAACATGCCGGGCCTCTTCGAGTACTCGGCCGGGCCTACCGAATCGGTCGCCTGGCGCCGGCTGACCGGCTACCGGCAGGGTCTCGAACTCGGCGGCGTGAAGCTGCCCGATGAGCGCATCGTCGTCGGGCCGGCCACATTCGACGGCGGCGTGGCTTCGTTCAGGCGAATCTGGGAGGACGGCCTGCGCCCGACCGCCATCCTGGCCATGAGCGACGTCATGGCCATCGGCGTGATGTGGGCGGCCCGCGACGCCGGCCTGCGCGTGCCCGACGACTTGAGCGTCGTCGGCTTCGACGATCTGGACATGACCCCGCATTCGAACCCGCCTCTGACGACCGTCCACCAGCCGATCCGGCAGAAGGGCGAGGAGTCGGTGCGGCTGTTGCTGAGGATGATCGCCAATCCGGACTCCGAGCGGCCCGCCCACGTCGTCCTCGACACCCGGCTGATCATCCGGGCCTCCACCGGGCCCGTACCAAAGCCGATCCGTGGTTCTGCCAGGGAAGCCGTCGGCCGAGGGACTTCCGCGCTTTGACGATTTCGCGGAGTGACGGCGGCCCAACGCGACCCGGACCCGACTGGGTTCGCGATGCCGTCTTCTACCAGATATTCCCGGACCGGTTCGCCAGCAGTGTCAGAGTGCCCAAGCCGGGTCCGCTCGAGCGTTGGGACGCACCGCCCACGAGTACCGGGTTCAAGGGCGGCGATCTGCTGGGCATCGCCGAGCATCTCGACGATCTGCGCGAGCTCGGCATCACGGCCCTGTACCTGAACCCCGTCTTCGCCTCGGCGTCCAACCATCGCTACCACACCTACGACTACGAGATGGTCGACCCGTTGCTCGGCGGCGACGCGTCCTTGCGCGAGTTGCTCGACGCGGCCCACGCCCGCGGCATGAAGGTCATCCTCGACGGCGTCTTCAACCACGCCAGCCGCGGCTTCTGGCCCTTCCACCACGTCCTGGAGAACGGCGCCGCCTCGCCGTATCGGGACTGGTTCGTCCTCGATTCGGAAGTGCTGTCCGGCCGGCGCGGGCTGGTTGCCTACCCGGGTCTTCGGGAGATGGAGGCGATCGAGCGGCTGCAGAGCGGCACCGAGTCGGCCTCCGCCTCGAGCGCCGTTTCGGCCGTTACCGGACCGAGCGCTCGGGCGTCCGCGTCGCAACGGATCCTGGGTTATCAGGCCTGGTGGGATCTGCCGGCATTGCCGAAGCTCAACCACGCCAACCCCGCCGTCCGCGAGTACGTCTACCGCATCGCCGAGCGTTGGCTTCGGTTCGGCATCGACGGCTGGCGCCTCGACGTCCCCGAAGAGATCGCCGAGGCCGGCTTCTGGGAGGAGTTCCGCCGGCGCTGCACCGCCATCAACCCCGAGGCGTATCTTGTCGGCGAGATTTGGAACCCCGCGCCGGAGTGGCTTGGAGGCGCGCGCTTCGACGGCCTGATGAACTACCCGCTGACCGAGGCGATCCTCTCGTATACCGCCGTCGGCCGCCACGACTGGGAGCTCGTCTCCAGGACGCATGAGTACGCCCGCCACGTGCACGCCATCGATGGTCCCGAGTTCGGTCGGCAGCTGGCGGCCGTCATCGCCGCGTACCCGCCCGAGGTGGCGTCGCTGCAGTTCAACATGCTCGATAGCCACGACACGCCGCGCTTCATCTCTCTGGCGGGCGGCGACGCCACGTCGTTGCGGCTGGCGACACTCGCCCAGATGACTCTGCCGGGTGCGCCGTGCATCTACTATGGCGACGAAGTCGGGCTGGGCGGCCGCGAGGACCCCGATTGCCGGCGCGGATACCCGTGGGACCTGGCCAAGCAGGACGTCGGGTTGCGGGACTTCACAGCCGGTCTGATCGCGCTCCGGCATGCACAGCCCGTGCTCCGCCGGGGGCGCTTCGAGCTTCTGGCTGCCGAGGGTTCGGCCGTCGCCTATGGCATGTTCGGCCCCGAAAGCCCGAGCCTTGCCGGGCCGGATCCCGCCTATCTCGCCATCGTCGTCGTCATGAATGCCGGCGATACGCCCGTCGAGCTCAGTCTTGCGCACTCAAGCCTGGCAGGACACATGGCCGAACAGGTAAGCTGGAAAGGCAGCGAATGGCGTACGCCGTTCGCCCAACGGCCGCTCGAGAGGGGGACTCTCGTGGTCGAAATTGGAGCTCGAGAAGGAGTGGTCCTGGGAGTTCACCCGACTCTCTAGGAGTACTCGATGCCCGATCTTTCCGCCGCCTTGCCCACGACGGATCTGGAAGACGCGTTCCTGCGCGTCATCGATGTCGAGGGCAAGGTCCTCGCCGCCCTCGACGATCTCGGTCCCGTAGCCGGTCGCGATGTCGTCCTGCTCGATGCAGGTCGCGGCACGCTGGTCCACCGTCTCTCGGAGATAGGCGCCCGGGTCATCGCCCTGGCGTTCGCGGATCCACGCGACCCTATTGCCGCGATGGTGTCGATGGCCGAATTGCCGTCGGGCCAGGCCGACGTCGTGGTCGTGCCGTGGTCCGAGCTGGCCGTGCCCGGCTCGACCTTTCTCGCGGCGGCCGAGCGTCTGCTCCGACCGGGCGGGCGGCTGCTCCTGATCTACGACTACGGCCGCGACGACGTCTGGGATCTGCGCCCCGAACAGCGTGAGCGGCTGGTTGATTGGAGCCGGCGCCACGGGCCGTTTCTCGGCGACGGATTCAGGGTGCGGGTGATCCACTGCTGGTGGACGTTCGAGTCGGAGGAGGCGGCGCGGGCGCTGCTGGAGTCCGGCTTCGGTGAACGTGGCGTGGAGCTGGCCGGCAGGATGAAGCGGCCGCGTCTCGAGTATCAGGTCGCCATCTACCACCGGTCGGTGGCGGCCCCGCAGCCCGCCGACGTACCGGGGCTGGAAGGCGAGACTGCCGCCGCGGAGTGATTATCGCCGCGATCGGGCCTGATACCCTCTGGTCATGAACGACGACGGCCGCGAGGTCCAGCACAAGTCCGACCGGCCCGCGCCGTCGACCTCGGGCATAACCAGGCCCGCCGTTCCGGCTCGGCCGATCCTCGACGAGCCGGAGTGGGGCGTGGACTCGGCGCCGAGGGTCTCGCCCGCGTCCGTGGCGCCCGCGCCGGTGGCGCCCGCGCCGGTGGCGCCCGCGCCCGTGGCGCCCGTTCGGGCCGGGCCTGCGGTCTCCGGCGCGGCCGGCAGCTTCGGCTACGAGCGCCGGATGGCGGACCTCGACCCGCAGATCGACGATCTCGATCAGGACGAGGATGAGGAGTACGAGGACCTTCCACCGACCCTGACCGATCGAATTCGTGGCTTGAAGCCCGCGCCCGTCATTCTCGGTGTCGCATCGATCGGCTCGGTGGTCTTCCTGCTCCGGGCGATGACCAGCCATACGACCCCGGTGCCGGTGCTCCTGAGCGCGGGTGTCGTTGCCGCCCTGGTCTTCGGCATCGACGCGGGCGTGACCGCCGTCGCCGTCTTTCGGTCCGGCCAGGAAGGCAGGACCGGCAGAGCGCTGCTGCTCGCGTTGCTCGGCGGTTTCTCCGCTCTTGTCGGCGCCGGTGCCTTTTCCGGGGTTCTGGTCATGGTCCTGGTGCTCAACAGCTAGGCCGACTCGGCCACTTTCCGACCTCCGGCCAGCTACCGCGGCGCCTCTCCCTGGTACACTCCCGTTCGCGCCTCGCCCCCATCGTCTAGAGGCCTAGGACACGGCCCTTTCAAGGCTGAGATCAGCGGTTCGAATCCGCTTGGGGGTACCACCGCCGCCTTTCGACGAGCGGCCCGGCCGGCGGCGTCGCGGCAGATGGCTGTGTCGCGGCGAGGTGGCGTTCCGGTGCCTGCGCCGCCGTTGCTGCACTTGATATGCTTCCGGCCTCCGCCAGCGCAGCCGGCCCTCGTCCCGCAGGCTCGCGACTGGCCCGCCGCCAATCTACCGTTACACGGCGCAGAAGAGGCTGACTGTCGATGGCAAAGCTGCCGATGGCGAACACGACCGGATGGCGCGTTGCCATGGTTGGGCTCGCCCTGGTCGGAGTCGCAACGCTCGTTTTGGTCGCGACGTCTGCCACCGGCACCGCAGGCGCTGGAGCCGAGTCGGCGGTGCCCAGCGACGAGGGCTACTACATCGGCTCGGACGGCTCCGTCACGCCCATCGCCCCGAGCCCCGCCCTGGTCGACCCGAGCCTCGTTCCGGCGAATCCTTCGCAATCTCCGGCGCAGCCGAGCCCGACGCCGTCGGTCGATCCCTCTCAGAACGTTCCGCTTGACACGGTTCCAACCGAGGCCTACATCGACACCAGCGTGGTCGGGTACTTTCGCGAGCCGAGCGGGACGCGCGACCACGACAACTGGAAGATCTGCGGTGCAGGGGCGCTGAGGATCCTTCTTGCATTCGTCGGCAAGAACCCTCGCTGGGCGGTCGCATATCAGAAGTCGAAGTCCGGCGCGACCGAGCTGGTGCACCTTTGGCCGAAGATGAAGTACTACGATTCGTGGTCTTTGGGCAAGTATCACCAGCCCGCTCCATGGAAGACCGGCGTCGACACCAAGGGTCAGGGTTACATGCTCTTCCTGGCCTATACCGTTCACCCCCCCAACTGGCCGATCGACAAGATCGGCATGTGGGACGGCGGAGGCGAAAAGGACTGGCGCCTGCTCGACGTTCTCAATTGGGAATACGCCGGCGAACCGGCTTACGAACCAAACGGACCCTTCACCGAAGGTGAGCCCTACTCCAGCTTCAGCACTTTCGACGCAAGCGTGTCGAGGCAGATCTCGTTGAAGCACGTGCCCGTCGTGCTTTCGGTAATGACCGGCTCATATCCGCCGGACGGCGATGGATCGGTCGGTCTCATCAACTGGCGCGAAAAGTCGTGCACGGTTTGGACGTTGCCCAACTACCGTGGAAAGTGCATCGGGAAGTGGGTCGCATACCACGACGTGCCCGATTGGCTGGCGATCGTCGGCTACGACGCTAACTACTACTACTATCTGTGCACGTGCTGGAACTACCCAGAGGGATGCCGCCACGGCGCGAAAACCCGGATGTACAACTACCCGGGCAGCAAGCAGCCGTACACCTGGCGGGTAGAGAAGCATTTCATGCACTGGGAGATGACGAGGCAAACGGTCGGTGGCTGGTTCATCTACAACGGGCCGCCGTCCGACCGCGTCACCGGCTGGTAGAGGATTCTGACCGGGCAGGTCGAGCCTTACCAGCCCTCCAAACACCAAGTTGACCGTTGCGGTCGCCCGCTTCGTCAGTTTCGCAACAACAGAGTCGCGCATCCGACACGTGCTTGTGTCGGTCTAGACAGCGTGGCAGACTCGAACAGGTAGTTACTACCTATTCGTGCGTCCCAAACTCGCCAGGTGGGCCACCTGCCCACGAAGAGGGTCCGAATCGTGAAACGCCGCGCAATCGCGCTACTTGCTTCGCTGGCCCTGCTCAGCCTGGCGCCGGGGCTTGCGTTCGCCAGCACCGCCACGGCCGACCAATCGAACCTGCTGATGGACCACTGGATCAAGACCTCGAACATAGACGCCCAGACCTTCAAGGCCGGCATAACCGGGAAGCTGGAAAGCGTGGAGCTGTACTTCATCCCGAGCCCGCACGGTAGCGTGTACGTCACCATTCAGGGAACGACCGGCAGCACGCCCGTTCCCAACGGAACCGTCCTCGCATCGAAGAGCGTGGCCGTGCCGGCCAGCGCGCCCGGCGCGTGGTACCGGATCTACTTCTCGGTCACTCCCACCGTGACGGCCGGGCACTCGTACGCGATCGTCTTCACGCCCACGGACAACGTAACCGTGTATGGCGTCAAGAACGACGAATACAGTCGCGGCCGAGGGCTGGCCTTCTCCGGCGGGTCGTGGGTACTGCCGCCGAGCCTTCCCAGCCCGGTAGACATCCGTGACTTCGCGTTCCGCACGTACGTGGTGCGCGCGCCTGTGCCGACCCATGCGCCGACCGCTCGGCCCGTGGTGACGGCCGTGCCGACCGCGCCCGCCCCGACTCCGACACCGACGGCCGTCGATGCGGCCACTCCACCGGCCGCGGCAACTGATTCGCCCGTGGCCGTCGTGGCCGCGGCGACCGACGTGGCAGGGTCCAGTTCCGCGCCGGACGCCGCGAACTCCGGGGCCGTTGCGGGTGGTTCCGACGGCTCGGTTCTGCCGATCCTGGCTGCTGTCATCGCTGCGCTCGGTGCGGCCGGCGGGCTGCTCTTCGTGCTATTGCGGCGACGACGGCCGGCCCAGAGCGGGGCGTAGGAGCGGTCTGAGGTTCTGAGGTTTCGAGGCGGGGCTCGGGGTGGCCCGGCTCCAACCTATGTTCGTCAGTTCGGCTCGCCATCGTCCGCTGGCGCGGACTCCACGATCTTTGTCGGAGCGTTATGGACGGAGGTCGTGGCCGGGATCGTGCCCAGGCGGCCGGCCTGGTAGTCGGACATGGCCTGCATGATTTCCTCGCGCGTATTCATCACGAACGGGCCCATCCAGGCCACGGGCTCGCCGATCGGTCGGCCGCCCAGGATGAGGATCTCGAGGTTCGGGCTGCGCAACTCCTGACCTCGCGCCGCCGAGACCGTCAGCGTGTTGCCCGATCCAAGCACCGCCAGCTGACCCGTCTCGATCGGCCTTGCCTCCGCACCCACGGTCCCGAGCCCGGCCATGTCGTACACGAGAGCGTTGTAGTCGGCTCGCCAAGGCAGGGTCAGTCTCGCGCCGGGGCTCAGCGTGGCGTGAATCATGGTCATCGGCGTGTACGTGGAGCCCGGGCCTTTGTGACCCGCCAGCTCGCCTGCGATGATCCGGACCAGCGCCCCGCCGTCCGGAGACGAGGCGAGCGCGACTTCGCGGGCTCGAAGGTCCTGGTAGCGCGGCGGCAGCCACTTCTGGGCGCGCGGCAGGTTGACCCACAGCTGGAACCCGTGGAAGAGCCCGCCGCTGACAATGAGCGACTCCGGCGGCTTCTCGATGTGCAGGATGCCCGCGCCGGCGGTCATCCATTGAGTGTCGCCGTTGGTGATCACGCCGCCGCCGCCGTTCGAGTCCTGATGCTCGAAGATGCCGTCGATGATGTACGTGACGGTCTCGAAGCCGCGATGCGGATGCCAGGCCGTGCCCTTGGGTTCGCCCGGCGCATATTCCACCTCGCCCATCTGATCGAGGTGGACGAACGGGTCGAGCTCGGCCAGGTCCACGCCGGCGAAGGCGCGCCGGACCGGAAAGCCCTCGCCCTCGAGCCCGTGCGGGGCGGTGGTCAGACTGCGGACCGGCCGCGTCCTCGCGGTGAGAGGATCCGGCTCGGGGATGCGGGGCAGGACGGTGATATCGGGGACGGTGATTGCGGGCATTGCTCGATCCTCGCCGGGCCGGCGGCGGTTGCCCCGATGCGCCCGGCTGTCCCGATCATGAGCCTCGTGCTCTGATGAACGGCCCGACGTGCCGGACCGCACCGCCTGGCGGTTCGGAATGGGACGGTGACGAGCCAACCGGCTCGGCCCGGGTCGCATGACGGTTTGTTACTCTTCGGACCATGGGTTCCAGTAAGGGGGTCGAGGCCTGGCGCTTCGTCGTTTGGGGTCGGGCGGCGGCTGCCTGAGGAGGGCTCTTGGTCCACGTAACGCGCGGGCAGCGACTGCGCCAATTCCGGATGTATCTCGCTCCCGTGCTGGCCATCCCGCTGGTGGCGGCCGGAGTGGCCGGCAGCGGTACGGCCCATACGACCCCCGCAGGCATGCTCTCGGCGGCCGTTTCTCAGAGCCCGGACGCAGCCGTGCCTTCGGCCCTGCGGTTGCCGACCGCGCCGCCGGCACCCACGACGGTCATCACCGCATCCCCGACTCCCGCCTCGACGTCCACGCCCTTCGAAGTCATCCGGACCCGGAGTTGCGCCCCAGGTCAGGTGCCGGACGCGGTCCCGGTGCCCAACCGGACCCCCAAGGTGTCGTCTCGGTACAAGATCCACGTCCCGATTCTGGCCTACCACCGAATCGCCACCGCGTCCGAATCGCGCGGGTCGATCGGCACCCTCGTGGTGTCGCCCGCAACGTTCGCCGCCCAAATGGCCCAGGCGAAGTCCGCCGGCTGGCGGTCCATAACGCTCGCGACACTGGCCGAAGATATGGAAGCGGGTATCAAGCCGGCCCCAAAGACATTTGTGATCACGTTCGACGATGGCTGGGCCGACGGATACACGAACGCGTATCCGATCCTGCGCAACGACGGATTCGTGGCGACCTACTTCGTAATCGCCGGCCGCATCAATCACCCCCAATTCCTCTCGGTGGACCAGCTGCGAGCGCTGGTCGCCGCCGGCAACGAGATCGGCGACCACACGTTGGACCATTCCCGGGTGGCTGGTGGGACGAGCGGACAGAGGGCTCTGGAGATCGACTCCGCGGCCGCCACCATTGCCGCGGCGACCGGATTCTGGCCCGAGACCCTTGCTTATCCGACCGGAGGCGTCTCGCTGAAGGGGGAGGCGTCCGTCAAGGCCTGCACCGGAATGAAGCTGGCTGTGACCGAGAACGTCGGTGCCCGGGAGACGTGGTCGACGCGGTTCGAGATCCCGCGCCTGGCCGTCCACTCAAGAACGAGCCCCGAGACTCTGCTGCGATGGCTCGCAAACCCGCCGTCCGGCGGGCGATAGGCGTCGTTGCGGTGCGACAGCCTGAGCGCTAAGTGTTCGAATTGGTGCCGGGAGCGGTTGTCGGGGTCGAGTTGGGGTTGCCGCCGCCCATCGGCCAGCGGACCCGGCCCGGACCGCCCGGGATCCCGGAACCAACCGCTCCGGGCTTGAACGGACCGCCAGATCCGGCCTGAACTCGCGTCGCGTCGAGCGAGCCGTCGGTGTTGAGCGTGCCCGTGGCGATGACCCAGGCGCCTACCGCGATGTTCGCGAGAGTGGGTGCGGACACGCCCATCACGACGTACTTGGTTGTCGCGGTCACATTCACGGTCGTGGTCTTGCCGGGCGCCGTGGTGATCACGATCGTTGTCGTCGATTTGGAGGCGACCGTGCCGCCGACGGTCGAGTCGGAGATCGTGACCGCAACGGCGGTGAAGCGGCCGGCCGAGTCGACCGTGCCCTGGGCGACGATCCGGACGCCGACGACGAGAGCGCTCTGGGTCACGGCTGAACCGCCCCGGCTGTATGTCGTGGATCCGGTCAGGGACAGCGTCTTGCTGTCGCCGCCGAACTGCTTGATCGTGACCGAATCGGACGCGACGGCCGTGACCGTCCCGGACGCCGTCGGCACGACGACCTGGATCGAGTTGATCTTGTACGTCCCGTCAGACTGGCGGGTTTCACGGAACGTGATCTTGTCGCCGGCCTGGAGATCGGTCACTGCCAGCGTCTTGCCCGCCTTGGTGATGGTGGCCCCGGCCGTGTCGATGGTGCGAGTCCAGCCATCGCCCGTCTGCAGTGCGAGCTTGGTGCCGTCGATCTTCGTGATCGTGACGTCGCCCTGGCCGACCGAGCCGCGCATACCGGGCATGCCGGCCATACCGGGCATGCCGCTGAACCCGGCCCCCATCCAGCCGGGGCCGAGTTCCGGATGGCCGGGGATCGTCGTGCCCTGTGCGGCCACGGCCGTATTCGACCCGCCCGACGCGGCGCCGAGCGAGTAGGCCACCGATGCAACTCCGGCGAGTGTGAGAGCCAGGATGAGCGGGACGAATCGCCACCGCGAAATCAGTGTGGTCATTGGTACGACCTCGCTTGTCCCCAGTCCCGGGGAGAGACCCCGGTTTCCACCGCGGGTGCGACGTTCTCGCCCCCGGCGGCGTTGTTGTTACATCTTCGCACCGGTCGAATCCTGAAACCACCCCTCCAGAGGTCACCCGGCGGCCAAAATCGGAAGTGATCGGGGCCTCGACGCACCGCGTCTCGCGCAGCGGCCCGTTGGTCCGGGTTCAGGGTCTCGGCACGAGTCCTGACTAACCTGGGGCCCATGGCCCTCCTAATCATCGTCGCCTTCATCGCCGGGCTCGTGACCGCGGTCTCTCCCTGCGTCCTCCCCATCCTCCCGATCGTCCTCGCTACCGGTGCCGACGGCGACAGACGGCGTCCGTATCTGGTCATCGCCGGATTGATCGCCAGCTTCTCCTTCTTCACCGTGGCCAGCGTCCAGATCATCCGGACCCTCCACCTGCCGGACGCGGCCCTGCGCGACGTTGCCATCGCGATCATCGCCTTGTTCGGGCTGACGCTGCTCGTGCCGGCGCTCTCAGGCCGCTTCGAACGGCTGACCGCGCGGCTGCCCGGCATCGGCGCCCGACTGACGGGCGGCGACAGGCTGGGGGGCCTGACCGGCGGCGCTACGGACGCAACGGAGCCACGCGACCGTACATCCGGCATCGTCGGAGGTCTGGTCACCGGCGTGGGGCTCGGTCTCGTTTGGACTCCCTGCGCGGGCCCCATCCTCGGGGCGATCACCAGCCTCGCCGTGACTGCGCCGGGCTCGGCCGCGACGCTGCTGCTGGTCGTTTCGTACGCCATCGGCGCCGGCTTGCCCCTGCTCGGCATTGCCCTGGGAGGCCGGGAGGCCATATCGCGGCTGCGGATCGGATCAGCGTCGCCCTGGGCCGGCCGCGCCTTCGGCGTCCTTGTGCTGGCCATGGCCGGCGTGATGGCCGTCGGCGCCGACACCGCCATCTCCGCCGATCTGACGAGCGCCCTGCCGGACTGGACCAATACCCTCCAGGCCCTCGAGCGCAGCAACCAGGTCCAATTCGCACTCCAGGGCATCGGCGCCGAGGGTGCCGCCGGCATCACGGGTCCCGCCACCGGCAAGTCGGGACTGCCTTCCGGCCCGTCCGCGCCCGAGTTCACCGGCATCGACCACTGGCTGAACTCCGGCCCGCTGACGATGTCCGGCTTGCGCGGCAAGGTCGTGCTGGTGGACTTCTGGACCTACTCGTGCATCAACTGCATTCGCACCCTGCCATACGTCGAGGGCTGGTATCAGCGATATGCAGCCGACGGCCTGGTCGTGGTCGGCGTTCATACCCCCGAATTCGCCTTCGAACACGACACCGGCAACGTGGCCTCGGCCATCTCCCGTTTCGGCATCACGTATCCGGTGGCCCAGGACAACGAATACGGCACCTGGAAGGCCTACAGCAACCAGTACTGGCCGGCCGATTACCTGATCGACGCCACCGGGCACATACGCGCGGAGCACTTCGGTGAGGGCGGTTACCGCGAGGCCGAGGACGAGATCCGGGGCTTGCTGGGCGAGGCCAGCACGGCGGCCCTGCCGAGTGCCGCCCCGGCGTCGGAGGCACCGCCGCCGTTCGTGAACGACGAGACTCCGGAGACCTACATCGGAACCAACCGGGCGAGCAGCTTCGACTCAAAGGAGCAGGCAGTTGCCGGCTCGCGCAAGTACACGTTCCCCGACAGCCTCTCCGACAACTCGTTCGCGGTTTCAGGCACCTACGACTTCGGCGGCGAGTTCGCGACCTCGCTTGCGCCGGGGGACAAACTCGAACTCTCGTTCTTCGCCCGCGACGTGTATCTGGTGGCCGCGGCGGACTCGCCGGTCCCGGCGACCGTGACGGTCCACGCGGGCCAGGGCGGTTCCAAGCAGGACGTTGCCACTGAGGACGTTGCCACCGACGGCACGATGAGCATCGGCTCGGCGCGGCTCTACCATCTTGTCCACTTGCCGGCGGCGGCGCAGGGAACCGTGACCGTCACCTTCAGCGCTCCGGGCGTGCGACTCTACGCGTTCACGTTCGGCGGCTGACCCGGCGGACCACCTCGGCTTCCCCGGCGCTTGGGTCGTGTGGCATCGCCCTGTTCGTCGGGTTCGAGCTCCCGCGCTCGCCTGGCCTGGGCGTCGAGAACCTGCTTGAACTGCTTGGCCAGGCCGGTCTTCATGCCGGCCCTGGCGTGGGCCTCGGCGTCGCGATCGCGGCGCTTCTCGCGGGCCGCTTCTGAGGGCGGAAGGTTGTCGTCGTATTTGTCCATCGGTGTTCGGCTGCGCCCCATTCCGTCGGCGACCTGATACGATCCGGGCTAGATGAATCTCTACGGCGTCCGGATTCCCACGATTGTCACCGACAACCAGGCGGCGCGCTGCTGCGGTTGCGGAGAAGTCATCAAGGGGCGGCCCTGGCGGGTCAGCATTCTCGACACCGTTGCGCCCGAGTCACCGGCCTCATCCACCGACTCGGCTGGCTTGAACCCCGGTCCGTTCGAATTCCACAGCGACCCAAGCCACGTCCTGTCCTGGATGGGCCTGCGGGGAATGCTCTTCTGTCGGCGCTCGCAGGTTCGGGAGATGATGAGGCCCGTTCGACTTCCGACGGAGTCGCGCTCGCAG
>Ga0302323_100001644_pt1 | contig 18206 bp, 8 predicted proteins | sample Fen_T0_3_FD_201950 | JGI IMG/M metagenome (GOLD analysis project Ga0302323, IMG submission 201950) | Peat permafrost microbial communities from Stordalen Mire near Abisko, Sweden - Fen_T0_3 | ecosystem: Environmental > Terrestrial > Soil > Wetlands > Permafrost | place: Sweden: Abisko... | reverse complement strand
CGATCAACGTACCGAGCCACAAGGCCTGGGCCAACTACAACTCCATGCAGGCCTCGCTGAACAAGCAGGCCGGAAGCCTGATCTTCGGCTTGAATTACACCTGGTCGAAGACCATGGCGGTTCGTGGCAGCTGGGATACGGGCGCTATTAGCGACCCTGTCAACATGCAAAACGACTATGGAATCGCATCGTTCGACCGGCCTCACGTGATCAATGCCAGCTACTCGTGGCAGGAGGGAAACAAGTTCCACGGCAACAAGATTCTGAGCGGCGCGATCAATGGATGGGAGATATCTGGAATCACATCGTGGCAAGCCGGCCCGGACCTCTCGGTTCTGAACCCCGGAACCGGGCTGGGCGGCACAAACTACGGGCTCAAAGGCGGCGGGACCTACTACCCCACCTCGGACCCCACGAAGGGGGTTTCGGTTACGATCGATAACTCGACATGGCTGGGCTCCAGCGATTACACTCTCCAGCCGATCCTGACCTGCGATCCGCGCAGCAACCTGAAAAAGAACCAGTTCGTGAATGGAGCGTGTTTCGGCATTCCTGCTCAGGGAACACAGGGTGTCTGGAATCTTCCTCGGATTTCCGGACCAGCCTTCTTCAAGTGGGATATGACCGTTACCAAGCACTTCAAGATCACCGATAAGCAGGATATGCAGCTCCGCCTGGCCGGATTCAATTTCCTCAACCATCCCATCACCTCATTCTCATCTTCGGATTCAACGAATCCTCTGATTCTGACTGTCGGAGATGACACGAATTCTCACTACAACTCGGTTCAGGAGGCGCTGGCCGGAGCCAAGGTTGTGAATCCTAACATCTTTGGCATAACCACCTTCAAGCAGGGGCAGCGCATCCTTGAACTCGGTTTCAAGTACAACTTCTAACCCAAACGGGAGAGCACCGATGGCGCTCTCCCGCGCACTCAGAATCCGTACGGAGACCGATGGAGAAGCGATGAGAAAAACAAACAGAAGTGACTTGCAGCTTTGGGCTGCATCTTGGAGGATCCAGATGTTGAGGAAGTTTGGGATTGAGAAACTAAGTGGTATAAAGGCGCTTGGATTACTGGCGCTGGGGATATTTGCGATCCAATTCCCAGGTGCCGCGCGTGCCGCATCCGGTGTGCCTCCCGTCGTGGTTAGCAGTGTTTCTACAGTTGCCACCGGGTTGCCAAACAATGAAGCGGCAATTGCACTGGATGCCTGCGGGAACATCTACTCGATCGCATCAAATAGCGCAAAAGTGACCAGGATTCCCGCCGGCGGCGGTGCGCCCACGACGGTGTATACGGTGGACGACTGGGGATGGGCAATGGGCGGTCTATGGATGGATGCGGCCAAGGCCAACCTCTATGTGACCGGCGCCATGACAACCGCGCGCATTCCGATCTCCAGTTGCACACTTAACACCGCCAGTGCGTACTCATTCAGCATCGGGAACCAAGGTGGAATCAGTTATTGGTTTACTAGCTCGGCGGTTGCCGCCGACTCGTCCGGCAACGTCTTCATTGCCACAAACAACGCCTGCTGCGCGCCTGGCAACGAGCTTGTCGAGGAGAACGCAGACTCATCGAGCGGCGCAACACTGCTCGGCGGCTCCACTTCTCTGCCTGCGAAAATCGATTCAATTGCTGTCGATGCGGCCAATAACATCTTCTTTTCGATGGGCGGCCAGATATACAAACTGGCCTACAGCGGAGGGTCGTATGCTGCCAGTCAGGTGGCTTTCGGTCCTTCATTCAACAATGCCACCGGCGTTAGCTTCGATGCGGCCGGAAACCTGTATATCACCGACTCCGGAGTATCGACGATCTACGAGATTCCCAATGAGTCGGGAAGCCTGAATCCGAGCGACATGTTCGTCCTTGGAACCGGAGTGGCCGCCACCAGCGGTGTTGCGATTGGCCAGACGGGTCAGATGTACTTTACCAACAACGACACTGGAGTTTACGCGCTCAACCTTGGCGCCGTTAATCTCGGTACTTCGGCAGTGGGCACCGCCGTTAGTGGCACGCTGAATTTTGTTTTCAATGCGGACGAAACGCCAAGTTCCTTCGCGGTCAATGCCGCAAACCCTGCTTTCCAGGTCAGCGGTGGAACCTGCGCTGCAACTACGGCTTACACTGCCGGTCAGTCCTGTACGCTCCAAGTGACCTTTAACCCAACCAAACCCGGCGCTGCGTCCTCTGCCGTCACAGTCGCCGATGCCAGCAGCAATCCCTTGACTGAGGGCTATCTCTCTGGAGTAGGCACGGGAGCGGGGCTGACCATCGATCCCGGCACAGTCGCCATGGTGGCCGGCACCTATACCATGCCGGAGGGCGTTGCAATCGATGCGGCAGGCAACTTATTCATCGCGGACGCCGGTACCAACACCGTCTACGAGCTTGCCTCCGGAGCATCAATTACGGTTGCTCTCGGCAGCGGTTTGAGCGCACCGCGCGGCATTGCGGTAGATGGAGCCGGAAACATTTTTGTAGCCGATACCGGCAACAACCAGATTGTCGAAATTCCAGTGGTTGGCGGAGTCCCGTCGACTGCGGCGCAGGTCATTGCGATCACGGCTGGAACTTCAGTGGCTGGGCATACTCTGAATGCTCCCGAGGCAATCACCGTGGACGGGGCGGGCAATCTCTACATCGCGGACACAGGCAATCAACGCGTGGTTTACGTGCCGTTTGACAGTGCTTTGGCTCCTTCACGGGCTCTGACGCTGGGATCCGGTTTCAGCGCGCCGTCGGCGATTGCTCTGGATTCGGCAGGAAACATCTATGTTACCGATGCGACTGCGGGCAAGGTTTTCGAGCTGAAGTTGCCTCTCACGCAAATCCTACAGACGACTGTAGTGGCGGGATATAACAATCCGACTGGTGTCGTCGTCGATGCTTCGGGCGCACTGTTTGTCGTCGACCAGGGCAACCAGAAGATCTGGCGCATTCCGAATGTGGGCGGTGCGCTCGTTCCAACCAGCGCGCTGAACGTTGTTGGTCAGCTCAATGACTCTGGATCGCAGATCGTCGCCAATCCCTATGGCGTTGCGCTGGATGCATCCGGCAATGCTTATGTCACCGATAACATGAATGCAGCGGCCTATTCCGTTGCGCGCACCAGTTCCACCCAGTCGGCGGGAATATGGTCGCCGACAACCACAAGCGGAACACTCAGCTTTCAGGTTGAGAACGCTGGCAACGCCACGCTCACCTTTGGCACGCCCTACGAGACTGCTACGGGCGATGTTGCCGACTTCGGCCTGCAATCCAATAGCGGCGCTTGCGTAGATGGAGGCACGGTGGCAATCGGCGCCAACTGCCTGATCGATACGCTGTTCACGCCTGCCGGCTTCGGCGACTTCACCTACACGCTGGCGCTCAGCAGCAATGCGGCAAATGCCAGCAACCAGACCGTGGCGTTCACGGGCACAGGCGCCGTGACTGTCTCAACAACAACCACCGTTTCCCAGACCTCGCCGAGCGGCGCTCCAGCGTACGATCAGGCGGTGACCTTCGGTGTTACTGTCTCCAGTTCGAATGGAACCCCGGCCGGGTCAGTCAGCCTGCTGGTCGATGGCATCACCAAGCAAACCACGGCTTTGAACAACGGAACCGTATCGTTCACGCTTGCTGGCGGCGTACTCGCTGGCGGCCATCATACGATTCAGGCCAAGTACATTGGCGGATTGAACGGGAACAACTACTACTCGGCAAGCACATCGTCGTCGTTGACCATTAATGTAGCGACTGTGGCGACGACCACCACGCTTGCCTACACATCGCTCAATGTAGCTCCTAACAGCCAGCCTGCGGGGACGCCTTTGGTTCTCACCGCGACAGTTGCCACGTTGTTCGCGGGCGTTCCGGGCGGAAGTGTCACCTTCAGCATCGCCGATTCCGGCGGCAGTACCACGTCGGGAACAGGATTGCTGCTTGCGGGATCGGGGGGCTTTCAGGCTACCTACAGCTACACACCCGCAGCTCCGGCGGCGGGCGTGGCTTACGATGTCGTTTCTATCAAGGCCACCTATTCCGGCGATGTCAACTTCGGCGGTTCGGCTTCCGCGAGCAGCACACTGAATGTTTCCGGATCGCAGGGCTCGGTGGCGACAGCCGCCAGCGGGACGAGCATCACGTCGAGCGCAACCCAAAACGGCACAGTGACCTTTACGGCGACCAGTTATGGTGGTTGGTCGGGCATTGTCGGTTTTAGTTGCGACCCATCAACGTTGCCGGCCCATGCCCGTTGCGTCTTTTCTCCGGGCCAGATCGCTATCAGCGCCAACACGTCTTCATTGACGTATCCTCCTGCGACGACGCAGTTTTCGGTGACGATTAACCAGGCGCCGCAGACGACCACAGTGAGCGGAGTCGTTTGGTGGATCGCTATTCCGTCTGGGTTGCTGTTGCTGATTGTGTACCGGCGCACCAGACGGACTCTAGTTTCCAGCGGATGGAGTGCATTGCTTTTGATCGTTGGCGTTGGCGCACTTTCCCTCGGCATTGCAGGATCTGTTGGCTGCTCTTCCGGCGGGGTGGCCTTCGCCACACCCAAGGGTACAGACAAAGTGACTGTCATCGCATCGGGTGATCCGTATGTGACTTCTCCGAAGCTGGACACTACAAAGACGCAAACCTGCTCGACGTCAAGTACCTACCCCTGCTTCCAGCAATCGTTTACGGTCAACGTGACGGTGCAATAGGCAAAACTATGATGGCCTCCTCCGGCCGGAATTCGGATCATGAATTCCGGCCGGCTTTTTCGGCAACGAGATAAACCCGCCCAATCCGTTCTCCCAATAATTGGTTCCTGCCAAGGCCACGCGGCTCAGCCTCGGAACTTCATGAGAGTAGACCTGTACCATTTCCACGATCCCGGCCTGCGGTTAACGTAACAACCGATGCATCGCCGATTGCGTCTTTTTTACATTCTGCGACTTGCCGTCTTGTGTCGATTTTCAAGACGAATTCACAAATAACCGGCGCCTTTAGCCGTGAACGATCTGTGCGGTTCATTGCCGCTCGTGGAGCAACCCAATGTTCAAGTCGAACTCGCGACTCCTCACGACGGCTTTTCTCGGCGTCCTCGTTGTAATTGCTGCCTTGCCGATCACTGCCCAAACCAACCCATCTCCAGCGCGAACAATTGCCGTCTCAATCGACAAGACGAACGGCCCTGTAGATCGATTCTTCGATCTTTCGGTCGGCTCGGACTTTCCCGGAACACTGATTCGCAACGACAGCCAGGCCCAACTCAAGCTCACTACGGACGAACTTGGCTTCCGCTACATTCGCTTTCACGCCATTTTTCACGACATATTGGGGACTGTGCGTGTCAAAGATGGCAAGACTGTCTACGACTGGACGAAGATCGATCAGCTCTACGACGATTTGCTGGCGCGGCACATCAAGCCGTTTGTCGAACTCGGATTTACCCCCAATTCGCTAGCCACCTCGGGGAACAGCATCTTCTACTGGAATGGCAACACCTCGCACCCGAAGCCTGAGGGCTGGTGTGATCTGATCGGTGCCTTTATCCGCCACATCGAGGCGCGTTACGGAAAAGACGAAGTACGTGAATGGTTCTTTGAGGTATGGAATGAGCCAAACCTATCCGGCTTCTGGGAAGGCGCGGACCAGAAGGCCTACTTTGAGCTCTACGATATGACGTCCAGGACGATTAAGTCGGTTGATCCCGCATTGCGCGTCGGTGGGCCTGGCACTGCGGGTGCAGCGTGGGTCCCTGAGTTTCTCGCGCACGTCAAGCAAAATGGCTCCCCAGTGGACTTTGTGACCACGCATAGTTATGGCGTGGACGGCGGCTTTCTTGACGAGAACGGTAAGGACGATACGAAGTTGTCGCCGTCACCGGATGCAATCGTCGGCGATGTGCGAAAGGTGCGCGAACAGATCGAGGCCTCGGCTTTCCCTGGACTTCCTCTTTACTTCAGCGAGTGGAGCACAAGCTACACTCCGCGCGATTTCGTGCACGACTCTTACATCAGCGGCGCATACATCCTGGCTAAACTGAAGGCATGTCAGGGACTGCTGCAGGGTATGAGTTACTGGACCTACACGGACCTTTTCGAGGAGCCTGGCCCCCCGCGCGAATCGATGCACGGCGGCTTTGGCCTTCTCAATCGAGAGGGCATCCGGAAGCCGTCCTTCTTCGCCTACAAGTATCTTCATGCTCTGCAGGGCAACGCAATTGCAACCACCGACAAGCAGGCAATGCTAGCGGCAAAAAGCGGCGACCTGGCTGCGGTGCTATGGGACTTCGAGCAGCCCGAACAGAAACTGAGCAACCGGTCTTTCTATACGAGGCTGGTTCCTTCGCATGCAACCGCACCTGTGCAGTTGCGCGTAGCGCATCTTGTGCCGAATGCCGAATATCGATTACTGGTGCTCCGCACTGGATATAGAAAAAACGACCCGCTTTCCGAGTATATTGACCTGGGGATGCCGAAGGACTTGACTCCGGCGCAGTTGGCTCGCATGAATGAACTGACGCAGGATCTACCGGAAACAGAAAAGCTACTCAAGAGCAGTTCGGACGGGATGGTTGAATGCACAATCCAGATGAACAGCAACGACATCGCGCTCGCCACGCTCACGCGAGTCCGCAAGTAGCTCTCGGCGAGGCTTTGACTGCGTTTGCTTCTGAAGCGGTGTCTCGACTTTGGCTCGGTCACGATTCATTGGAGGATTTGACGATGTTCATTTGGCGGCTTGCGCTTGCGCTTTCGGTTGCGGCAGGCGTTGCACCCATATCGTGCGGGCAGCAGCCTGCATTGAATCCGCAATGGCCGGGGCCGGGGCATCTATTTGCGGGAACATGCTACCAGCCGATCGATCGCTCGGCCGAGCAGGTCGACGAGGATATCGCCATCATGAAGAAGGCTGGCTTCAATGTGGTGCGGATGGGTGATCTGTCTTGGGACTCGTTCGAGCCGGAGCGGGGCAAGCTCGAGTTCGAGTGGTTCGACAAGATATTGGACAAAATGCAAGAGGCAGGGATTCATGTCATCCTCGATATTCCGGGTTCGCCAGCTCCGATCTGGCTGCATCGGCTCTACCCAGGGGTCGATATTGTGAATCAGAACGGAGTGCGTCTGCCGCCGGCCGAGCGCTACATGGACAACATCTCCGATCCAGATTATGTGCGCGAGGCCGGAATTCTGGCCGAAGCCATGATGAAACGCTACGCGCATCATCCGGCGGTGATCGCCGTTGGCTATGACAACGAAATAGGCAACGGGTTCATCTCCTATTCCGAGGCTGACCGCCAGCGCTTCATCGTCTGGCTCAAACAAAAATACGGGAGCATTGAGGCTCTGAACAAGGCGTGGGCGACGCAACGCTGGTCGCGCCGTCTGAGCAGTTTCGACGACGTTGACCTGCCGCTGGAGTCTGGGCCGGGACCATCGGAACGGTATCTTGACTTGCATCGATATTGGTCCGATGTGACGGTTGCGCGGCTCAAGGAACTGGACGCTATCCGCCAGCGGCTTATACCCAATACACCCACCATCTCGAATCTCTGGGACACGGCTGGCAGAAGAGGCTTCGACTACCTCTCCACGTATAAGTCCTACGTCTCGTTTGGTGCGGAAGGCTTCTATCCGGGCGATCCTATTAGCGGCGCCTTTGGCGCGATGACAACCAAAGGCGATTTGGCCACTCCGATATGGTTCAACGAGTTTACGGCAGGGGGCGGGGGATACTATGGCACTCCGGGCCGCAGCCGCATGTATGCGCATCTCGCTCTGATGATCGGAGCACAGGGCTTGCTGGCCTGGACCTTCAACAGTCACATTGGCGGCGAGGAGCAGGCGCTGTTTGGCCTGGTCGATCACGACGGCACGGCTTCCTGGAAGGTGGATGAGTTCGCGCGCATCGCTTCGGATTTTCGCCTGCTCGAGAAGTATGGGTTCCCGCGTTACACGCATCCTGAAGTTGCGATCGCGTATTCGTTCGATTCGTGGGTGGATTCGCACCCAAACGGACCCTCGAACACCACCTTGCAGTATTTTCGCACCCCCTACACGGATCAGGTGCAGGGCGCATTCGAGCCGCTCTTCAAGGCGAATGTCGACGCCGCGATCATCAACATCAGCCAAGCCACATTGGCGCCATACAAACTTGTGGTTGTGCCGGCCGACTATGTGATGGATTCGGCCAGCGCCATCGCGATCCGGGACTATGTGCGCGATGGCGGCACAGTGTTGATGACCGCCTATTCAGCCAAGGTGGACGAACACGGACTGTGGTTCGATACGCCGCTGCCGGGAAGACTGAGCGATGTGTTCGGCATCAAGACGAATGCGTTCTATCAAAATGAGACGCCGCTGAAATTCACCATGAATGGAGCGGAGATCGATGCGCAATCGCAGTTTTACGAGGTGCTGGAGCCGTCCGAGGCCCAGGTCGCGGCGCGCTTTGAAAACACCGCGGAGCATTCACCGGTATTGACGGTGAACCGGTACGGCAAGGGGACGGCAATCTACCTGGCAACGGAGTCGAGGTCGAGCACGATGAATCCAGCGCTGGACTACGCGGAGAAGATCGCGGGCGTGCGCTCTGGTCCAAAGACTCCTGACGGAGTCTATGCACGTGTGGTAGATGGACGAACTTTTTTTGTGAACACGACCGGGACGGAACAGACGATTGATGTGGCCGGCACAGTGAAGGGAATTCTGACCGGGAGCACTTACGACAAGAAGCTGGTTCTGGGACCTTGGGAAGCGGACTTGATTCCGTAGCTGATTCTCAGAGACAGACTTGGGTGCCGGGCTCGACCGAACGGAGTATCCGGCTGCCCAATTCAGGAGCCGGTGATCGCCGGGTGCGGCGCTTGCGGGAAGGAATGGGAGATCTATGACTTTTATGTATGGAGAGTGGCTGCCTCAGGTGTCTGGCAGGTACTGGCGCTTTATGGGCATTGCGAAGCGGACGATGCTGATGGCGGCACTGGCGTGCGTCTCTGCGACTGCTGCGTATGCGGGCGGCTCGAAGGTGACGGTGGCGTTGAATCAGCCGGTAAATGTGCTGACGAATACGTCACTGGCTTTGCCGGTGGCGCTGACAGATGGTGACGCATTCAAACCGGAGTCGGCACCGTATGCGCGCCTGTCAGGTGCGACAATGGTGCGCTTCCCAGGCGGACACGGCACTGCCGATCTTTACCACTGGTCGCTGAACTCGCTGACTAAATGGCACGGCGCTGGCTCTCCCTGGATTCCGAAGGAGAGCAACTTCGGCAGCCTTGCGCAGAATCTGGATAAGTTCGGTACAGCGTTGATCGTGGTCAATTACGGGTCGAGCCCTGATGGCACGAAGGGAGGCGATGCGGGCGAGGCGGCAGCCTGGGTGGCCTACATGAACGGCGATCCAAATGATACGCGTCCGGTTCGGAAGGACAAGGATGGCGACGATTGGAATACCGTGGGCTACTGGGCCACGGTGCGCAGCCAGCAGCCGCTGACCGCCGACGACGGGCTCAACTTCCTCCGCATCGGTCATCCCAAACCTTTTGGGATTACGGAGTGGCAGATTGGCGATCAGGTCTACAACAACGGATATTACGGCAGCGATCACACAGGCAACCCGGATCTCCATGGGCCAGCTCCTACGAAGGAGAAGGATTTTGGCCGGCTTGAGAAGAACGCTAACCTTTCGCCGGCATTTTATGGGGAGCGGGTGGCCGAGTATGCGGCAGCAATGAAAGCCGTCGACCCCTCGATCCACATTGGCGCCACGCTGGGAACGCCGGAGGGGCATCCCTCGGATCAGGATTGGAACAAGAAGTTGTGGATTGCCGATTGGAACGACAAGGTGCTGCGGGCCAGCTGCAAGGCGATTGACTTCGAGACGATTGAAATGCAGCCGAGCATTTTGCGCCCCCCGGATTGGTCCACACTGGACGAAGCCAACCTGCTGAGCAACACGCGAAGCCGGATAGGCGAGATCATAACGACGCTGATCGAACTGGACAAGCGCAATTGTCCGTCGGGTCACATTCCGCGAATCGGGTTCTCCGCGGCCAGCCTCCCCGCCTGGCCGCATCTGGATCACCCGGCGTTCCCGGCGTTGTGGGTTGCCGACACGTATGCCGTGCTCATCGAGACGGGCGCTGAAAGTGTGGCCTGGAGCGAGATGCACGGCGATAGCATGTTCAGCGGCGACGGCAAGAAGTTCGGTCCAGCCTTCATGGGAATGGCGATGCTGCATATTGTGGCACACAACCCAGGAGACGTATTTGTCAAGGCGGATTCGAATTCGTCAACCGTCGCGGTGCATGCTGTCCGGCGTCGGGACGGCTATCTGGGGTTGATGCTGATCAATGAGGATCCGCGTGCCGATGCGACGATCACTGTCCAGATCACGGGCGGCAATGTGGCCGCCAAGGGAAGGAGAATCGACTGGGGGCAGCAACAACAGAAGGCGGGTGCGCAGTTTGAGCAATCGGCGATCGATGGTATTGGTTCGACATTTACTGTGACCGTGCCAGCGTACACGGTAACCGATATTCTGATACCCCTGGCGAACTGATGAGTGATCCACATTCTCTGAAGGGCAGGCGAATGTAAGGAGCGATGGACAATCTGATCTTGCGGAATCAGAAGGCTAGAAAGGTTCGGATTGATCGGCGATCCGGCGCACCTTGGCGGTGTATTGTACTGCGAACGCCGCAGCAATGTCGCGCACTGTTAGTTGCCGCTGTGCTTCTGGCATTCCTTGCCGTATCAGCAGCCCAGCAAACGGATCAGCCCGCATTGGATTCGCCGGCCGTGACAGACTCCGGGGTTGTGCTGCATCAGACTGTGCGGCGCGTCGTGGTCGACGTGATTGTCACCGACGTCCATGGAAATCCTGTGTCTGGTTTGCAGGCAAGCGATTTTCATCTGAACGAGGATGGCAAGAAGCAAGCGATCCGGCAATTCGAATCGCATAGCGCCGAGGAAGCAGTTGAGCCTGCGCCGCATGCCGGGCAACTGCCCGCACACACATTCATGAATCTACCTGCTGCGCCGGAAAAAGGCCCGCTGACAGCGTTGCTCTACGACGTGCTGAACACGCCTGTAGATGCTCAGCCGTATGCACATGCGCAGATGGTGGAGTTCCTGAAGAAGAATGCAGGACAGCAGATTGCCATCTTTGTCTTGAGCGACCGATTGCGTCTCTTGCAGGGTTTCACATCGGACAGTGAACTGCTGGAGCGCGCGGCCACCAGCCAAGCTACGGAGACGCAGCGCACGGCCTGGCACGAGGGTGCCAGTTCGAGCGCCGCCGCAGCACCGACTGCTTCATCGGGCAACAAGGGGCCGGGCACAGCGCAGCAGAGCAGTGGGCCACAGGCCCTCGCGCCAGGGTTCCTCGATGCTCAGTTGCTACTAAAGCACATGGAAGAGCTTGAGGCTGCCGCGATGCTTGATCGCCGCGTAGACACCACGCTGGAGGCGTTCGAGGAGATCGGACGCTTTCTGGCTGGCGTCAGCGGCCGCAAGAATCTGATCTGGTTCTCTGGCTCGTTTCCCGCCGGGGTCGGTCCCGATCCGATCGATGCAGTAAACAGCGGCACAACGGAGCGTTTCTACAGCGGCCGCATGAGGATTGCCAGCAATTTGCTCAATGCAGCGCAGGTCGCGGTCTATCCCGTGGATGCCAGAGGGTTGCAAACCAGTTCGTCTTTCGATGCGAGCCATCCGGCGTCTCATTATTCGAGCATGAGTGGCTCGATACAAACCGCAAGCAAAGCGGTAAGCGACAATGCGGCTCGCTCCGCCGCGGAACAGGCGACGATGGATGGTCTTGCGAGCCAGACCGGAGGCCGCGCCTTCTACAATACCAACGGGCTGACCGAGGCGCTGCGGGCCGCAGCCAACGACGGTTCATCCTATTACACGCTCATTTATGCACCAATAAATTCGAAGTTTGACGGATCGGTGCGTAAGGTATCGGTGAGTGTGGACCGCCCCGGCATCCATCTGGCGTATCGGAGAAGCTATTTCGCCGACGATATGGGTTCGGTAACCAGCCGGAAGGTAGCGGAAGACGATGGTGGCGACGCGATGCGCGCTCTGGCTTCAGCCGCTGGGTTTGGCACGCCGCAAGCGCATCAACTGCTGTTTGCCGCGCACGTGGATGCGCTCGGCGCTCCGGCTACCGCAACTCCCGCGCAGATGGAATCGCTGCTGCCCTATCAGCAACAGGCAGCCAAGGCAGCCCGGCAAACGCTCATCCCGCCCGCTAAGCCTGTTCAACTGCAACCCTACGCGATCCAGTACGCGGTACTGGCCGGGCAATTGGAGCTTCCCATCTCAGACAACGGCGCCTATCTGCCGCATCTTTCACTGGTGGCGATGGCCTTTGACGCCGATGGCAATACGTTGTGCGGCATCGATACGAAGATTGCTGATGTGATTCCCTCGTCGGCCATCGACGATGTGCTGCTAAACGGCTATAAGCCAGTGCAGGTGCTCTTTGTGCCTGTGAACGCCGCTCTCTTGCGACTTGTCGTCCGCGACGACCGCAGCGGACGGATTGGGTCGATGGAGATTCGTCTGCCGTTACCCGCTGCCCCGCTCCCCTCATCCTAAGTCAGATCCGAGAGGGCCAGCCCGCAGAGAAACAGAACGAGTTTTCACAAGAAGGTCTTATGAAACGAATTGTGAAGTATCTGTGGGTTGAATGGATTGCCTTGTCTCTCACTTGCCTGGCACCAGCCGCTGCACAAGACAGCGTAACTGTGCGGTCGAATGCAATAACACCGACTGTGACCGTCTCACCCGGCACGGCCACGCAGCCATTTGCCGAGAACTTGATCGTCACAGTTACTGTGTCGGGGCGCGGGGAGATGCCGTCGGGTCTGGTTGTTCTGGCTGGTGGAGGCTACCAGTCCAAGGCTACAAAGCTTGGTTCCGGCTCGGCAATCTTCTATCTTGCTCCGGGCTCGCTCGCCAAGGGGGCTGATACTCTGACTGCCACCTATGAGCCGGACGCCGCCAGCCAGTCGCGCTACCTCGCGGCCACGGGAACGACCTTGATTACGATGACCGCGCCCGGCACTGTGGATGCTGTGGTCGATATCAACGTCCTGTCGAATCGCCACGAGATCAGTCCATTCATTTACGGGATCAATGCATCGAAATTCGACACCATCAAAGGTCTCTCTCCGGGTCTCGTGCGCTGGGGCGGCAATCAGACCTCGGACTATAACTGGAAACTCTTCACTTATAACTCAGGCGGCGATTGGTTTTTCAACGACTATTCGCTTGGTGATAACAAGGTAAACATCGGCGATTCCATCTTGCACGTCAATTATGTCCAGAGCACTGGGAGCCATGTTCTGACCACGATGCCAACGCTTGGCTGGGTGGCCAGAGAGCAGGGGCACTGGACGTACTCGGTGGCGAAGTTCGGTCCCCAGTGCAAAACGGAACCGAACAATCCCGATGCCGGCAACGGCCAGAAGCCCGATTGCAAAACACGCGTGACCACCAAGCCAGTGACGGACGCCTACTATCCTCTGGTCGACACGACCGGCGATTGCACGTCGGGAAATTGCCTGTTTCGCGACGAGTGGGCCAAGGCGCTTGCGACCGCGTTTGGAAATGAGAAATGCAAGGTGCCGTATTCCGCGATTGCGAGCTGTCATTTTTACGATATCGACAATGAGCCAGAGATATGGGACGGCGTACATGGAGACGTGCATCCAAATCACCCAGGCTATACAGAATTGGCAGAGAGGTTCGAAACCGTCGGTGCAAAGTTGAAGCAGTGGGATCCAACGGCTATACGTTTTGGACCGGTGACGTGCTGCTGGAACTACCTCTGGACCGCAGGACCTGAAAGGGACGACAAGAAGGCGCACGCCGGCATTGACTTTCTTCCCTGGTGGCTCAATCGCATCTATTGGCGAGACCTTATTCGAGGCGAGCGGACTCTGGATGTGGTCGATATTCATGCTTATGCTGGACCGAACGTGGATACCGCCAAGCTCAGCGACTCAGAGAAGCGGGCAGCGGCGGTAGGCATGTACCGCAGCTACTGGGACCCGACGTATGTCTACCCCGGCAATGACGCCGACTGGATGACCACCATGCAGCCGGTTCGCTCCGTCCAATTCGAGATTCCTCGGCTGAAGGCGCTGGTGAACGCCATCTATCCAGGGACGCCGCTTTCATTTTCCGAGTGGGAAGGATGGGTGGTGCCGCAGCCGGAGTGGGACTTTGCCACTGCGCTCGCCGATGCTTCTGCCTTTGGCACAATGGGACGCGAAGGTTTGAGCTTCTCCACCCGCTGGGGCGGGCCGGAGGAGAGCGACGAAACTACACATCAGCCTCATCCGAATTATCAGGGTATGCGGCTCTATACCAACTACGATGGCGCCAGACACGGATTCGGAAAGATCTCTGTCTCTACTCAATCCAGCGTTCATCCTGACTTGTTCGAGAGTTTCGCCGCCTTGGACGGCGATGGTTCGGCCATGACTATCATGGTGCTGAACAAAGACCCGAACAATGCCGTAAAGACCGCATTCCGGCTCAATGGATTTCAGGCGAAGAACTATCGCGCATATTCACTGGTCTCTGCCGATCCAGGCAAAATCTCGGCATCGGAGACGGCTGAGTGGAATGCGACACAGACCTTCGCTCCTTATAGCATCACGCTGCTTGTGGTCGGCGGAACACAGACTACCGAACCCGCATCGGAGTGGAATTTGAATCCGGACGATCTGATGATTCCGGCCTTCGGAAGCGGTGTTCTGCATCCCAAACTCGTCAGCGGCTCGGCTCCAGTCACGCTCATCTCGGCCGTCTTTGACGCATACGAAGGAGCGGGACCGTGCAGAGGCGCGCTGCGGTTGACCGACCCGAAGATCACCGCACGAGAGCCAGCAACCATTACCGTAAAAGCTGGTTATCGGCCGATGTTCTGCCATTACACGGTAACCGGAACCGATGGCGCAGTCACTCAAAAGCAGGGTGGGTGGATCGTTGTAGGAAGAGCGGCAGGCACGCTGTCAGCCGAAGGAGACAATCAAACCGCCGCAGCCGGAAAGACTCTATCCAAGCCGCTCACCGTTACGCTCGACCCAGGTGACTCAGGCGCCAGTGCCGAGGGAGCCGAGGTTCTGTTTACTGCCTCGGCCGGCATGCTTTCCAACGGACAGGAGAGCGGGAGCCGGGTTATTGCCACCACCAACTCCACTGGTATCGCCTCCGTTACGCTCACGCTACCCTCTGCCAAAGGACCGGTGAAAGTAACAGCTCAATCCCAGTTTGCAGTGGGCGGCAAAACTGTGATCTTTACTGCGACCGCAAAATATGCCGAGAACACACAATGAACCCCACCCTGCCTCGATTTGCGCGGAGGGTGCAAGGCGGCGATTCAATCGAGCCTGATTTCCACCTGCTGCCGTCACAGGAAAATTCACAGGATCATTTCACGCCGCTGCTCGCCATCTTATGCTGATCGACCAAAAAGCAGCCTGTACGCCGTAACATAGAGTTGGCATCGGATAACGTTGAATTTCACCAAAGCAGTTTGAGAGAAAGGCATCACGGAAAAATGCGAGATTCATTCAGTGCTGGGTTCCTTGCGTGCTACAGCTCTTGTCGCCTCCGCAAAATCTCGAATGCAGCAAAGCTTGCCTGGGCCATCATCATCGTTCTGCTTGGCATGAGCACTGCTTCCAGCGCCGGAGCTCAAGATGAAACCGGCAAATTCGTGCTGGCGCGAGAAAACAGAACGATTGCGATCGAGCCATATGGTCCCGGTATTGTTCGCGTTACTTTGAGCAGGGAGAGACTTGCAGCGCTTGGAGCGACAGGATACGGAATTGTGGGCACGCCGTCGATGATTGGCTGGAGCCGCGAACAGGATTCCGAGGGTTACGATGTGCTTCGCTCCGGAGAACTCACTATCCGCGTTGCTCCGCAGAACCTGCCCGGCCCGCACCATTTTCCATTCGATTCGTTGAATCAGTCGCTGCGAGATATTTACTTCCCTAGTAGCGGAGCAGGGAATGGACCTTATGACGACGCTATCTCCATTACCACTGCGACCGGCAGGACTCTACTGACTATGGGCCGGTGGGCCATGTTTCCCAATCACTCCGAGACGGCGCCCGTTGGCACAGATAAGCAGGATAAGATCGATCCCGGCTATCGAGTTTCCGCGATCTTCGACTCGCCCGCCGATGAGCACTACTACGGGCTTGGCCAGCAGCAACAGGGCGCCCTTGACCTGCGGGACCATCGCATCAACTGCTGGCATGAATACGGTGCGATTGGTGGCGAAGATGTCTGCGTCCCCTTCATGGTGTCGAGCCGCGGCTACGGTCTGATCTGGGATAACCCGTCGAAGACGACGATTGATCTTGGATTTAACCAGCAGAACGTCTGGTCGTCCGAGGTGGGCGATCGCGTTTCTTTCTTTGTCATCGCGGGAGAAAAGAGCGATGAGATCTACCAGGGCTATCGCCAACTGACCGGCGTCTCGCACCTTCTGCCGAAGGCAGCGTATGGCTACATTCAGAGCAAAGCGATCTATCCCACACAGGAACAACTGATGGATGTTGCGAAGGGATATCGCGAACGTCAGTTACCGCTGGACGTGCTGGTTGTCGATTTCCTGAATATGACGAAGCAGGGCGAACTGGATCTCGATCCGGCCCGATGGCCCGATCCCGCCGCAATGAACCGGCAACTCCATACAATGGGAATCCACAGTCTGTTGAGCGTCTGGCCTCACTTCTCCCCTGACACGCAGTTTTATGACATGCTTCTCAAAAAAGGCTGGCTCATTCACGGCGCCGACGGCTCGCCGGACTCCGGCGGCTTTGCCAGAGTGATCGGACCAAACCTCGATACCACCAACCCTGCGGCTGCCAAATGGTGGTGGGAATCGATACGCGATCGCTACATCAAGCCGTATGACTTTGACTACCTCTGGCTCGACGAGACCGAGCCGGACATTGAGCCGGACCACGATTTCTTCTTCATCGGGTCAGGAAAGCGCTATTACAACGTTTATCCCTTGTTCCATACAGCGTCGGTCTACGACGGGTTCCGGCGCGACTTCGGAGACAGCCGCCGTGTGATGATTCTTTCTCGTGCGGCGTACCTTGGCGCGCAGCGCAACGGCACCATCTTCTGGTCGAGCGACATCTTCTCCACCTGGGACATGTTGAAGCGTTCGATCCCCGCCGGATTGAACTTCACGGCCAGCGGCATGACCTATTGGGATACGGATATCGCTGGTTTTTTCTCGCCGAATATCTCCGCCAACTATCATGCCTCCCACAAACCGTTGATTGACTCTTCAGATGCGCGAGAGAATGTCACCAATTACGAGGATTACCCTGAGTTGTTTGTGCGCTGGTTCGAGTGGGGCGCTTTTCAGCCCGTTATGCGCGCCCATGGTGAAAGAATGCACAACGAAGTCTGGTCCTATGGCAAACAGGCAGAGCCCATCCTCGAGAAATATCTGCGGCTGCGATATCAACTCATGCCGTACACTTACTCGCTTGGTTACGGCAGCTATCAGACGGGCGCTCCATTCATGCGTGCGCTCTTCATGGACTTCCCCAACGATCCCAAAGTCACGAACATTCCCGACGAATACATGTTCGGTCCCGCGTTTCTGGTGGCTCCTGTCACGGAGCAAGGAGCAACCAGCCGCAGTGTCTATCTGCCTGCGGGCTCTGATTGGTACAACTACTGGACCAATGAAAGGATTAAGGGCGGCCAGACTATTACTGCGACGGCACCTATCGATACGATTCCACTCTTCGTCCGGGCGGGTTCCATTGTGCCGTTCGGAGCGACGGTCCTGAGCACGCAGCAGCCGCAGTCTATCGCGTCGGTTCGTGTCTACCCAGGAGCGGATGCCGACTTCACTCTCTTTTCAGACGACGGGACAACATACGCCTATGAGAAGAATGCGGGCTCGATCACCAGGCTTCACTGGGATGAGTCAAAGCACCAATTGAGACACGAGGGCGCCGCCGCATGGAGCGGACCGGACACGGCAATCGTGGATGTCGTACAGCATTGAGCACGACGGAGTTCAACGGTACTCGCAAGGAAAGGTCCTGAATGAAATACCTCGTCATCTTCGTTTTGCTGTTCGGCCGATTGAGCGCCCAAACCTACCAACCAACCTGGGATTCTTTGGACAAGCGGCCGGTACCCAGTTG
>Ga0302323_100001642_pt1 | contig 18208 bp, 13 predicted proteins | sample Fen_T0_3_FD_201950 | JGI IMG/M metagenome (GOLD analysis project Ga0302323, IMG submission 201950) | Peat permafrost microbial communities from Stordalen Mire near Abisko, Sweden - Fen_T0_3 | ecosystem: Environmental > Terrestrial > Soil > Wetlands > Permafrost | place: Sweden: Abisko... | reverse complement strand
CCAGAATGGACGGTCGTGTCGCTATTCGGGCCAGAGCTCTTGTCGCAGGCGCTGGCCAGAACCAGTGCCAGCAAAAGGTGCTTCCAGACGGCGGCGTGTTTCATCGTGGTCTCCGGTGTTCGGTTGGGCGGCTCACACCGTCTCAAACACCCAGCACATGCGTGTGGGAAATGTGGGATTGGCATTTCGTGCGTTTTTCCGTCGGGCGAAGCGCGACCACCGGCGCTCCGCCACGGGCCCGGGTCCGGTGGTGAAATCTCGACGAATTCAACATCGTCATCGGGCCAGCCAGGGGAGATTCGCTGGTATCAACGGCCTTTGCAGCATCCACAGGCCTGGCCATCGTCTTGCATTACGGCGCTGGCATGAAGATCGGCATCGTCACCGAGTACTACTATCCGACCCTCGGCGGAATTCAGGAGCACGTACACCACTTCGCGAAAGCGGCCCGACAGATGGGACACGACGTCCGTATCCTGGCGCCCGTGGTGAAGGACGGACTGGCTTGTACTCGAAACGGTGGCCGCTCTCCAGGCTCGACCGACGGGCAGAACGGTGTGATCCGGATTGGCCAGTCGATTCCCCTGCTCTCGGGCGGCTCGATCGCGCGGGCATCGGTTGGAAGTTGCCTTTCGCGAAGGGTTGCCGACGTACTGCAAGCCGAGCGCTTCGACGTTCTGCATGCCCACTCGCCGCTCATGCCAACCCTGCCCCTGCTGGCCTTGCGAGCTTCCGATTGCGCGAACGTGGGGACGTTCCACAGCGACTTCGGACGCAACATCCTGTACTTCGCCCTGCGCAGCTTCCTGCAGCCGTATCTGGACCGTCTGGACGCGGCGATTGGCGTGTCGGAAACCGCGCTGCGCGGCGTGCGTCGCTACTTCAAGGCTCGTTGGCGGGTGATCCCCAATGGCGTCGACGTGGCGATGTTCAGCTCGGGCCAGCGCCGTCGCGAATTCGACGACGGCCGATTGAACGTCCTGCACGTGGGCCGCTTCGATCCCCGCAACGGCATAGACCGGGTCATCAAGGCTTGGGTCGGCGTTCGACGAACTGGCATCGATGCACGCTTGATTCTCGTTGGGGACGGCCCCCTTCGACCGATGTACGAGTCGATGGTTCCGCCGGATCTGCGGTGGGACGCGCACTTCGTGGGCTTCGTGGAAAGCGACGAGCGCCCGTCGTACTGCGCCTCGGGTGACGTCCTGCTTTGTCCGGCGGTGGGTGGAACCTTCGGCATCATCGTGGTCGAGGCCATGGCGGCCGGCTGCGCCGTCGTGGCCGCCGACACTCCCGGCTTTCGCAACGTCATGAAAGACGGCGTCCAAGGCTTCATGGTCGACCTCGAATCGGATGCGGACTGCGTCCGCCTGGCAGAACGGACCCGACAACTGTTGACCGACGAGCAGCTACGCCTGCGCTGCTCGCGAGCCGGCCGCGCCACCGCCAAACAATTCGACTGGCCCGTCGTCGCCGACCAGGTCCTGCGCGTGTACGACGAGATCTTGTGCGGAGGGCAGCTCACCCGCTGCGCGAACCAATGACGGCACGGGCCTCGGCCGCATGGCTCGCCCGTTCGGAACCGCTGAGCATCGGCCTGTGCTGCTTCGGCCTGCGGGTAGTCTCGCTGGCTCGAACTTGTCTCTCCGACGACGAAGCCATCTACGCCGTGGTCGCCCGCGAAATGCTTTCGGGCCGCGTGCTCTACCGCGACGTGGTCGACCACAAGCCACCCTTGATCTACTTCATCTACGCGCTCACCCAGGCGATCGGCGGGCCTTGGGGCGGCATGATCTTGCTGCACCTCTTGACCATCGCCACGGTTCTGGCCACGGCCCTGTTGCTTCGGCGCCTGGTTCGTGAGTTCGGGGACTGTCCCTCTGACGCGCGCGCGCCCGTTTGGGCGGGGCTTCTGTACGCCGTGTTCACCACCACCCTGCTTCCGTTCGACGGCTTGGCAGCCAACTGCGAGCTCTTCATGATGCTGCCGCTGACCGCCTCGGTGCTGTTCTTCTTGCGTGGCGCCGGGGAGCTGCGCGCGCGACCTCTGTTCGTGTCCGGGCTGCTGCTCGGAGTCGCGGCGCTTTGCAAGTGCCAGGCTGGCGTGCAGGGGGTTCTCTACGTCGCCGTTCTCGCGACTTTCCACTGGCGGCGCGTGCCCCGGGCGATTGTCGCGAGTGCCGTCGTCGGCGCGGGCGCGGTGGCCGCGATTGTAGCAGCCGTCGCGGTCTTTCACCGCCTTGGCTCTCTCGACGCTGCCTGGTTCTGGTTCCGTTTCAACTTCGGCTACATCAAGACCGGTTTTGCGCCTCTGGACACAGTCAAACGAGCCGTTGTCCGGGTCTCCTTCGTGGCCCTGTCGGCAGCATTCCTGTGGATTCTCGGCACCAGAGCCGCACTCAAGTCGATGGCGCCCTCCCCGACCGCGATGCCCTTCGCACGCTTTGCCACGCTGTGGGCGGTGGTCAGCGCGTTGGCCATCACCACCGGCGGGCGATTCTTCGGTCACTACTTTCATCAGCTCACGGCGCCGCTCGCGTTACTGGCCGCACCTGCTGCCGCGAGGCTGTGGAACGACCGTCGACGAATGGTCGCGCTCGCCATCGGCGGACCTGGGTTGGCGTTCTTCCTCGTCGGCATCTTCCAAGCCCCAGCCTTTGCCGCCGCGGGCGCAGCAGGGCCGGACTATCGCCGGATGGCCGACCTCATCAACGCTTATAGCCGCCCCGACGACCGATTGGTGGTGTGGGGCAACCTGCCCGTCCTGTACTTCGTGGCCGGGCGGCCGCTTGGCACGCGTTTTGTCTTCTCGAACTACATGACCGGACTTTCACCAGCCACACCGTCGCAATCCGATCCCGCCGTCGACGCCTCCTCCAACGTGGTTCCCGAGAGTTGGGACATGTTCGAGGCAGACCTCGCCCGACGAACGCCGCGAGTTCTGATCGACACCTCGCCGGGCAACCTGGCAGCTTACGGTAAGTTTCCACCGTCGAGTTTTCCACGCTTGCAGGCGCTGCTCGACCGGGACTATACCCTCGTCAACGCGTCGGCCGGGCTCCGCGTCTTCGTCCGCCGCGAAGGGCTCGATTGATGGGCCTACACAAGTACACCCAACGGCTGTCCCGCCACGGCCTCGCAATCTCGCTTCTTGCCCTAATCGTCTTCACCCTAGGCGTCGCGGCCTCTTCGCGGCTGCAATTGCGCTCGGACTTCAGCGAATTGCTGCCCGAGAAGGATCCCGAGGTCGCCGAGCTCAAGATCCTGGGCGAAAAGATCGGAGCCCCATCCACGCTGGTGATCGCCGTGGAAGGCCCCGACCCGACCGCAAACCAGCGCTTCGCCGAGGCGCTGGTCAACAACCTGCAGCCGCTCCTCGGCAACGACCTCCGGGCCATCGACTACCGCGCCGACGCCAGCCAACCGTTCTTCGAGCATAACAAGGCGCTCTACGCGAATCTCGTCGACCTCGAGCGAATCGACGACGACGTGAAGAAGCTGGTCGCCTCCAAGAAGAACCCCATGTTCTTGTCCTTTGCGGATCCCGACAAGGGCGAAGAGGACGACGAACCCGCCGCAGACTTGCGCAGGCTCAAGCAGAAGCTTGAAAGGCAGCGCCCGAAGGAGCCCTTTCCATCGGGCTACTACGAAGGCGCCGATCGCCGGCTGCTCGCCATCGTCACGTGGACCGCGTCTTCCGGAACCGGTGACTCATCGGGTTTTCGCATCCGCAACGACGTGCAACGGATCGTCGACCAGACGCGCCCGGCGTCGTTCGGCGACGTCAAGGCCAGCCTCACCGGCAGTGTAGTCACGGCCATCGAGGAGCACGACGCGCTGAAGTCCGACATCGAGTGGGTTTCGCTGGTCTGTACGGTGCTAGTTCTGCTGGTGATCGCCCTGTATTTCCGCAGCGTGCTCGCCCTCGCCTACGTCTTCTTTCCCACTTTGCTCGGGGTTGCCGTCGCTTTTGGCGTCACCGCTTTGGCGATCGGCTACCTGAACACGAACACGGCCTTTCTCGGCTCGATCATCGTCGGCAACGGGATCAATTTTGGAATCATCCTACTCGCGCGCTACCGCGAAGAGCGCCGCTTGGGTGCCGATGGTCCGGTGGAGGCCACCATGGCCAAGGCGATTGCCGCCACGATTCGTCCGACCCTCGCAGCCGCGCTGGCCGCAAGCATCGCGTACGCCAGTCTGGCCCTGACGAGCTTTCGGGGATTCCGCCAATTTGGGTTCGTGGGCGGAATCGGCATGGTGCTGTGCTGGCTTGCCACCTACACCTATTGTCCCGCCCTGGTGATGTTCATCGAACGCCGGCGCAAGCCTGCGCCCGCCCGGCCTCGACGGTCGACCGGCCCACTGGTTGCGCTGATCGGCGCGCTCCTCCGGCACCCACGCTTGCTTGTCGGCATCGTTGCCATCGCCACACTTGCCGCTGCGGTCTTGGTGGCACCCATGGCACAGGATCCCTTCGAATACGACTTCTCCAAGCTGCGCAATCAGCACAGTCGGAAGCACGGAGCTGGCGAGCTGTATTCCCGGGTCGGCAAGATCTTCCCGCAAGACATCTCACCGCTTGGCGTGGCTCTGCTGGACTCGCCCGCGGACGCGGCACTTTTCGCTCGGGCGGTACTGGAGAAGGACTGCAAGGACGGACTCGTGCGCGCGAAGTCGCCGTTTGCGGGAAACGCCACCAACCTGGACGGCGAGTGTGCTCGCCGGGTTGCCGCCGGGGAGCCTACTGGCGGTCTTCTGTCCGGCGTGTCCACGGCGTTCGACTACTTGCCCAAGGATCAGAACGCCAAGCTCGCCTTGCTCACAAGCATTCGCACGCAGCTCGACGAGCAAACCGTCGCCAATCTATCCGAGCAAGACCGCAAGCTGGTGAGCGAGTGGCTGCCACCGACCGACCTGCACGCATTGACCCCCGCGGATTTGCCGGAGTCGATTGCCCGCCGTTTCCGCGAGCTCGACGGCACCGTCGGGCGGGTGGCCCTGTTGTTTCCGATTCGGGTATGGGCCAACTGGGAGGGGCACAACCTGATTCGATTGGCCGACGTGACCAAGAACGTGGTTCTCGCGAATGGTCACGTGGCCTCGGCTGCCGGCCATACCTCGCTGTTTGCTGCCATGCTGCGCTCAATCGGCCACGACGGCCCTATCGCCACGGCCGCAGCGGTGATCGGCGTGGTCCTCATGGTGCTGCTGCTGTTCCGCAACCTGCGAAGCTCGGCGCTGGTGCTCGTGTCGCTCGGAGTGGGTGTGTTGTGGATGGGCGGCGCAGGCGCGCTCATGCACATAAAGCTCAATTTCCTCAACTTCGTGGGCCTGCCGATTACGTTCGGGATCGGCGTGGACTACGCAGTCAACATCTATTCCCGCATCGCGAGCGAGCCGCAAGAGAAGCACGCACACGCCATCGCAGAAACCGGTAGCGCCGTCGCGCTCTGCTCGTCGACGACCATCATCGGCTACAGCTCGCTTCTCATCGCCTCCAACGGAGCGCTGGTCTCTTTCGGCAGGCTGGCCAATCTGGGTGAAGTCGGTTGTCTTTTGGCAGCCCTGCTGCTTGTGCCTGCAGTCTGCCGTCGCAAGCCCCCGGCCTAACGGCTGCCCGGCTGTCGAAATCCCAACATTCGCGGCCAGCACCCAACAGGATCCAACACCGGTGCGACCAATAGTGGCGGCACTTTCAATGGCAGAGCAATTGCAGTGACTCCCGCCCATGGACCGATTTGTCACCGCCAAAAAGAAAGTTTGGGCCGTCGTCGCGCTGGTTCTGTCGACTCTGTCGTCGTACGCAAAGATCGTCGGCGTTGTGGTCTGCGAACAGCTGTGGCGAATTCCGCAACGTCGGGTTCGCCCAACCGAAAAACTCAACGCCAAGGGGAGGACACCATGAACTCGCTCACACATCTCGACGGTTCGTCGCTGGATCTGCTGTTCCTGGTCTGCTTCTTGGCCGCAGCCCTGATCCCGTTCGGAACTTACGTCTGCCTTTGGCTGTTGCGCGTGGAGCACCTGCCCGCTGCAAAGGAGTCCGGCGCGGGACGCCGATTGCTCGGCCCCTTGTTCGTCGGCTTCTACTACTGGCTCCTCAGCCCGTTTCTTCGTTTGGCCAAGAGAACCGCTCTCAAGCCCAACCACTTCACACTGGCGTCGCTGGCAGCCAGCGTTCCCACGGGTCTTTGCATCGCGACCGGGCACTTTGCCCTGGCTGCCGTGCTGCTCATCGCCGGCAACACCCTCGACGTGGTGGACGGATATCTTGCACGCAGCAAGGGCCTGGTCAGCAAGGCTGGGGCCTTCCTCGACTCGACCGTCGATCGCGTGTGCGACGGCATGATCCTCGGCGGATTTGCGGTGTACTACGCAGGCTCGCCCACCATGGTCGCGGCGCTGGTTGCGTTGGTCATGTCCTTCGCCACCAGCTATGCCCGCGCGCGCGGCGAGGCACTTGGCGTTTCGGGCTCCGAAGGCCTTATCCAGCGCGCCGATCGCCTGGTCATTCTCAGCATCGCGCTCGCCCTGGCACCCTACTTCGGCCACCACGCCGAAGGCTTCCTGCCCCATCCGTCCTATGCAGTGGCCAAGGCCGCCCTATGGCTGCTCGCGATCCTAAGCAGCTTCACCGCGGTCACCCGCGTCGCCTGGATCATGAAGAAGCTTGACCCGCAATACGAGGCAGCAATGCGCAGAACCCTTCCACTTTCCATGCGGACTGTTCGGCCCTTGTTGGCGTCTGCTGTCACGCCCGGCGAAGCCGCCAAGACACCCGCGGGAGCCGCCAATGTCTCGCTCCGACACTGACCATTCGCGCTCGCAGCGTAGTCCGTGGTGGAGCATGGTGCTCCGTGGGCTGGTGCTCGCCGCCGCACTCTTCTTCCTCGCACGCGGCGTGAAGTGGCACGATATCTCCATCGCAGTGAGGCGCGCGGGGGTTCTCGTGCCCTCCGTCGTGGTCGCGATGAATGCCTGCATGATGGGGCTGCGCGCCCTGCGCTTGCGCGTCCTGCTGGCAAGGAGGCTTTCATTCCGCTCGGCGTTCACGACGCTGCTCACCTCGTCCGCGCTCAACAACGTTACGCCGTTTCGCGGCGGGCATGTGGCTCGCTTGTGGATGCTGGAGAGCACGGCCGGCGTGACCAAGTCCGCAGCGCTCGCCGTCACGCTTGTCGAGAACCTACTGGAGATCGCCGTCTTGGCTCTGCTCGCCTTTGCGGCGTCGTGCCTCACCAGCGACCAGGGCTGGGCCACGGTCGCGGCGCCGCTGGTCTTCGCGGGGACCGTGGCCCTGCTTATCCTGTTGTGGGCCACCGCGGGACGCGCAGCCAGGGTTGGCGTTGCCAGGGGCACTCTTCGCGGCGGCTGGCGCGGCAAGCTTCGACAGTTCCTCTTGCGCTCCGAACGCGGCTGTCGCGCCTTGTCCGAGCCAGGCGTTCCCGCCCGAGCAGCGCTGCTCTCGCTTTTGGCGTGGCTTTGCGAAGCCGCGATGATTCTGGTCTGTGCTCGATCGATGGGACTTGCGCTTTCCTTTCCGCTGTCGGTCGTGGTCCTGTTTGGGATCAACCTCGCGCTGGCGCTGCCGTCGACGCCGGCCAGCACCGGGCCGTTCGAGGGCGCGACGGTTGCCGTCTTGCTGTTCGCAGGAATAGCCAAAGGCCCCGCGGTCGCCTTCGCCTTTTTCTACCACGCGATACAGGTGGTGCCGGTGACGGTGGTGGGCGCAGCGGCTCTCTTGCTATCCAGGCGCCGACGGTTCTGTGCAGCAGAGCGCCGCGACACCGAATCCGCGCCTGCCCCGCCGGCACCCGCCGTCAATGTGGAACAATTCTGACAAACCCCGAGCCGCGCGTGGCGTGGGGCTCGGCCGTCCTCTAAAGTTGGCTGGCAGGAGTCGTTCATGTCGAGACTTGCTTCCAACCGTTCTTGGTCACTTCCCGGCCTGCTCTTCGCCGTCGGCGCAACGTGGGGCTGCAGCGACGGGGGCCCCTCGCCCACGGACGCCACAGCATCGGTCGACGGAGCGACGCCTTCATCCGCCGCGGACGGAGCACCATCCGCCGACGTCCCACCACCCATCGACGCGCCGTCGTTCGCAGACGCTGCGGTAGTCCTGGGCAGCGCGCAGACCTTCGATGGTACGGCAACTGGAGCCCCGGTGCATCTGCTCGTTCTGTCGGACCCGCACTACTACGATCCGGCGCTGGGGACCACCGGCGCCGCATTCGAGGCGTACACCGCGCGCGACCGCAAGCTGATTGCCGAAAGCGATGCAGTCATGCGCGCCATGGTGGCGGCGGTGCAGACGGAGAATCCGCAGGTCGTCCTGATCTCGGGCGATTTGACCAAAGACGGCGAACAGTCGTCGCACAACCGCGTCGCCGCCTACCTTCGCCAGATGCAGGCTGATGGACGCAAGGTCTTCGTCGTGCCAGGTAACCACGACATCGAAAACGACGGTGCCCAAAGCTACGCTGGCGACCTCACCGTCCCTGTGCCGGCGATTTCCGCCGCCGAGTTTTCGACCATCTACCGCGACATGGGGTACGGCGCCGCCATGGCTCGCGATTCCGGGTCACTCAGCTATGTGGCCGAGATGGCGCCGGGATTGTGGCTTCTGGCGCTCGACTCGTGCATCTACGGCGACTTTCGCGCACCCGAGACCTCGTCAGGCCGATTCACCGACCAGACCAAGACCTGGATTCAGGGCCAGCTCGCTCTGGCCGCAAGCCGTGGCGCGCGCGTGCTGGCGATGATGCACCATGGGGTGGTCGAGCACTTTGCAAACCAAGCCGCCATTTTTCCCGAGTACTTGGTGGCGGAACGAGACGCCGTCGCGGCGCTGCTTTCGAACGGCGGCGTCGGCGCCGTATTCACCGGACACTTCCACGCCAACGACATCACCCGTGGCTTGCCGAGTGGCTCGGCCCGCGCAATCTACGACATCGAGACCGGCTCGACAGTGACCTACCCATGCCCGTACCGGGTCGTCGAGGTTTCGTCCGACATGCTGATCGTCTCGACCAAGCACGTGACCGCGATAGACTACGACCTGGGGGGGGCCCCCGACTTTCAGAGCTATGCCCACAAGAGTTTGCGCGTCGGCCTGGAGGCGTTGATTCCAGAGCTGATTGCCCAGGCGAAATACGCGATCACCGACAGTGAAGCAGCCGAGGTCTCGCCCTGGCTCGCCGACGGTTTGGTGGCCCACTACGCCGGGGACGAGGTCATACCCCTCGACGTACCGGCCGAAGTGCAGACGTGGCTTGCCTCGGGAATTGGCGTCGAGCTTCTGGCAGGCATGATGTTGCAGAGTATCTGGACCGATCTCGAGCCGCCCGACAACAGCGGGATCTTGAACCTCGCCACCAGGTAACAAAGGACCTGGAACAGATTGATGAAACCGGCGGCACTAGGACAAGCGTCGAGCCACTTCATCGGCCAGGGCCAGCGACGAGGTCAGCCCCGGTGAGTCGATGCCGTACAGGTTGAGAAGACCCGGCACGTGGTGGACGTCGCTGCCCTGAAGCACGAAATCGATGAATCCGGCATCGGCCGCTGCCAGCTTGGGCCTGACGCCGACGAACCCAGGGGAAAGCGCACCGTCGCGCAGCCCGGGATAGTAACGACGGATGGCGCGGTAGAAGAAATCAATTCGGCTTTCGTCGAAGCGATAGTCTGGGCTATCGACCCACGTGGCGTCTGGGCCAAAGCGCACGGCGCCGGCCAGATCGAGCGCCACGTGGATGCCAAGTCCGCCGCTCGCGGGAACCGGATACACCAAGCGGCGAAAAGGCGGAGGCCCAGCCATGACAAAGTAGTGCCCTTTAGCAAAAAAGGGCCTCGGAATGGTCTTGGGGTCGAGTCCTTCGAGCGTACGTGCCACCGACGGTGCCGAAAAGCCCGCGGCGTTGACGACGGTGCGAAATTGAAACCGGCTAGGGTCGCTGCCGCCGATGTCGAGTTCGATTGCCTCTGAGCTCACCGCTCCGCCCAACACGGGACTGGCCCGCACGATGTCCGCGCCTGCTGCCCGAGCATCCGCGGCCAACGAGCGCATGAGGCCATGGCTATCGACGAGCCCGGTGGACGGCGATGCCAGTGCGCGCTTGCAGACCACGGCTGGCTCCAGCTCTCGAACCTCCGCAGGCGAGAGCCACCGCACGTCGTCGACACCATTCGCAAGGGCTTGCGCCGCGATGTGCTCGAGGTACTCGATCTCTCGCTCCTCGACCGCCACGACGATCTTGCCGATGGGCTTCCAGTCCACGCCGCGGGCTTGGCAGCACTCGGCCATCATCCGCCTGCCCTGCACGCACAAGCGAGCCTTCAGCGAACCGGTCGGGTAGTGAATACCGGCATGCATCACCTCAGAATTGCGCGAACTGGTGTGCAAGCCGGTGGCCTTCTCGCCCTCGAACAGCACCACTTGGCGCCCCTGCAGTGCCAGCCTGCGGGTGATGGCGAGGCCCACCACACCACCGCCGATCACGGCGCAGTCGAGCTTTTCGGTCATACGACCAGAGTATATTTCCCGCGCTTACGGCGCCAGTCCCTTGCAGGAGGGACGGCACCTTGCCGGCGGGCGCCGACGCCATGTCCATTTCTCGGGGACTACTGGATAGCGCGAAGACGCTCGTACGCCAACAGCAGCAGCGACGCGGGCGTTGGCCACTGCTCGAGAATCAACGAGCCCCTAAAGCGCCGCTGGCGCAGCCGCTGCAGCAGCCCTATCACGCCCGACGGGTCTCTTCTCGCGGGCCCCGTGAACAACGTCAGGTGTCTATCCGCGTCGCCCCAGTTTTCATGAATATGGACGTGAACGATTGGCACATGGTCGCCGAGGGCATCGAAAAATCGCAAATAGTCATTGTGAGTCGCCGCGCACAGATTCGCGTGCCCCATGTCCAAGCACAGACCCACATTCGCCTGTTGCCCAGTCGCAAGGTCGGACAACCGAGCAAAGATCTCGTTTACCTCCTGCGGACCCAGGGAAACTGTGTTCTCCAGCGCCAGTGTAATTCCAAGCGGCTGCAGAATCTCGACAAGCGACAGGGCGGCGCGCGCGCAGCCAACTGGATCTCCGGATGCGAGGTGAAGATTCAGGACTTGAGCACCCAAGTCATGCGCAAGGTCGATGTCGTGCATCAGCCGTCCCCACGTGCCCCTGTCGACGAGCCGCGATTCCAAAGATGCGTGCACGCTCAGACGAATCTTCCGCTCCGCCGCGATCGCACAGAAGCCTGCCCGTTCATCCGCCGAGGCGTCACGCGCCGACCATCGACCGTCGGGAAAGAACTCGAACGCGTCGAAGTGATGCGTCACTGCGAAGGCAAACGGATCTGCTACCGGCGCACAAAACGCGGTCTGGTTGCCGATGAAGAATCGATGATCCTCAGCCATGGCCCAGGCCCACTTGCGGCCGGGCTTGAACGACGAAGAAACGCCCTTTCGAGTAGGCGCCCTCGATGTCCTGCGGAGCACCGAACGCTCGTTCCACCGCAATACCCACCTCCGCCACGCCATCGACCAGCCGATTGCGAAACTCCTCGCTCCACAGAAGCTCTTCCCTTTCGTAGTCGAGCGGAAGGTGCCGCGCTGGCGGTAGCATGAAGCTGTCGTAAAGGCCGGCGCCGGCAAACCCCACCAGATCCTCTCCGCTCGAGTCCGAGCGGAACATCAGCCCCTCGCCGAACAATCCGACGCTCTTGCTGGGGAACGATGTGATGTGCGTGCCTCCGCTGCTCCGCCGTCGACGAAAACCGAAGGCGCGGCCAGGGTGATTGCCCACGAGGGTCTCTCCGAGACCGACCACGATCTCCGCCACCAGCTCATCGCGATCGCCCGTGATGGGGTTCGCCGTATGAATGACGAAGGCGTAGTCTGCCGGCACCACCGCCTGAACCAGCACCGCCATCATCACGCTCTCGTCCGGGATGCCCATCGAACGACGGCTGTAGTGGGCACGCTCGTTCCACTTCGAAGCCCAAACGCGCTTGATACATTGCCAAGCATCGACAAACGACCCGGGCCATGGAATGCCAGCAGCGCCGGTCACCTTGCGAAGTTCCATCTCCAGTTCGGAGGACGGCTCCAGTTCGAGGATCACTTGGCGCAGATCGGCGAGAAGGGACGGGAGCGTGCCGTCGGCATCCTTCCGCAGTTGGGCGACCAGTTCGTCATGACGATGCCCCCATGACTGGTTCACCGGCAGAGCCAGTACCCGCTCGCAAACACCGTAGGGCAGCGCAATCCCCGCAGGCACGCCGATCCAATCCGGCAGTCGGCCGCGCAGCTCCTTGAGGTTCCGCGACTTGGCTCCGACCCTGTCGGCATCGAAGGCCGTCTCTGCCAACGCGTATTCGGTCGCCCAGTGGCGACGTGTCACCAACGGAGGTACCCTTGTCGGACGAGTTGCCACGTCGGCCTCCGGCTGCCCGGCCTCGACACCTATCTCGCCCTCAGCGTCCACCGCGAGATGGACCCACTGACCCTGCCGTGCTCGCAGGTCCTCCAGCCCGTGCGCATCCCAGCCCGTCGCGAGCAGCACGCCGGCATTGCGCGCACGCACGGCTGCATGGGACATCAGATCGATCGCGGATGGGGTCAGCACAGCAACCACGCCGGTCGGGATGTCCTCGTCGCCCGAGATGCCACCAGCAATCAAGACGGTGCTCTTTTCGAAGTACCGACCTTGCAACTCTGACAAGGCACCGCAGCTCTCGACCATGCCCTGGATCTGCTCGGCCCCGCGACTGACGATCTGCCAGTGCCCGACGCCAGCAATTCGTCGCAGACTCTCGTCCAGCCTGCGAAGGAGCGCCGACACGGCGAACTCGAATCGACCGCGCAGTACCTCTTCCGAAAACATCTGAATGGTCCACGCCTCGGCACCGAACGCATGGCCGAGATATTCCGCAATGGGCTGCAACAGCCGTGCGTCGGCGTCGGTGATACGAACCAGCTCGCGCCGGATACGCTCGAGCACTGCCTGCGCATGCAACGCCCACTCGTGCCCTCCGCGCGGAAGCTGCAGCAGTCGTTTCAAATGGCTAAGGCACAGGAAAAGCTCGTCGGTCTTCCGAGCGCAGACGAGGTTGCGCAAGCCCAGCGCCGTCCACTCGACCAGCTCGTCGGAAGACAGCTGCTCGCCCAAGTTGCGTTCCACCAGGCCGCGCGAGAGGTCTTCGAGACTGAGGTCGAGGTAGAGAAGCTCGCGAACACCGGCTCGACCCGCCTGGAATTGTCCGGCCAGAAGCTCCCGGGCCTGGGTAAGAGACTGAAACAGCCAGGATCGGGCGTGCCCGTCATCCCGCCGCCGCCAGATCCCGTCGAGCAGCTGCCGGGTAGCCTCGTCAACGAATCCTCGGGCGGCCTGCAAGGCGACGCCGAAGTCGGTGGCCGAGTGCACCCCGCGCAACACGCCGAGGAAGTCGCTGAAGTCCCGAATGAGCGCGTCCCGCAAATTCGGAATGAAGTCGGGCTGACTGCGGATCGGTCGCTCGAAGCCGAGCAATCGCTCGCGCCGGACGCCGCCGGCTTCGAGGGCCCCATAGAACGCGGCCGGGTCGCCGCCATTGCGCAAGAACTCGAGGTACGCCTCGCAAATCACGACGTCGTCGGCGGTGGTATTGTTGTGCAGCTTCTGGTGCCACTCTTCCAGAAAATGACCTGCCACTTCCTTCAAGTGGTGACGATGCATGATCTCCAAAATCCCATCGCGCACCCGCTGCCCGTCGCCGCCGCGCCCGAGCGTGGTGGCGATCATCCGAATCAGCGGTCGGGTGCAGTCGTCTGCGTGCGCCGCGCGCTCGCCCAGCTTCGAGGTGAGGCGGTCTTGTGCGTGGGCCAATTCCCGAGGCTGGGTGTTGTACTTGCGCTGCCAATCGAGCTGTCGAATCGCCGAAAATCGCAGCCACACGAAGATGAGGGCCAGCCCGGTCACACTGTCGCTCGGCACCCGCTCCAGCAGCTCCCATGCAAGACCGAACCGATGCATCAGCGTCCACGAGCTTCGGCTGGTCTCCTTGTCGATGATCTCGTCGGCAATTCCTGCCAGGGTGGAATCATGGAATGGCTGATTCACGGTTCGCGCCACGAGAGGAACGAAGAAGTCTCTGCCACGGTCTTTCCACCACCTGTCTTCGTCGGGCTGCCGAAGAACAAAACACAGCGCAGAAGGCACCTTGGCGGCCGGCACCGAAATTCGCAAAGTCCTTAGGCCGCTGTCGTCCAAAAACTGCGTCTCCACAGCTCGATCGCTCGCCTGGCGCGTTCCGGCGGACCGAAGCTCTGCCTCGGGCAGCGTCCATGCTTGCCGATTCCCGGCCACCCCCCAATACAAATAGAGCGGTCCGGGGACATCGGTGACCAGGTCGACCATCACGTTGGAATCGAACGAACGAATCACGACTGCCAGTTCGTACCCGTCATCGAGCGCGTGCCGCGATTCGACGAGCAACCGGCCGTCGCCATCGGTTGCACGGGCAACCATCGACGGCGCACGCGCCAGGAGCGCAGGCGCAGGCAAGGGAACGCGGTAGTTTCGCCCCTGGTTGCTGTCCCAGCGCGAGGTCTTGGGATCGAAGAGAACGAAATCGAGAAAGGCGAAGCGCGATACAGACTCCAGACGTATGCGGACCCCCAAGTCGGCAAGGGGTGTGTTTACCGCATGGCTCGCAGGAGAAGAACCGGCCGGCCAGGTGGACCTCGGCGCGCGCTCCCAGCTTTTGCCGCCAGCATGCACGACTCCCCAGTGCACAACGCAATCAGGCCCCGATTGCTTCTCGATCAGGACCTCGACAACCTGGTCCTCGTTGTGGACTCTCGCCTGCAGCACCACACCGCCCGCGGCGGCGATCTTTTGCGGCGTTGGGTTGTACGTTGGGTTGTCCGCCATCACGAACCGGTAGATGTATAGTCCCCCCTCGGCACAGTGGCGTCCATCATTTCCACTCGGTCATCGCGAAGGTCCGGGCACCGTAACCCAGCCTTCTCACGTCTGCGCTTGTGCGCCCGTGCGTTCCGAGTAAGACTCGCCCACAGCCATGCAAATCACCTTCCTCGCGGGGCTATCCCTCATCGACTCGACGGGTCTGGCGATCTTGGCCACCACCGTCGGTGTTCTGCTCCTCGGCTTCGCCGCCACGTTCTGGCTACGCACGCGCTACCGTTCGTTGCAGCGCGACTTGCACGGCCCTGGAGCCGCCGACGGCGGGTTTGCCCATCCGGTCCTGCGCAATGTCGTTCGCGACGCCAGCGAGGCGGCGCAGCGGTCGGGCGACCTCAACACCCAAGCAATCATCGAGGAGAGGTTCCAGGCCGATCTTCGCCCGATGCTGCTGGCCGAACGCTTCGTGCGTGCGGCAACGGGCCTCGTCATCATCCTGGGTCTCCTTGGTACCTTCTACGGGTTGACCCTGTCCATCGGCAGAATCGTCCAGCTCGTGTCGTCCGACAGCTCGGCCGTCGCCGACATCACCCAGGGCGTAAGCCAGGGTCTAAGCCGCGCCTTGTCCGGTATGGCGGTCGCTTTCTCGAACTCGCTCGTCGGCGTGCTTTCAGCGGTCCTGCTGACAATACTCGGCATTCTTTCCAGCGTCTCCGATAGCCGGACCGAGCTCATGGTGCAGATCGAGACGTACCTCGACCGTGCGCTGGCGAAGGCCCCGCAGTCGACGAGCCCGGCCTTGGGTGCCGGCCTAGCGGTGCCAGGAAACTTCGGCGAGGCCGTGGCACGCCTCGACGGCGCGGTGTCGCGCTTCGAGTTCGCCTTGCAGAGCTTCGCTACCACGACGCGAGACTTCCGCGAGTTCAATGCACACCTCAAAGACAACGTCCAGCGACTGAGCCTCGCCTTCGGCGATCTCTCCGAGACCCTCAAAGCCCACACAAGCGCCCTGCGACCGGGCCCCAGGGTCTAGCCCATGGCCGTTCGCAATCGCCGACACCTCATCTCAGACCACGAGGGCCTCCACGAGATATGGCCTGCGTTCACCGACGTGATGTCGACCATGGCGCTCATCATGTTCGTGCTCGTCCTTCTGGCCTATGTCCGCAACCTCATCGCCGAAAAGCGGCTGGATGGCTATCGCCAACAGATCTCTCTGTCCGAGCGCCAGCTTCGCCTGGTGCAGAGCGAGGTCCTCGCGGGAAAGGCCCAGCTTGCGGCGTCGCAAGCAAGATTGAACGAGCAGCAAGTGCTGGTGGCAGACAGCAATCGGCAACTCGGCAACTTGCGCTCGCAACTGCAGAGCATCGCCGTGCTGCGCGTCTCGGTGCTAAACAAGCTCAAGACTGCCATCGAAGCCGAGCTCGGCGCCTCCGGGGCAGGCGGCTCTCGCGTGGCAACCATCGGTGACAATGGCGACATAGCGGTCAACGAGAGTCTGGTGTTCGAATACAATTCTTACGCCGTGAAGAAGCAGGCCAAGCCGGTTCTCGACTCCATGGCAAAGGCTCTCGGTAACCTGTTGGCTGACGATGACGTTCGGGCGAACATCGACACCATCGTCATTCAGGGCCACACCGACGAGCGTGGCTCGGCATCGTTCAACTGGGAGCTGTCCGCCAAGCGCGCCACCGCCGTGCTGGAGTACTTGTTCCAGAGCAACAAGGCGCTTGCCGACAACTACGGCAACTACTTCGCTGCGAGCGCGTATTCGAAGTTCCGCCCGGTCAGTGCCGAGAAGAGCGAGCCGGCCTACCAACAGAACCGACGCATCGAGATCTCGGTGGTGCCCAAGGACGCCAACGTGCGCAGGGTCATCGACGAATACGTACAAGGCTCTGCTCCACCCGCCCTACCGGCGGGACCGCAGCCCACGAAGTAACCTACGACTTGCCCGCGCGCGCGGCCTGCAGGGACGGATAAAGCTCGAATGGCTCCCAGGCAAAACTCTGTTCGAATTTGCGCAAGACGAGCACCAACGCCGGCGACACGACGAACTTCACGTTCAGCCCGAACGGCGCCGCAACATGCTTGAGCCGCCGCAGGGTTTCACCCATGTCCATCGGTGACAGAGACTCCACCGCCGACAGGTCGACCACAGCACGATCGAAGCATGCATCGATGAGGGCGTGCAAACCTTGTTCGAGACGGGCCTTGATGGTTGCGGCGAATTCCTTGTAGTTTTCCTTCCGACCGCACCTTGCCGACGCGCAAACCACGTCGCTCGACACCACCACCAGTTCGTCCCACGGGCTGCAATAGCGAGCAACCAGGCGATGCACGTTGTCAGCCCTAAACGGTTTCAGAATCACCTCGTCGAAATCCAGGTCCCGCAAGGCCTTGACTGCAACCTGTGGATCGGAACCGCGAATGGCTGTCGCAACCCCCACCACGAAGCCTTCCGGCACAAGCAGGTGCAGCTGCGCGATGGTACCGATTAGATTCGTGACCGAGGTATCCGCGCTGAAGAGGACAAGGTCGAACTTGTGCTTGTGAGCGTGCGCCTGACCTTGATTGGGGGATTCGCAACTCACGAAGTGGGTCGACGGCGGCAGCAACCCGCGCAGTGACTCCGCTTCACCAGCGCGTTCGTCGATGAGCAATACACCGCCTTTGGCAGGACTCTCGCCCTTCGGCGAAGGATCTGGCGTCGAAACGGTGGAGGGCGATGCGGGTACACCGGTCAGGATCCCGTCCACCTTCGCGACCAATTGCTCGATTGCGGCCTTCTTCTCGACACAATCGCCGCCCGTGGCCTTGAGCAGGTCCGTAAGTGCCGGATTCTCTGCCTTGCCTGTCCACACCAGGATCGGGGTTTTGACCCCTAACCCACGCACCTTGTGAACCATACTGTGGCAGTCCAGCTTGTCGAGACAGCAGTCGGTCACCACCAAGTCGTAGGGCAACGCCATCAATTGTTCGAAGGCGTCCGCTCCGTTGATGACCACATCGGTCTGATATCCGGCGCGGCCCAGGGCCTGCTGGGCCCGCTCGCGGTCCGCATCGATACCACTCACAACCAAGATGCTGCGCGCCATCTCCCACTCTCTCTAGGCCAACCATCGGCACTCGTTGCGAAACCTGTAGGCCAGGTAGCCTCGGTGGCTGGCCAGGAACTGCCCGAGGAACCATTGTCTCTTTCTCTGCCTGAGGGCCAGTCCTCCGATCTGGCGGCCGGCCTTCACCAAGAGCCGGACTTCGGCGAGGACTACCCGGGCTTCGGCAATCCCCAAGGCGTCTGCCAATCCT
>Ga0302323_100001641_pt1 | contig 18208 bp, 12 predicted proteins | sample Fen_T0_3_FD_201950 | JGI IMG/M metagenome (GOLD analysis project Ga0302323, IMG submission 201950) | Peat permafrost microbial communities from Stordalen Mire near Abisko, Sweden - Fen_T0_3 | ecosystem: Environmental > Terrestrial > Soil > Wetlands > Permafrost | place: Sweden: Abisko... | reverse complement strand
GGCGAAATAGTTGCCGGGGTACGGATACTTCCCAGGATTCACAAAAGCGGCGTCGTGCCACATATAGTCGATGATGCATTCCGACCCTGCGTTTCCACAGCCAAGCTTCGAACTCGCCCCGTAGGCCCTGAGCGCTGGGAAGAAGTGGTACGGGTATGCGTTCCAGTCGGTCTTTCCGAGAGGCACGTTCATCAGGTTTCGAGGGATGCTGTACATCGCCGAGCGCCCGGTCGACAGGTCCACCTGCAGCACGATCATCGTGTCGGTGCGCAGGTCGACCACGCAGTTCGGCTTGGTCGGGTCGCACTGGCCCCCTGGCCTGCCGATGCCGGCGTCGCCGCCGATGAGGAGGATGTAGAGCGTGCAGTTCCGTGCTGCCCAGCCGCTCGGGTCGGTGCAGGCGGGTGGAACCGGATACAGGGTCGTGTCGCCCGGCGTTGGCGCCGCCGAACCAGGGGCGGCCGGCGTGTCGGTCGGGTCGGGCGCCACCGAGGTGCTTGGGTCGGGACTGTCCACGCCCATGTCGAAGCTCGGGATGCTGTCGCCGGGCGAGTAGTCCGCGATGCATGGCCCGTTGGCATTCATGACGCAATTCAAAGTCTGCTGAGTCTGCAGGTTGACCGATGCCAGGCCGGCGTGGATGGTGACGGTCCCCAGGACCAGGACTGCAACGGCGCCCCCGCTGAGCCACCTGGTCGCCCCCGGCCGGACCGGCCGGAGCTTGGCGGCCATCATGTAACCGTCTGCCATCGCCCAGAGGTGATAGACGAGCGCGACCAGATCCAGCAACAGGAGGCTCGTGAGGACCTTGGCGCTCACGAGTTCGAAGAGCGCGGAACGGTCGAAGATCACCAGCAAGAGGACTACGAAGGTGACGGCGAGCGCCGGTAGGGCGACTATCGCGCCGCGACGGAACTTGTGGATGGCCACATGTCCCAAGCCCGGCATGAGCAGCGACAGACCGGCGACCACGGCCGGGATTTGCGCCACCTGCCCGATCGCGCGGAACACCAACTCGAGCGCCACCTGCACCCCGGACAGTGCATTTCCGGCAGCAGCTTTCCGCGATCGAGACTTAGACCTCATTCCCATGAACCTCTTCCTGGGGGTGGCTGCGCCATCTCGTGGCGTTCGCCTGGTCGCAACTATGCACGATTCGCGGTTGTGGCGGTGTGGCCGCTAAGACGCCCTCTTTATCCCGCCTGTTACGAAGGTCGGGCTCCGGAAAGCCGGGCGGCCCGATCGCGCGCCTCGGAGGCACGACGATCTGCAGAGAGCAGCCGCGCGAATTGTAGCCGGGTCGGGAGCTTCGGGCCTGCGACGGCGGATACCTGCGACCGGTCAGAACCAGACGACGCCGCTCGCCGTCGCAAGCGCGACAACGATGGCGACGAGCAGCCACGCGACCACGAAGACGGCGATGACGAGGTTTCGGTGGCGACCGTGAAGCAGGCGGCCGGCAAACCCGGGCGACGGCTCCCCCGGCCGGCTCGAGTCCGTGCTCACGCGCGACGCCCCGTCGAAATCTCGAGGCGGACGAGACCCTCACCGACTCGGCGCTGGACTTCGGCAAGAAGCTCGGAGTCGTAAGCCACTCCGCCCCGGACCTCCATCGGCAGCGTGCCGCCGCCCTGTCCGGGCAGGTGGAAGACGACCCGCGTGGCCCCGGGACGGTCCCTGAGCATCGTCCTCAACTCCTCCATTGCCCATACGATGCGGTCTGTGTCCGCGCCTCTTGTGAAGCGTACCTGGAGGACGCCGCTCTCCGGCGCTTCGAGTGGTGTCGTCGGTGCGCCGGACGCACGGGCCGCAACGGCCCGGGCCTCTTCCGGGAGAGGAGGCTCCTCGCGGTCCGGGGAAAGGGCCGCGAAGTCGTTGGGTGCGGGCACGGCGGAGAGGGGCTCGGCGGGGAGCGACGGAAGATCGGCGGCGTCCAGCACGGTCACTCCCCCACCCCGCAGCGGCGACACGCGGACCCGCGGCGCGGGTGGGACGGCGGGTATGGACGAGGTCGCGGGCGTGCCGGACGACGCGGCGCCGGTCCCAATCGCCTCCGCGGGCGCGCCGGACGCCGGCCGGGCATGGCCGTTTCCGTAGCCGCTGCCATTTCCATTTCCGTTGCCGTTGCCGGCGGCACTCCCCGCGCCACTCCCCGATGACCAGCGTCGGGTGCCGCCCCTTCCGCGCTCCCCGGCGGCCACTTCCTGGGCTATCGCTGAGGGGCCACGGGCGGCGGCGTCCTCCCAAACCCAAACCGCGTCCGCGAGCAGCGACGCCTCCTCGCCGCGGTGGTCGATGCGGCCGGCCACGAGCAGGATTGCGCCCTCGGCGAATGTCCCGCCGGACGTCACGTACATGCGCGGGAAGACGACGACCTCCAGCGTCCCCTGCAGGTCCTCGAGCGTGGCGACGGCCATCGTCTCCTTGGCTCGCGTGGTCACCGACCGCACGCCCGTGACGATGCCGCCCATCACGACGCGCTGCCCGTCGAGCGACTCGTCCTTGAGGTCGCCCGAGTAAGCGGTCACGTACTGGGCGATCTGCTCCGACAGCGCCCCGAGCGGATGTTCCGAGAGGTACAGCCCGAGGAGCTCCTTCTCCCAGCGCAGGCGCTCCCTCGAGAGCGCTTCCGGAACCTGCGGCAGCGGCCGTTCCAGCGCCTCGGGCGACGATCCCATGTCGAACAGCGCGGTCTGGCCGGTGAGCCGGTCGCGCTGAGCGGCCTGCCCGGCGGACGTGGCGTCGTCCAGCGCCTCCAGCAGCTGGGCGGCGTGCCCGAAGCGGCTCATTGCCCCCACCTTCACGAGGGACTCCAGCACGCGCCGGTTGGCCAGCCGTAGATCGACGCGAGCGCAGAAGTCGGCAAGTGACCGGAAATCGCCTTCGGCCTGGCGGGCCGCGATTATCGAATCGATAGCGCCCTCGCCGACGTTCTTGACCGCCAGCAAGCCGAAGCGGATGGCGTCGTCTTCGACCGTGAATTCGACGAACGATCGGTGGACGTCGGGCGGGCGAACATCTATGCCCAGGCGCCTGCATTCGGCCACGGCGGCGGCGACCTTCTCCTCGTTATCCCGGAAAGCCGTCAGGACGCTGGTCATGTAGTCGACCGTGTAATTCGCCTTCAGGTACGCAGTCTGATACGCGATCAGGCCGTAGCAGGTGGCGTGGGCCTTGTTGAAGCCGTATCGCTCGAACGGCTGGAAGGCGGCGAAGACGGCGTCGATGACCGACGGCTTGACGCCTCGCTCGGCCGCCTGGCTCACGAACTTGTGCCGCATCTCGGTCATGAGCGCGGCTTTCTTCTTGCGGATCGCGTAACCGAGCATGTCGGCCTCGGGACCGGTGAAGCCGGCCAGCGCCGTCGAGGCGGACATGATGTCTTCCTGGTAGACGAAGACGCCGAAGGTTCGATTGAGATACGGCTCGAGGAGCGGGTGAAGGTACGTGACCTTCTCCTGGCCGTGCTTGCGTCGGATGTAGGCCGGAATGTTGTCCATCGGCCCCGGGCGATAGAGCGCCACCATGGCGGCCAGGTCGAAGACGGTGCTCGGCTGAAGCTCGCGGATGTAGCGGCGCATGCCGGCCGACTCGAGCTGGAAGACGCCGGTCGTCTCACCGGACGCCAGCAGTTCGAACGTCTTGGAGTCGTCCAGCGGGATCTTCTCGAGGTCGATCTCCTCGCCGCGATGTTCGCGAATCAGATCGACCGCCTGGCGCAGGATCGTCAGGTTGGAGAGACCCAGGAAGTCGAACTTGAGCAGGCCCAGCGCGTCGACGCCGTGCATTTCGTACTGGGTCATGACCGCGTCGGAGTTGGTGGCACGCTGCAGCGGCATCAGCTCCGTCAACGGCTCGCGGCTGATCACGACTCCGGCGGCATGCGTGGAAGCGTTCCGCGCCACGCCCTCCAGCTGCTTGGCGAACTCGATGGCGCGGTGGACCGCCGGCTCGTTCTGGTACATCTCCTTGAGCGCCGGGCTGGTCTCGATCGCCTCCTCGAGCTTGATGCCGAGCTGGTTCGGAACCGCCTTGGCAATGCGGTCGCCCTCGCCGTAGGACATGCCGACGACACGAGCCACGTCGCGGATGGCGGCGCGGGCGAGCATCGTGCCGAAGGTGATGATCTGGGCCACGTGATCCGCGCCGTACTTGCGGCTGACGTAGTTGATCACTTCCTCGCGCCGCCCGTCCTCGAAGTCGACGTCGATATCGGGCATGGTCACCCGGTCGGGGTTTAGGAACCGTTCGAACGGCAGCTGGTAGTGGATCGGATCCACGGGCGTAATACCGAGCGTGTAGGTCACGATGCTGCCCGGCGCGGAGCCGCGGACGGTGATCGCGATGCGCTGCTGGCGGGCGAACGCGGTGAAGTCGGCCACGATCAGGAAGTAGCCCGCGTAGCCCATGCGGCAGATGACGTCGAGCTCGTAGTCGAGGCGGGCTTGCAGCTCAGGCGTGACGGTGCCGTAGCGGCGGGCCAGGCCGGCCTGGCATTCCTTACGGAGCCAGGTCTCGATGGTCTCGCCCTCGGGAACCGGGAATGACGGGATTCGAAGCTGGCCGAACGGCAACTTCATGTTCACCATCTCGGCGATGGTTCGCGTTCGGCGGATGGCGTCGAGGTTGTCGGGGAAGAGCTTCGCCATCTCGGCGGCCGACTTGAGGTAGAACTCGCTCGACTCGAACCGCATCCGCCCCGGTGTGTCGAGGTTGTTGCCGGTGCCGACGCACAGCAGGACGTCGTGCGCCTCCGACTGCTCGCGCCGGACGTAGTGGAGGTCGTTGGTAACCACAAGGTTGAGCCCAACTTCGGGCGCGAGGCGCATGAGCTTGGGGTTGAGCGCCCGCTGCTCGGGCAAGCCGTGGTCCTGCAGCTCCAGGAAGAAGCGGTCCTCGCCCAGGATGTCGCTGTAGATGCCGGCGGTCTTGCGCGCCAGGTCCCAATCGTCGACTTCGAGCGCCTTCGCGACTTCACCGCCGAGGCATGCGGAGAGCCCGATCAGGCCTTTCGAGTACTTCGCAAGGTGCTCGTGGTCGATGCGCGGCTTGTAGTAGTAGCCGTCGAGGTGGGCGTCGGTGATCAGACGGCAGAGGTTCTGGTAGCCCTCCCAGTTCTCCGCCAGAAGGACCAGGTGGAAGGGCTGGCTGTCGGCCTTGCCCTCTTTGTCGCGCATGCTCCGGCGGGCGACATATGTCTCGACGCCGACGATCGGCTTGATGCCCTTGGCTGTGGTCGCCTGGACGAAAGCGACGGCCCCGTAGAGGGCGCCGTGATCGGTGATGGCCATGGCGTCGAAACCGAGCTGCGAGCCCTGTTCGGCAAGCTCGTTGATGCGCCCGAGTCCGTCCAGCAGGCTGAACTCGGAGTGGAGATGCAGGTGGACGAAGTCATTCGGCGCAACGGTCACGGGAGGTAGGGTACCGCGTCGAGGGCGATTGCCACCGCCTCACTTCCGGAGTGCCGCTGCCACGTCGGGGTTGTGGCTTGCCCCGCAGGGGCGAGCCACGGGGTCCGACGACGGGCGCGGTCGGGCGCAACTCCCAGGTGGTGCCGTCGGCGGCGTCGTGGAGTTCGATGCCGGCGGCGAGTAAGCGGTCGCGGATGGCATCGGCGGCGGACCAGTCGCGAGCCTCGCGGGCGCGCACGCGCTCGGCCAGAAGCGCGTCCACGAACGGGCCTACGAGCGCGGCGGGATCGCGCGAGCCTTCGACCGCCATCTCGCCCAGACAGACGACGGCCGCGCGCAACGCCGAGCGGGCGGAGGCCAGCGCGTCGGATTGGTCCGTGTCGCGCGACCAGGCCTGGATCGTTTCTTCCAGCGCCAGGATCGCTCGCACTGCGGCGGGCGCGTCGCACTCGTCGAGCGACGTCTCGAAGATGCGCTCGAGGTCGGCGACCTCTTCGCGCAGGGTTCGAGAGCCGGGAGCGTCCACGGCGGCGCCGGCCGAACCTGCGGTTGAAGCGCGGACCGGGCGCGCCACACCCCGCGCCACCGCTCCCCGCGCCGCCGCTCCGCCCCCCGCCGCTCCGCCCCCGGCCGCTCCCCGCCCCGACGCGGTCGCGACGAGATCGGCGATCGCGATTTCGGATCCGGCCCGGAAGACCGTGCTCCGGCCGTCCTTCCGGACCGTGACGGTACCCAGCCCCAGCACGGAACCGGACCCCTGGTCCAGATCCAGCACCAGGGCCGTGTGCCCGTCGACTCCGAGGATGAACACGTCCGCCGGGAGCTCCGCCTCCAGCGCGGCCAACCGCCGTTCGCCCATGTAGCAGAAGCGGGTGTCGTGATTGCCGCCCTCGGCGTTGTCGTAGTGAGGCACGACCGCCACCGGCAGACCCAGCGCGGTGAGCAGATCGAGCCCCGGAAGCCAGCTCGGCGCATCGCCCGCCTTGTAGATCTCGTAGACCGGGATCGTGAACCGACCCAGCGTCAGCGCGGCGGCGCTGGCCATCGTCACGGCGCCGCCTTCGGCCAGCTTGGACGCCAGAAGCCGCGGGACTTCGGTCCCGCTCCATTGCCGGAGCGCATATGAGGGGCTGCCGGGACCGGCGAAGATCAGCCGCGCTTCCCGCAGCCGTGCCAGCGCCGTCTCGCGAACGAGCGAGTCGACCTCGCTGGATCGAAACGTGGCCACGGTGAAGACGTTGCCGACGGTGTCGCGGAAGTATTCGAGCGTCCGTTCGGAGATGTCTTCGGCGTTCTCCTGAAAGCCGTAGGGCGTGTCGAGGAGAGCGGCCGCCACTTTGGGGCGTTCACCCAGCCGGTCCAGGACCGAGCGGTGGACGCGAGCCATGGTCGGGGTGGTTTCCCCCGACCCCATGATGGTCAGGATCCGGGGCGGCGAGGAGGCGCTCACGCCACGACGGCTCCGGAGAAGAAGCCGTCTCGGTCGGCTGTGAGCAGAGATTCGGCAAGCTCGGCCGGGTGCTGAGCGTGGACGTCGTGATCGCCGGTGAACCACTGCACCCGGCCCGGGACGCCTGAAGCGCGCAAAGCGGTCTCGGCCGCGTCGGTTCCGGCGCGCTTCGCCTTCGTCCAGTCGCTTTCGCCGCCGTCGACAGGCACGATCAGGGCCGGCACACGGAGCGCGGCCCAGAGATCGGCGGTTCGCTGGCCCCACATCGACTCGAGAATTGCCTTGTGGCGGTCGCGAGTCAACCACGGCGCGATCGTCCGGTCCGCCCGAATCTCGAAATTGGCGAGTGAGCCCTCCAGGCCTTCCTTCGGCCAGTCGGCGTGGTTCAAGCGGAAGTAGCCCTCCACGTCGCTGAGGGGCAGGCCGACGAGCGGCGGCGGGGCCAGCCGGGTCCAGCAGATGTCCCACGTCGGGAATGCGTCGCGCAGATCATTCAGCCCGCCATCCACCAGGACGATACCGCGGGTCAGCTCGGGATGACGGACGGCGAAATCGAGAACGACGCCGGCTCCCCACGATTGTCCGGCCAGCACCGGCCGGTCAAATCCGAGCGCGGCGATCAGGGCCCGCAAATCCTCCGAGATCGTGGCGAAGTCGTAGCCGCCGTCGGGCTTGTCGGAAAGACCGTGGCCGCGGAGATCGACGGCCGCCACGGCGTGTCCGGCGGCCGCGAGCCGCGGGCCCATACCGTCCCAGAGCCGCGCGTTCGAGGCCAGGCCGTGGACCAGCAGGAACGGCGTGAGCTCGGATCGCGCCGCAGAGTCCCAGCGTAAGACCCGCAGATTCAGGCCGTCGGCCACCGCGATGCGCTCGTTCCTGGGTTCGATCTCGTCCTCCTCGATTTCACACGGCGTACCGCCATGCTAGACCCGGCGGCAACGTGGGCCCGGCGCCACCGGTCGGACGATCCCCTGCGCGGAACCGCGGGCGGAGCGGCGGAAGCGCCGGCCGGAGGGGCGGAACCGCGGGCAGGAGGGGCGGAACCCCGCCCGCGAGCCACGAAGCGACCGCGGCGGCGGCTCGCGAGGCCACGCCCGATCCCCGCCCCGCGGCTTGCCTCCGTACAATCGAGCCACGAACTGCCAAGGAGCTTGAGTGAGCCGCACCGTCCGACCGCCCGCGTTTGTCGTCGCTTTCCTGGCGCCCTTCGCGGCTGCTGCCATCGTCGCCGGCTGCGGCTTCTTCTCCAACCCGCCCGAGCCGACCTCTGCCCCGCCATCGGTGTCCAGCCCCACTCCCGCGCCGACACCGACCCCCGTCCCCACGGCCGCGCCCACGAACCTCGTCGCCACCATCGTCCTGATCGCCGCCATCGGCGAGTCTACGGACGGGACGCCAAGCAAGGTCGCCTGGCAAGGCGTACAGGACGCCGCCGGCCGGCTCGGCGCCGGTTCGAAGCTCGTGGTTCCCACGTCGATGGCCGAGCTCACCGCTGCGGTGAAGACGGCCACCACCGACGGCACGACCATCGTGGTCACCGTCGGTCCCGACGCGGCTCAGGCGGTCCTGGACAACGCCACCGGCCACGCCGCCACCCAGTTCTTCGAACTCGACCAGACGATCCCCGACGGGTCGCCGGCCAACGTTCACGGGCTCGTTTTCGACGAGGCGGAGGCCGGCTACCTCGCGGGCGTCGTGGCTGCGTCGCTGTCCGCGACCCAGAAGATCGGGCTGGTCGGCGTCGACAAGGCGGACATCAGGACCGCCAACTATGCCGGCGGACTCGCGAATGGAGCGACGTACGCAAATCCTGCCGTTGTGGTCACCGTGGCGTATGCGACCCGAAGCGACGATCCGCAGATGGGCCGGGCGGCGGCAGCCGGACTCGTCACCGGCAAGGCGGACGCCATCGTCGCGATGGCGGATCTCGCCGGAGCGGGCGCAATGCGCGAGGCTTGCGCCCGGAAGGCAAGCGTGGTCGCGCTCGACACGGACGCGAGCCTGGTCCTGCCCGACGTGGCCTCCTGTGTGGTCGTGAGCGTGCTCAAGCGCTACGACGTAGCGGCGCGCGAAGCGATCCTGCGTTACGCGGCCAGGAAGCCGTTGCCGGCCGGAATCCTATTCGACGTCGCCGGGGGCGGTATCGGACTGAGCGAGTTCCACCAGCCGGTGCCACAAGAGCTCACGGACCGAATCGCCGGTGTGCTCGCGGCGATGCGAAACGGGCCGCCTCGGCCGACCCCCACTCCTGAGTCGACGCCCGAAGCGTCACCTACGGCCTGACGGCGACTGAGCGCCATGACGAACGACCGACCGGGCGCCGACGAGGTTCGGCTGCTGGATGACGCGGGCATCTTAGACCTGCTCCGATCGGCCCGACGGATCGCCGTCGTCGGTGCTTCGTCAAACCCCGCCCGGCCGTCGTTCGGTGTCTTCCGGACCATGCTCGCGGCCGGTTATGACTGCATCCCCGTCAACCCCAACGAGACCGAGGTCCTCGGCGTGCCTGCCGTCGCCACGCTCTCGGAAGCAGCCTGGGGCGGTCCGATCGACATCGTCGATGTCTTCCGACGTGCCGAGCTGACCGAGGAGATCGCCCGCGATGCCGTCGCCGTCGGGGCGGGCGCGCTCTGGCTCCAGCTGGACGTCGTGAACTGGGAGAGTGCCCGCATCGCCGCCGCGGGCGGCCTGGCCGTCGTGATGGACCGCTGCCCGGCGATCGAGCTGCGGCGGATGCCGCGCGGCCGATAGGGCCGGCGCCCCCCATGCGGCTGATAGGGGCCGCGTCGCCGCGTGCCGCGCCTCGCGTCGCCACGTGGCGCCACTCCCCCGGCGCCACTCCCCCACCTCACGCCACACAAACGTACAACGCCGTCCCGGGGGGACGGCGTTGTACGTGCTGCCTGGAATCTTCCTCTTCTCGCGCCCGGCCGACGGGTGACGAAACCGCCGCTTCAGCCGAACAGCGGCATTCTGGCATCGCTCACTTGATCGTGACCTCACCCCGCCTACCTACTGGGTGGAGGCACGATCGGGCCACGCCTGTGCGGTACCTACCCGGTACCCACCCGCCGGCGTAGCCTCCGATTCGCCGGCCGCGGCATCAGCGGGGCGCTCTCGCGCTGGGCCGGCGGGAGCCTAGCGAGGCGGTTTGAGCCCTAACTCACCCGCCCAGCGACTCCGGGTGAATACCACTCCACGTTTCGACGCGGTTGCCACCGGTGTCCTTCGCCCGATACAACGCGGAGTCGGTCACGGCTACAAGAGCGTCGGATTCCTGGGCATCCTGCGGCGAGCTCCCGATGCCGATGCTGGCGGTGACTCCGGAAGCACCTTGCGGACTGACGGCAGCGATAGCCAGGCGCACCCGCTCGGCGATCTGCCGCGCGCCCTCCTCGTCGGTTTCCGGGAGCAACAGGGCGAACTCGTCGCCGCCGTAGCGGAAGCACAGGTCGCCGTCGCGGACCGAGGCAGTGATCGCGTGCGCGGTGGCCTGGAGAAGCGAATCGCCGGCCGGGTGGCCGTGGACGTCGTTGTACTGCTTGAAGCCGTCGAGATCGAGCATGACGAGGACCAGGGGCTGCACCCTCGGGTCGCCCATGAGAGCCGCCAGTCGATCGTCGAAAGCGCCCCGGTTCCGCAGGCCGGTCAGAGCGTCGGTCTCGGCCCGCGTAGAGACGGCGCGAAGCGCTTCGGCATTTCGGAGCGCAATCGAGGCCTGGCCCGCGAACAGGCGCGCGAGTTCGAATTCGCCGTCGGTGAAGTACGCCTCCTCGCGGCCCATCCGACCCACGTTGAGCGTGCCCGCGACCTCGCCGCCGACGAAGAGTGGCACGACGATCAGCGCCTCGGCCTCCTCTGGTGTGCCCGGGATCGTGCTCGCGCGCGGATCCCCCAGCACGTCGTTTACACACTCGGCGGTGCCGTGGGCGACAACCCAGCCCGTGACCCCACGATCCATCGCGAACGTGGACTCTTTGATCAAGGCCGCAAATCGATCGCGCGCCAGAACCGGGCGCAGAAGGCCCTCGACCCGATCCACCCGATAGATCGTCAAGTTGTCGTATGCCACCACGGACTTGAGCGAATCCGCAATGAGGTCGAACACGCCCTGCGGATCGAGCGTCGAAAGGAGGCGCTCGTTGACCTCGAGCAGCCGGCGCTGGCTTGCGAGCGCCCGCCGGGCCTGCTCGTCGGACCTCCACCAGCGGTCGCCGACCCACCACAGAACGCCGTAGGTGAAGGCCAGCATGACCGCGGATTCGGCCAGCGCCAAAACCATGTCCGTGGTCTCGGCGGTCTCCGCGGCGCTCGCGCCCACATATCCGATCGTTTCGCCGAGCATGCTCGCCCCGAATGCGAGAACCAGCAGGATCAGGAGGGGCCGCCCGCGCTCGGCCGGGAGCGCCAGCACGGCGCCCGCAAGCGGCAGGACGACGGCGGCGTCGATGCTGTCCGGCAGGAGTGTCCCCGCAGCGATGCCGAGCGCCATGAGCATGACCCCGGCGGCCAGCAGATTGCGGTGCGTGAAGCCGCGTGTGACGAACCAAACGCTGACGAGGACCGCGACGACGAGCAACCCGGTGACCACGAGCTGTTCCGGGCGCCTCGACTCCGGGGCCGTAACGGTGTCGATGACGTTGAGCACGATCGTCGCCGCGGCGCACAGGGCCGCAAAGCCCGCGAACCTGCGGTCGTGACCCGCTCCCAGGGCAGCCGTTCGGGCCGTGATCGGATTAGCCACCGAGACCGACCATGACGTTGGGGACACGGCCGAAAACCGGTCGTTCTGGCGCGACGCGGTCCACCTCCATGCCACCCCTACTCCACCGGGGTGGGGCGCCGACTCTTACCCGTCGTTGGACCCCACCAAGATCAAGCATTGCACATCCTGAGGCCGGTGTTCCAGACCTAGTGTCGGCCCGTACCATCGGCCGCCACCACCGAATTCAACGGTTCGGACGCAGCTCGGGCGCCGGGCTACCGAGCCGCGAAGCCCACGAAGACGAGGACGAAGCCCGCTAAGGCCACGAGGCCGGCGATCTGGGCTTTGCGGCGCATCTCTTGGGCCATGATCGAGGCGGCGCTGGGGCCGTCGTCGCGCAGACGCGTGCCGCGCCAGCCCTCGTAGCGGGCGATGTTCGCCTCCTGCTCCTTAAGGTTCTGGTAGCGGCGCCACGGGCCTCGCGCGCGAGAGTAGCCGACGACGATCAGCAGGACCCCGACGCCCCAGCAGATCAGGTTGATCGGGCTCATCGCGCTCCTTCGAGTTCTACTCGGCCTTGTCGAGGCGCTCGCGCAGCGCATTCTGGACCATTCCGGCGTTGGCCTGGCCGCGTGTCGCCTTCATGACCTGCCCGACCAGGAAGCCGACGACCTCCACCTTGCCGGCTCGATAGTCGGCGACGGCCGCCGGATTTGCCGCGAGCACGGTCTCGATCGCCGTGCCGAGCGCCCCGGCATCAGAGATCTGCTCGAACCCGCGTTCCTTCACGATAGATGACACGCCCTTGCCAGTTGCGAAATGCTCGGCGAAGACTTCCTTGGCATTGGTGCCCGAGACGCTGCCGACGACGACGAGCTTGACCAGCGCGGCCAGCTCGGCCGGGTCGACTGCGGCGGCGCCGCTCCCCTCCCCCCCTTTGGCGAGGCGCATGTATTCGCCGGTGACCCAGTTGGCGAGCAGCTTGGCCGGGATCCCCGGGTCTGCCGCCACCGCCCCCTCGAAGAGAGCGGCGGCCGTCGCGTCGTTGACCAGGACGTCGGCGTCGTACGCGGAGAGCCCTTGTTCGTCCCGATACCGCCGCCGCCGTGCGGATGGCAACTCCGGAAGGCGGGCCTTGATTTCGGCCAGCCATTCGGGCGAGGTCAGCAAGGGCGGCAGATCCGGCTCGGGGAAGTAGCGGTAATCGTTCTCTTCTTCCTTGGGCCGCATGTGGTAAGTCGACTGGCGCGCTTCGTCCCAGCCGCGTGTCTCCATGTGGATCTTCTCGCCGGCGTCGACGGCCGCCGTCTGGCGCTCGATCTCGAAGGCGATCGCCCGCTCGACGGCTCGCATCGAGTTCATGTTCTTGACTTCGACGCGCGTCCCGAACGCCTCCTGCCCGCGCGGCCGGATCGAGACGTTGGCCTCGACCCGCATCTGGCCATTCTCCATCTCCGCGTCCGAGGCGCCGATCGTCTGCATCAGCAGGCGCAGCTCCTCGGCATAGCGGCGGGCCTGTTCGGCGGTTCGGATGTCGGGCTCGGTGACGATCTCCATCAGCGGCATGCCCGATCGATTGAAGTCGATCAGGCTGACGCGGCGGCCGTCGAGCTCGGCATGGATCAGCCGCCCGGTGTCCTCCTCGAGGTGAGCCCGCCGCACGCAGACGGTGAACGGACCCTCGCTCGTGTCGAACGTGAGCCGGCCTTCGGCTGCCAGCGGCAGCTGGTACTGGCTGATCTGATAGCCCTTGGGGAGGTCCGGATAGAAGTAGTTCTTGCGATCCCAGCGCGTCGTTGTGGCGACCTTGGCCTCGATGGCGAAGCCGGTCGCGATGACGAATTCGACGGCCTTCTTGTTGATCGTCGGCAGCACGCCCGGCAGCCCCAGGCAGACCGGGCAGCAGTGGCTGTTCGGGGCCGCCCCATCGATCTCGGTGGAGCAGCCGCAGAACATCTTGCTCACGGTCTTGAGCTGGCAGTGGATCTCGATGCCGATGACGGCCTCGTAGCGATCCAGAGCCGCGCCCGTGCCGCCGGCGGCCGGCGCGGAGGTCACGCCTCGCCCTTTCGACGCTTGACGAACCGCTCGATGCGGACGAGCGCCTCGCGAAGCTCCGCCTCGCTCGTGGCGTAGCAGCAGCGCACGTGGCCCTCGCCGGCTTCGCCGAACGCCGTGCCCGGCACAACGGCGACGGACTCCTCGCGGAGCAGCTCCTCGGCGAAGGCGTCGCTCGTGAGACCCGTGGAAGTGATCTGGGGGAAGGCGTAGAAGGCGCCTCGCGGCTCGAAGCAGCGCAGTCCGATGGCGTTGAAACCGTCCACCAGAATCCGTCGGCGGCGGTCGTACTGGCCGACCATGCGGGCGACGTCGGGCTCGCCGGTCTTGAGCGCTTCGAGCGCCGCGTCCTGGGCCATCGTCGGGGCCGACATGATCACGTACTGGTGGACCTTGAGGATCCCTTCGAGGATCTCCGAAGGAGCGCAGATGTAGCCGATCCGCCAGCCGGTCATAGCGTAGGCCTTGGAGAATCCGCCCATGAGGACGGTTCGACGGCGCATCCCCGGCAGCGAACCCATCGTCCGCATCTCGTAGCCGCCGTAGACCATGCGGTCGTAGATCTCGTCGCTGTAGACGAGCAGGTCGTGCCGAACGGCGATGCGGGCGATCTCGTCCTGAACCTCGGGCGGGAGGACGGCGCCGGTCGGGTTGCAGGGGTAGTTGAGCAGCAGGGCCTTCGTCCGCGGCGTGATGGCCGCCTCGACCTTGGCCGGATCGAGGGCGAAGTCCTCGTCGAGGGTCGTGGGCACGCCCACGGGGACGCCACCGGCGAAGATCACGGCGGGGCGGTAGGAGACGTAGGACGGCTCGTGCATGACGACTTCGTCGCCCGGGTCGATGGTGGCCCGGATCGCGACGTCGAGCGCCTCGGAGGCCCCGATCGTGATCAGGATCTCCTCGGTCGGGTCGTACCGAACGCCGTACATGCGCTCGAGGTGATGCGCCAGAGCGCGGCGCAACTCGATCGTGCCGTAGTTGCTGGCGTAGTGAGTCCTGCGCGAGGCCAGGCTATGCATGCCGGCTTCGATCACCTGCTGGGGCGTATCGAAGTCGGGCTCGCCCACGCCCAGGCTGATGACGTCGGTCATGGTCGCGAGGATGTCAAAGAAGCGGCGGATTCCCGAGCGCGGAACCTCGTCTACGCGGCGCGCCAGGACGCGCGTGGAGAGCGGCGGTCGCTCCGGCTCGGCTTCGGAATTGAGAATCGACGGGTCGGTGGTGAGACGGGTGCTGGAACGGCTCGTCGGGATTGTCATCGGTGTGTCCTCAAGCTTGGACACCCGAGCCCTCGGCGGAGGCGCTTGCGGTGCGCTGTCTCCGTTCGACCGGGCTGGGTGTGGTCGGATCGTCGGTCAGGTGGAGTTCGGCGGGCTCGAGGGCCCGCCAGGGTGCTCTGGCCGTGATCCCTTCGTACGCACGGGCCAAGCGCAGCATCGACAGCTCGCTCCACGGCGCCCCGACGATCTGCAGACCGACCGGGAGACCGTCCGAAAGTCCGGCCGGGATCGCCGCTCCAGGCAAGCCGGCCATGTTGATCGGCAAGGTGCAGGCATCCGAGAGGTACATCGCCACCGGATCTTCGGTCCTGGCGCCGAGCGGGAACGCGACGGTGGGGCTGGTCGGCGCGCAGATCGCGTCGAAGCCGGCCGCCCAGACCGCGTCGAAGTCCGCTTTGATGAGGGTCCGCACCTTCTGCGCCTTGAGGTAGTAGGCGTCGTAGTAGCCCGCGGAGAGGGCGTACGTGCCGAGCATGATGCGGCGCTTGACCTCGGGCCCGAAGCCGCCGCCCCTCGTGCGGAGGTAGTCGGCGATGAATTCGCCGGAACTGCGGTCCGAGAAACCGTATCTGACGCCGTCGTAGCGGGCCAGGTTGGAGCTGGCCTCGGCCGGGGCGATGATGTAGTACGACGCCAGGCCGTAATCGGTGTGCGGCAGCGAAACCTCGTCCACGGTCGCGCCGGCGGCTTCCATGGCCGCGACCGCCTCGCGGATCCGCGCCGCGACGCCGGGTTCCATGCCCTCGACGAAGTACTCCCTGGGCAGCGCGATCCGGAGCCCCTTCAGGTACGAAGCCGCTTCGTCGTCGCTCTCGGGGAGGCTGAGCAGCTCCGCCGGGACGGCGATCGGCGCCGAAGTCGCGTCGCGCTCGTCGCGGCCCGCGACGGCATGGAGCAGCAGGGCGGCGTCGCGGGCGTCGCGGGCGAGCGGCCCGATCTGGTCGAGCGAGCTGGCGAAGGCCACGATCCCGAACCGGCTGACGCGGCCGTAGGTCGGCTTGAGACCGACGATGCCGCACATCGAGGCGGGCTGGCGGATGCTGCCGCCCGTGTCGGTGCCGATGGCGAGCGGCGTGTGGTACGAGGCGACCGCGGCCGCGGAACCGCCCGAGCTGCCGCCAGGGACGCGGGTCAGATCCCAAGGGTTGGCCGTCGGGCCGTACGCCGAATGCTCGGTCGACGAGCCCATGGCGAACTCGTCCATGTTGGTCTTGCCCAGGATGACCGCGCCGGCCTCGCGCAGGCGAGCCGTGACCGTGGAGTCGAACGGGGCGATGTAGCCCCTCAGGATCTTCGAGCCGGCCGTGGCCTGGCCGCCCTTCACGGACACGAGGTCCTTGAGCGCGACCGGAACGCCGTAGAGCGGGTGCAGCGCCGCGAGGGCGGCCGGGCCGGCGCGGCGGGCTTCGGCGATGCGCGTGTCGGCAGCCCCGGCCTGAGCGAGCGCGTCGGCGCGGTAAATCGTGAGCCAGGCGTTGAGGGCGCCGTTCTGCCGCTCGGCGGCGGCCAGGTGAGCTTCGGTCAGCGCGCGCGAGCTGATCTCGCCGGCTCGCAGCAGGCGCGACATTTCGTGAGCATGGAGGCGCGTGAGGTCGGGCATCGGTTACGCGCCCCCCTCGCCGCCCAGGATCGCCGGCACGACGAAGTGATCGCCGCTCCGCTCGGGGGCGTTGGCCAGGGCTTCGTCCACCGCCAGAGAGGGTTGGACGGCGTCCTCACGCAGGATGTTCTGCAGCTCGATCGTCTGCGCCGTCGGCGGGATGTGCGCGGTATCCAGCGTTGCGAGGACCTCGTACTGGACGAGGATGTGGTTCAGCTGGCCTTCCAGGCGCGCCAACTCGGCCTCGGTCAGCCCGAGGCGCGCCAGGTGGGCTACGTGCGCAACGTCGGCACGGGTCAATTCGGCCATGGCGGGGATGATAGCGGAGACGCCCACGTTCGAACTCGGTCGAGCCGGGTGGCGGCCCCGTGGCCCTGGCGGCCCCGCCCGGGCCTGCCCGGGCCCGCCCCCGCATCGTAGAGTTGCACTGTTCCGCGCCGGGCTGGAGAGATTCGTGATTGGCTTCGAACTCCGCGACATGACCGCCGCCGACGTCGACGCCGCCGTGGCGCTGGCACTCGCTCAGGGTTGGCGCGACCGTCGTTCGTTCTACTGGTTCGTCCTCCGGACGGCGACGTGCCAGCCGGTGGTCGGTACGGTCGACGGCCAGCTCATTGCCACGGGGCTGGCGACGGCCAACGGGGCGGTGGGATGGCTGGGTGCCGTGGTGGTCGCGGAAGCCGTACGTCGTCGCGGCTATGGGCGGGCGATGACCGAGGAACTCCGGCGCAGGCTGCTGGGCGCCGGCTGCGCAACTCTGTCGCTGGTCGCGACTCCGGCCGGTCGGCCGCTGTACGAGCGGATGGGCTTTCGGCTGGCGACCCACTACCACCAGCTCCAGGCCGATCATATCGACGAGATGCCTATTATCTCGGCTGGGGCGCGCCTTCGGCCGATGAAGCCCGAAGATCTGCCGGCGATCTTCGAACTGGACCGGCGGGCGACGGCCGAGGACCGATCCGTGCCTCTAGGCACACTCGCCGAGACCGGCGGCTGGGTCCTCGAGGATGCGAACGGGCTGCGCGGCTTTCTGCTTCCGGCCGACCGAGCTTACGGTGCGACCGTGGCCCCGCGCTTCGAGGACGGGCTCTTCCTCCTCGACCTGCACCGCCACCTCGTCCCCGTCGGCGGGCACGTCCGCGCCGGGATCCCCGACGAGCACGCGGCGGCGTGGCGGGAACTGCAGTCACGCGGGTGGGAAGAAACGTGGCAGGCGCCACGGTTGATCCTCGGCCCCACGCCGAACTGGCGACCCGAGTGGATCTGGGGCCAGATCAACTCGGCGATGGGCTGAGACCGGCAGCTACAGGACGGCCGCGGTATGGGTCGCGCACGCCAAGGGTCGGCCGCGGTATGAAACCAGCCCGGCTCAGGTCGCCGCGGGCACCGGCGTGTCGGTCGGCGGCGGTGGTGGCGGCGGCGGCGTGTCGGTCGGCGCCGGCGGCGGCGTGTCGGTCACCGCGGGCACAGGCGTGTCGGTCGGGGCCGGCGTTGGCGTATCGGTCGGAGCCGGCGTTGGCGTATCTGTCGGAGCCGGCGTTGGCGTGTCGGTCGGGGCCGGCGTTGGAGGCGCCGTGGGAACCGGCGTTGGAGGCGCCGTTGCAATCGGCATCGGCGTCGGCGTCGGCGTTGCAGTCGGCGTCGGAGTGTCGGTCGGAGCCAGCGTTGGCGTCGGCGTCGGCGTCGCCGTTGAGCCGGTCGGGG